>Ga0209609_10002087_pt1 | contig 11514 bp, 16 predicted proteins | sample LakKivw325mmetaG_FD_184136 | JGI IMG/M metagenome (GOLD analysis project Ga0209609, IMG submission 184136) | Anoxic lake water microbial communities from Lake Kivu, Rwanda to study Microbial Dark Matter (Phase II) - Lake Kivu water 325m metaG... | ecosystem: Environmental > Aquatic > Freshwater...
TCCTTATGCTTTTACCGAACAGGGCGTAGCAATGCTCTCAAGCGTATTAAACAGCGAAAGGGCGATACAGGTTAACATTTTAATTATGAGAGCGTTTACCAAATTAAGGGAAATCCTCCTGACGCATAAAAAACTGGCTGCGAAGGTTGAGGCGCTTGAGAGGAAATATGCCGACCACGATGAAACCATAAAGGCAATATTCGAAGCAATCAAGAAGCTCTTGGAGCCGCCGCCGATAAAAGAGAAAAAGATCATCGGATTCCGGATAGAGAAATAGCCGCTGCTGCCGAATCCGCTTGATTTTGCCTCAAAGCGTGGTATTATAAAATTAGAAATTAAAAAAGGAGGTGGGGGATGTCAAAGTATCTGATGTTGGGCAAGTATTCGGTTGAGGCGGTTCGTGGTATCAAAGCCGATCGCACCAAAAAGGTAGTCGGGCTTATCAAGAAAGCGGACGGCAAGGTTATTGCGATGTATGCTTTAATCGGACCTTATGATTTGGCGTTTATCGTGGATATGCCAAGTAGCGCCGCGGTGATGAAAGCGGCAATCGCGATTACCAAATTGACCGGCATCGGTTTCTTCAGCTCTCCGGCTATCACCGTCGAGGAATTCGACAAAATCGCCGGCTAACTAAAACAGAGACACTTTCCGTTCTAATCCCTGCCTGCCGGCAGACAGGGGGACAGTGTCTGGGGAGTTTTTGAGACACTGTCCGCTTTGGGTTGGAAAACGTCTCTATTAGGAGCGATTTTTGGAAAACCGCCAGAGAAGGCACTTGAGGTTTATGCAGGAGGCAATAAGAGAAGCGCGCAAGGGCCTGCGGCAAGGCGGGATTCCGATTGGCGCGGTGCTGGTAAAAGAGGGCAGAATAATCGGCAGGGGGCACAACCGCAGGGTGCAGAAGAAATCCGCCATCCTTCACGCTGAGATGGACTGCCTGGAGAACGCCGGAAGGCTAAAGGCAAAAGATTACCGTAAGTGCGCTATCTATTCCACGCTTTCTCCCTGTCAGATGTGCAGCGGCGCAATACTCCTCTATAAGATTCCGGTAGTGGTAATTGGCGAAAACTCTACCTTTAAAGGCCCCGAGGGCTGTCTGAAAAGAAGGGTGAAACTCATCAACCTCGGCCTTAAAGAATGTAAAGGGATGATGTGGGACTTTATCCGCCGCAACCCTAAGCTCTGGAGCGAGGATATCGGCAGCTAAGAAAGAGAGATAGTTTCTCGTTCGATCGGGATAGTGTTTTGACAGTTTCTGAGACACTGTCCGCTTTGGGGAGGAAAACGTCTCTTAGGCTGGGGAAAGATTTTAGTTGACAAATCGGGAAAGTTAGGTTATACTTTATCCCGTAGTAAATAAGCGATTAGAATACTTGAGCCGTCAGGCTTAGAGGTCTAAGCTTTGCGGCTTTTTTTGTTTCTGTCATTATTTACTATAATTTCAAAGAAGGGAGGTAGTAAATAATGGCAAGAGGTAAAGTGAAATGGTTTAGCAACCCTAAGGGTTACGGCTTTATCACTACTGAATCCGGAACTGATGTTTTTGTGCATCACAGCGCGATACAGGGTGAGGGCTACAAGTCCTTAGACGAGGGCCAGGAGGTTGAGTTTGAAGTCGAAAAAGGGCCCAAGGGTGACCAAGCTACTAAGGTAGTGAAGTTATAACCCAAAAAAATACAAGCCCGGCTCCATAAGGCGAGCCGGGTTTGTTTTTTAAAACACAAGGAGGAACAGATGCACACCGGAAAGATTAAAAAACTCATCCGTGACAGAGGCTTCGGTTTCATCAGCGACACCGACGGCCGCGAGGTATTCTTTCACCAGTCCAGCATTATCGGCGCCACCTTTGATACACTGAAGGAAGAGCAGGCAGTCGAATTTGAGGTAGAGAATTCCCCTAAGGGCCCGCGCGCGGTCAACGTTAAGCCGGTTTCTGCCTAAAGCCCATTTAAGGTAACGCCAGGAACACAGGCATATCGATGAAAGCGATAGCATCAATATTCATTTGGGTGGTAGCAGCCCTGGCGACGACAGGGGTTTTTGTAGTGAGTTTCTTCATCATGCTGTTTTTGCTGCCTTTTGATAAGAATAGAAAATTAGCACATGCTCAAGGCTTCTGGTGGGCGGATGCCATTATCGGGCTAAGCCCGTTCTGGCACCTGGAGATTAGCGGCCTTGAGCATATCGACCCCCGCAAAACCTACGTTATTGTCGCTAATCACCAGAGCCTCGCCGATATCGTAATACTCTATAAGACCCATCTGCAATTCAAGTGGGTAGCCAAAGAAAACCTCTTTAAAATCCCGGTTTTCGGCTGGTGTATGTCGCTGGCCAAACATATCCCTTTAGCGCGCCGGGAACTTTCCAGCATCCGCGACGCCTATGATGTGGCGGGGGAGTGGCTGCGTAAAGGTATTTCGGTGCTTTTTTTCCCCGAAGGCACCCGCAGCAAAACCGGCCGCATCAGTAATTTCAAAAACGGAGCCTTTAAGCTCGCGCTTCAAGAACAAAAGCCCATCCTGCCGGTTTATATCGGAGGCAGCAGCGGGGTTATCCCGCGCGGCAGTTGGATATTTAAATCTATCGCCTCCTGCACCTTAAAGGTGCTGCCGGAGATTGATACCGGGACGTTCGCCGCGGAAGATTTCGACCGCTTGAGAGACGAGACCCACGCTAAATTATCCGCCTGCATCGTTCCTTCCTGAGACATCAGCCCATCTTAAAGCGTAACGCATAATTTCATATTCTATGTATCTCATTTTAAAGATTCTTAAAATTTAGCCGTAAATGTAGTATAATATAAGCCGGATTTTTTAAAGATTTCGGCCGGCAAGGAGAGATTCGCTTATGGTAAACCTGAGGAGGTTCATACTTTACCTGGTGCGGTGGCAATTGAGCACTCCGATTTTATGGCTGGTGGTGAGGCGCCTGGGAGTCGGTATCTGGTCCACCGTGCTGGCGAACCTCATCGGAGGCGCGATATTTTTCTGGGTGGACAGGTTTATTTTTACCAGCCACGCGATTGAAGTCTGGCACCTGAAGGAAAAAGGCACCTGCGACAGCTGCGGCAGGGAGGAAGTTCTCTGGAGACTGGTTAAGGCGCCTAATTACGACAAGCGCGATGCCCCGCCAATATTTTTATGCATGGAATGCTCCAAGGCCAAGACCGACGCATTACGCGCCCAGGGGATTAAAATCCGGGGGAGAAGCAGATGAATAACCGCCGGCCCTTTCGCAGGAGTTTAAGCGGCAACGGCAGGTTCAGGCGCCTGCTCGGCAGCCACGGAAAATTAAAAGGACTGCGCTCGGGGTTGGTTGCGCTTAAGCCCGGCGAGTCCGTCGGCGAGCACAACACCGGGCTGAAAGAAGAAGTTCTGGTTATCCTGAAAGGCAGGGCCGCTATTTATTGCGCTAAAAGAAGAATAAGCGCCCAGCGAAATACCTTTGTCTATGTCCCGCCAAAGTGCCGTCATAATGTCAAAAATATTGGCGCGGGGCCGTTGAAATACGTCTATATCACCTCAAGGAGCGGTTAGTTTCTAAATCTTGCTATAATATTTTAATCGAGATATAATAATACCAGCGCGATGCAGAACTTTATCCTGTTATTACAGTGCCGGGACCAGAAGGGTATCGTGGCAAGGGTATCGCAGTTTATCCTTGAGCACGGGGCGAATATCATCGCCGCCGACCAGCACACCACCGACCCCGAGGGCGGGCATTTTTTTATGCGGGTAGAGTTCCGGGCGGACGAGAAGCGCTATGACCTGGCCTCTTTACGCGAGGATTTTACCAGCGTTGCCCGGCAGTTTGACGGGGCATGGAACCTCTATAATAAAAATGATATCCTGCGCATGGGGATACTGGTTTCCGAACCCGACCACTGCCTGATTGATTTACTGTATCTCTGGCGTTCCGGAGAACTGCGCGTAAAAATACCTTTCGTTGTCAGCAATTACGAAGGCCACCGCGGGCTGGCAGAGCAGTTCAAGGTGCCCTTTTATTTCATTCCCGCCAATAAACTCAACCGCCGCGAAGAAGAGTTATTAGCGCTGGTTAAGGATAATTCGGATTTCCTGGTGCTCGCCCGCTATATGCTGGTGTTTTCCGCGAAGTTCTTAAAGCAATACGGCCGCGACATCATCAACATCCACCACGGCTTCCTGCCTTCCTTTAAAGGCGCGGACCCCTACCGCCAGGCCCTCGATAAAGGGGTCAAGGTGATTGGGGCTACCGCGCATTTTGTCACCGATCAGCTTGACGAAGGCCCTATCATCAGTCAGCAGGTGGAACACGTTTCGCACCGGGACGATTATGAAGCCCTGGTGCGTAAAGGCAAGAACCTGGAAAAACTCGCCCTTTCGGACGCCGTACGCAGCTATCTTGACTACCGCATCATCCGGCACCGCGATACCACCATTGTATTTTAATTTTTAGATAACAGCCAACCATATGGGCCGCACCGTCGAGGCCTAAAAAGATAAAAAGGAGTAGCCGTGAAGGCGAAGGTTCTGTTTTTTCTGTCGGGGTTATCTTTATTCTTTGCTGCGGCCTTGTTTGCGGCGGAATCCGTGAGGATTAGCGGCATTGATATACCGCTCGTGGAAGGCGCAAGGCCCCTGCACATCGCTTCCTCAGGGGCAACGCAAGCGCGGATAGTAAGTTATGTGACAGAGGTGCCGCTGGAAGAGGTAGCAGGATTCTACGAACGCTTCTTTAAAATTAACGGCTTTGTAATTATCGGCGGGATGCAGGAAGGCGCGTACAGCGCTTCGCTTAAAAAGAACGCCGTAATGTTTGCTTTGAGCATCTATCCGCAGGGTAATAAGACGGTAATCCGGTTCGTATGGTAAAAATTATTATCAGGGGTTTTCTTATTCTGCTTTTGGCCGTTTCTCTCGCAGGGTGCGCTACCATTTATAACCCCGCTACCGGAAGAAACGAATTAATCCTTATTAATTCTTCCACCGAGGTCGCCATCGGCCAGAAGGTAGTCCCGCAGTTACTCAGGGAGTATCCGCTTTCGGATAATATCAACTTACAGAACCGGCTTAAGGCAATAGGAAAGCGCATTGCCGCAGCCTCTGACCGCCAGGACGTTGAATACCGTTTTGCGGTGCTCAAAGACAAGGAACTCAATGCCATGACAATCCCGGGAGGTTTCATTTATGTCAACGAAGGGCTGATGAAGGTATTGAATGACAAGGAGCTCGCTTACGTGGTGGCGCATGAAGTGGGTCATACCGCGGCGCGGCATATCGTTAAAAAGATGCAGGCCGGTATGACCTACCAGTTAATCCTCACCGCGGCTTTTGCGGGCCTGGGGGGCGATGCCGGCAGTGCGGCGGATGCGGCACAGGCAGTGGATACGGTTTACAACCTCGTCTCCTTAAGTTACAGCCGCAAGGACGAATATGAGGCGGACAGGTTAGGCGTAAAATATGCCTTCCTTTCGGGGTCTGACCCCTATGCCGCAATCTCGGCGCTGGAGAAGATTAAAAAAGAAGAAGGTCCGAACTGGAAGGTTTTAGGCTATTTCCGCACCCATCCCTATGTGGACGAGCGCATCGCGGCGCTGAAGAAATTTATCCCGGAGCTTAAAAGGGAGTAAGGGCAGGATATGGAGGAAATATACCTCACCCAGGAAGGTTACGAAAAGTTATTCCGGGAATTAGAGCATCTGCGTAATGTCAAGCGCAGAAAAATATCCGAGGCGCTTGCGTCAGCGCGGGCGCAGGGCGATATCAGCGAGAATGCCGAATACGACGCCGCTAAGGAAGCGCAGGCCTTAAACGAACAGAGGATTGCCGAACTCGAGGATAAGCTTACGCGGGTGCGCATCATTGATAATGAAGATATCACCAGCGACGAAGCGCTGCTGGGCGCAAAGGTGAAATTAGAGGATTTGGACAGCGGCGAAGAGATGGAGTACACCCTGGTTTCGGAACTGGAGGCGGATTATAGCGCAGGTAAAATCTCGGTTACTTCCCCCGTCGGCAAGTGCCTCCTGGGGCACGGTAAGGGCGAGATAGTCGAGATTAAAGTCCCTGCCGGAGTTTTAAAATACAGGATACTGGAGGTATCGAGGTAATATAAGGCGTGCATCGTGTAGTTCGGCTGTAAATAACCGGTTTTATTTTTTATTCAGGAAAACATCCGCTTATGGTATCATATAAGTAATGTTAAAATAATAAATTGAGGTAATTTTATGAATAAAACAAATAATGATTGCGAGGTTTCGGTAGTCCTGCCCTGCCTGGACGAAGAAAAGACCATCGGCGCCTGCATCCGTAAAATCCAGGAGGTTTTGCGCAAAGAGGGCTTAAGAGGCGAAATTATCATGGTAGATAACGGCTCCCGTGACCGCTCTGCGGAAATTGCGGCATCGCTGGGAGTGAAGGTTATCAAAGAAGGTCAGCGCGGTTACGGGGCAGCGTACCTGCGCGGCCTCAAAGACGCCCGGGGCGAATACATCGTCATCGGCGACAGCGACGATACCTACGATTTTTACGAAACCACCGAATTTATTAAGGCGCTCAAAGAAGGTTATGATTTTGTAATCGGTTCGCGCTTTAAGGGCCGGATTAAGAAAGGCGCGATGCCCTGGCCGCACCGCTATATCGGTAACCCCCTGCTTTCGGGGATGTGCCGGCTGTTCTTCCGCACCGGCTTATCCGATATCCACTGCGGGATGCGCGCCTTTACCCGCGGCGCATACCAGAAAATGAAACTCAGGACTAAGGGGATGGAGTTTGCTACGGAGATGGCAGTGGCAGCGCTGCAAAACAAATTCAGGATAAAGGAAGTAGCGGTAAGTTACCATCCGCGCCTGGGCAAATCCAAACTTAACCCTTTATTTGACGCCTGGAGGCATATCCGTTTTATGCTCTTTTACTGCCCGGTGTGGCTGTATTTTATCCCCGGGATGACCGGATTTGTGTTGGGGATAATAATGCTTTTGGTATTATTAAAAGGCCCGGTGTTGTTCCTGGGCCGTTACTGGGATATCCACGTGATGATTTTTGCCGGCTCCCTCTGTATATTATCCTACCAGGTGCTTAATATCGGGGTCTACGCCCACACCTATGCCATCCGGCAGGGGTTGCTGAAATATGACGCCCTGACCTTATTTTTTAAACGCCATTTTAACCTGGAGCGCGGCATAATGTTGGGTCTTGCGCTTTTCATAGTAGGTTTGGGGATAAACATCTGGATATTTATCGAATGGTTCTCCCGGAGTTTCGGCGCCTTATACCGCATCAGGGAATCAATCCTTGCAATGACCCTGCTTATCATCGGGATACAGACATTTTTTTCCTCCTTTTTTATCAGCCTTTTATTTATGGAGGGGAGCGAATAACAAATGGACGCGGAGTTTTATCAAAAAATAGAAGAGGTTATCCAGCGCGACCCCCGTTATAAAGCGGATGCCTATGAGTTTATGATGCAGGCGCTTTGGTTTACCCAGAAAAGGCTCAAGCGCGCTAACCACGTAACTGCCAGGGAACTCCTGGAAGGGGCGCGCGACTTAGGCCTTAATAATTACGGCCCGATGACTGCAAGCGTTTTTGAGCACTGGGGGGTAAGGAACACCGCTGATTTCGGGGAAATCGTATTTAATATGATTGACGCCGGCCTGATGAAAAAGTCAGAGCGCGATTCCCGCGGGGAGTTCAGGGATGTCTATGATTTTGCGCAAGCCTTGAATGCCTTCGGGGTTAAAAAAACATGAAGGCCTTCACGCATTACCTCTGGTTTAATACTAAAAAGCGCCAGGAGTTCCTCAATATTACCCCGCAGGTGGAGGAGGCAGTCGGCAAAAGCGGGGTAAAAGAAGGGTTGTGTCTGGTGAACGCGATGCATATTACCTCCAGCGTGTTTATCAACGACGACGAAGAGGGTCTGCATCAGGATTTTGCGGAATGGACGGAAAAACTTGCGCCTTACGGCAAGGATAAATACCGCCATAATCTTACCGGCGAAGATAACGCCGACGCGCATTTAAAAAGGACGATAATGGGCAGGGAAGTGGTGGTAGCGATAACCAGGGGCAGGCTGGACTTCGGGCCCTGGGAGCAGATTTTTTACGGGGAGTTTGACGGCCAGCGCCGGAAAAGAGTCCTTATCAAGATTATCGGAGAATAAACGATGAAGGTGCGTATCTATTATCATGACACAGACTGCGGAGGCGTGGTGTATTATGCAAATTACCTGCGGTATTTAGAGGAGGGGCGCACGGAATTTTTTGAGCAGCGCGGGATATCCATTAAAGAATTTGCCGACAACGGCACGGTTTTTGTCGTAGCGCGCCAGGAGATAGATTATAAGACACCGGCTTATTACGGCGATATTTTAGAGATAAATACCCGCCTTGCCGGCGTTTCAAAGGTAAGGATAGAATTAGATTGCGAGATTAAAAATCAGGAAGGTAAAACCATCTGCCTTGCCAAGACTATCCTGGCTTGCGTGGGCAGTGATTTAAAACCCAAGGCCCTGCCTGAAGAAGTCCGCGCAGCCATCAATCCAGCGTAATTTCAATAGTATTATTTTTGGAAGCGCTCGTTAAGGCGAGGATTTCCCTGCGGGAAATCAAGAGACGCCGGGGCGCGTCATCGCAATTTACGGCTTTAGCGTTGATTTTTGCCCGGCGGATGCGGTAGCGGCCGAATTCTTTACGCTGCGGATTAAGAAAACGGATTTCCAGGGGGCGTTTAAGGAAAGCGGTTTTTATAGAAATCATATTCCTGCCTTTAAATTGCGCGGCAGTTAATTTCGGCTCGATTACGAGGTCGCCGTATTCTCCTTTTATTCCGAATACTTCAGTCAGCAGCGTCAAAACAAACCAGCTCCCCGAACCGGTGAGGTAACTGTACATCCCGCGACCCTCATTATTGAAATATTCCGGCAGGCCGGGATAGATTTTGCTTTTAGGGGTATTGGCCGCCATGCGGTAGAGCGAATCCAGCACCTCAAAACCCTCCTTCACAAAACCCCGTCGGTATAAAGCATAACTGAACATCACTGCCATATGGCTGAAGAAGGCGCCATTTTCCTTGTCGCCGTAACTGAAAGAGAATGCCCTCCCGATAGCAAGCTGTTCGGTTTTGAAGTCGGTATTAAGGCGGAATCCCCCCAGGGCGCGGTCCTTGAGATATTTTTTTGCGCTGGCAAAGGCAGTCTTTATCTGTTGGGGAACTGCCACTCCGCTCATAATGGGCAATACCTGCCCGGTTAAAGTCATACGTATAATACCGCCTTTTTTACCTTCCAGCCGTTTTTTATTATTATCATAATACCCGTTAAAAAAACCTTCCTTGAGCCATTCATTTTTCCGGATGTGGCGGACCAGCCAATCCGATTTTCTGCGCAGGTCTTTTATGAGCTTATCGGCAGGCACGCTTACTTTTTTGCCGCTTACCCCGTAATTTACCGCGCAAAAATATTTTTCCAGCAGATTACGTTTGCGGCCGGCGTTGGAATAACTTAGAGGTCCGGCAGTCAGGGAATCAAGGAGAATCAGCAGCTCTTTAAGGACGGTTATTTTTTCAAATTTTGCTTTTTCTAATATTTCGGCAAGGCTATTGAGGTTTTGGGCATACAGGCAACCGAAGGCCACGCTTTCACCATTAGCAGCCGCCATATCCAGTCCGTCGTTCCAGTCTGCGCCTTCCAGGCGTATATGGTTGTGCGGCCCGACATTAAAGAATTGCACCAGGTTTTCTATCAGGATGTGCTCCAGGACGGTGCCTTTGTATATTTTACCGGAGCGGGTTTTGAGGGTTTTACCGCAGGCCGGACTCCAGTTGGGGTCAACCTCGCGGCTGCGGGATAATTGATGGTCGCGAAAGTAAGGCGCTTTTTCTAAAAGTATCTTTAAGTTTCCGCTTTGGTGCAGGTAGAGCCGCGCGGTAATCAATGGCCAGGCGCCGTGGTCCATCCACACCCGGCTGATATTATTGCGGTCCGCGATAAACTCACCCGGCTTCCGGCCGATGATGGTGGCGTTGGAGCCGTCGATACGCACCCCTGCAAAGTTATTGACCAAAAGCGGCCTTACTGCCTGGGGGTCGAGGAGGGTTAATGAGAGGCAATCCTGCCAGAGGTCGCGCCATCCCCGTCCGCCCCTGCCGTAATCAAAATCCGGCAGGAATGAGCAGCCGAATATTTTTCTTAAAATTGGCTGGATGTTCACCCAGGAGAACCAGTTATCAAAGTTTTTATCCGCGCTCGTAAGCGCAATGGATTGGGATTTTTTCTGCCAGAAGGATTGGTTTTCTTTCAGGGATTTTTCTACTTTTACTCTGGTGTTAAACCTGTTAAAGATGGCCCGTATTTCTTTTTTATCGCGGGCTATACCCATGATGACGATATAGGTGGAAGACGCCCTGGGCTTAAGGGTTAGGGTGCGGAATTTCAAGCCGCCGATGGCTTCCTTACCCTGGAGGTAATATTTTTTATCCGGCGCCGCATTTTGGAATACCGCAGCCGGCGCTTCTAAATCGCCGTCTTCCCCGCAGAATTCTTCCTGGTCGGCATAGATGTATTGCGGTCCCTGTAATTTTTGGTCAATCCCCATCACGAAATAAGAAGTGAGGTTCTTGCGGTGGCCGGTTTCCTCAAAGAGCAGGGTGGGGGTAACGATAACGCCGAACCTGTCCTTTTGGCTGCGGTTTAGAAGCGAAGTTACATGGCGGTGGTCACGCAGATTATTGCTGGACCTGCCGAAGAGCGGTATGGCGCAGATTGGGGTAAACTTTAAGGAGCGGCCCGAAATGTTGGTTAATACCACGCGCATGATTTCTACCGGCTCATTGCTTGCCGGGGCAAAGGAAGTTATCTCGGCTTTGAGGCCGATATTTTTATTGCCGCGGGTTATTTTTTGCCAGAGCAGCCCTGCTTGTAAGGAGAAGGTATCATTTTTTATGGTCTGTATATCCCTGCTTGCGCCCGTTGCAGACCAGATTTTACGGGGGTTGATATGGACCCAGAAATTGCGGCTGGATTTGGAGTTGCTCAAATCAAGGCGCGATACCGGCTCCAGAAGAAAATGGTTGTTATCGGTTTTAATATCCCCGTGCAGGTCAGGGGTGATGGACGACATCAGAGGGGAGGTATTGCAAAGGGGGAAATACAGGGTTTTGATTCTGTCGGCGCAATCCGAGACAAAGGTGCCCTTGTCGTCAGTAAACTTCCAAAGGAATTTTTCCATAGTTTTCTCAATTTAGCACAAGCCGCCTGCTTTTGCAAGCAAAAATGGTCTCTATAGCTTAGCGGGTCTTGTCTTGGTTTGTTTCTCGCGGGGACGCTCATTTTGCCCCTGCGAGGCAAAATTTCGCTCGCCTGCGGACCCTCGCTCTGACCGACTTATTTTTTAGCGGGTCAACCGTGCCCGCTCGGGTTCCTCGGACGCCCCGCTTGAATCCAAACCAAGCCTTCCCGCTAAGTAATTGTAGCCGCCGATAATGTATTGCTCTGAATTTGGCGTTGTGCTAATATATTTGCCTGTAGAGG
>Ga0209609_10002088_pt1 | contig 11512 bp, 9 predicted proteins | sample LakKivw325mmetaG_FD_184136 | JGI IMG/M metagenome (GOLD analysis project Ga0209609, IMG submission 184136) | Anoxic lake water microbial communities from Lake Kivu, Rwanda to study Microbial Dark Matter (Phase II) - Lake Kivu water 325m metaG... | ecosystem: Environmental > Aquatic > Freshwater...
GCCTGCGCCTCGAACTGAAGCTGCTGGCCGACGTGGGCATCATTGGCTTCCCGAGCGTCGGCAAGTCCACGCTCATCTCCCGCATTTCGGCGGCGCGACCCAAGATCGCGGACTACCCCTTCACGACTCTCGTGCCGAACCTGGGCGTGGTGTCGCTGGACGAGGACCGGCAGTTCGTCGTGGCCGACATGCCCGGTCTGATCGAGAACGCCCACCAGGGCGTCGGCCTGGGGCACCAGTTCCTGCGGCACGTGGAACGCACCCGCGTCCTGATTCATCTGCTTGATGGCGCGGCCCTCGAGGGACGGGACCCGCTGCAGGACTTCGCCACCATCAACCGTGAGCTGGCGCTCTATAGCGCGGACTTGGCGGCCCTGCCGCAACTCGTGGCGCTGAACAAGGTGGACCTGACTGAGGGGCGAGAGTACGCTGACCTGTACCGGCAGGAACTGCAGGCGCAGGGCGCGCAGGCGGTGGTGACGGTATCAGCGGCCACGGGGGAAGGCCTGCACGAGCTGCTGGAAGCCACGTGGGCGATGCTGGCGCAGGCCGGCGGGCCGGCGGAAGTCTCCCGGGCCGAGCCGGAAGAGCGTGTGGTGCTCCACATGCCGGCCGCGCCGGTGGTGGAGTTGCGCGTGCAGCGCGTGGAAGACGGCGTGTTCGCCGTCAGCGGGACGGAGGTGGAGCGGCTGATGGCCCGGGCCGATCTGTCGCACGGTGAGGGCATCCAGCGCGCGCAGCGGACGCTGGAGAAGATGGGCGTGATCGAGCAGTTGGAGGACCTGGGAGCCGCAGAGGGGGATACGGTCTTCATCGGCAAGGTGGAGTTGGAGTATCGCCCGGACTACATCTGAGGGCGTCGCCGCACCCCCGGAAGTCGGAGCTCCTCGCACGGACGCCGGTAGTGATAGCCGGGACTGGGAATCCCCAGCCCCGGCTAACTGTCGCTTGCAGGCCCGCAACGTGGCGCGTGCCGGCTACTTGCCCTTGAGCGTGAAGCGGATCTCGGTCTTCAGTCCCAGATACATGAGCAGGCTATGTAGTGTGTTCGCGGGAGTGTGATATGGCCCCTGAACATGGGGCTGAAGCCACGGGGGCATGGCTTCGCACAGGCACTGCATTATTTGCATATACTAGTTATAGAACTACCTCGATCACCTGAGTTTCACCGGGCTGGCTCGGGGATCGTTGGCACAGAAGGGAGAGAGCCCCTGGAATGGCTTCCAGGGGCTCTCAATGCTGAGGCGAGCGCGTTATGGGATCTGGCAGGGCGATACAATCAACTCGATCGGGTAAGAGGCGCTCTCAGTCGGGACGCTCGCCGATGGGTCTATTATACCCGGAAAAACAGAAATGTCATTACTTTTTTTAGCCAGTCCGGGAAAAATCTTCTTGACAATCGAACATTTGTTTGGTATATGCTCTAGGCGCATCGGCAACAGAGACTCATCTTTGGTGTCTGCGTCATTCTCGATCCAATGATCTCGGTAAACATGCCCAAGCCCGTGGACGAACCAATCGTGATGCTGGAGCCACCGCTGCACGACGGCAGCCGTTTCCTCTGGCGCGGCGGCGAACATCGCGTCAGCAGCCTGGGTGGACAGTGGGCTTGCCAGGGGCGCTGGTGGCTGGGCGAAGGCTATCGGCAGTACTTTCGCGTAACTACGTTAGGTAATATTGCCCTGGACTTATGCCATGACGAACTGACCCACGCCTGGACTGTCGTCGCTCTGATGGACTAGGCCGGTGTCTCAGTCGGCAGCACAAGGACGGGAGCTTCTGTGGGAGAGCGAGCAACATGCAACTGCACGACATCAACCCCCATGTCATCAACAGCCTGTTGTGCCTGATCGGCATCATGCTTTGTCTGATGCTAATCGGGTGGGGCATGTGGCTTGACCGCCGGCACCGCGCGGCGGAGGATGAGCTGGCAGCGACGGAGGCGCCGAGGTGCCCGCGCCCGGCGCGGCCCTCCGCCTGCCGGGCGTCCGTCCCGAGCCCGCGCCTGGGTTACCGGCAGGTGGCCTAACGGGGTCCCGGTCTCGTTTCGCGCGTTCCGGTCTGCGCGTCCAGTCCCATGCCCTTCACCCACCTGCATGTGCACTCCAACTTCTCCCTGCTTGATGGTGCGGCGACGGTCCAGGAGCTGACCGGGAGCGCCGCCGCCGCCGGCATGAAGGCGCTGGCGCTGACCGACCACAACGGGCTGTACGGGGCGGTGCGGTTCGCGCAGGCGGCGCGGCAGATGGGCCTGCGGCCTATCATCGGGGTGGAATTCACGGTCGAGCCCTCTGTCGGGCAGGCGTTGGCTCAGGAGCCGCACCTGGTCCTGTTGGCCGAAGACAACGAAGGCTACAGCAACCTGTGCCGGCTGGTCACGGCGGCGCGGCTGGGACAGGCGGAGAGCGCCGGGCCGTTCGCCCCGGAATATGCTGCCGTGGAGCGGGATCATCCCCGCCTGTCGCAAGCTCATCTGCGACAGCACGCCTCGCATCTGATCGCCCTGTCGGGTTGCGAGCGGGGGGAGATCAACCAACTCCTCGGCGCCGGCCGCGAGGCAGCGGCGGCGCAGGCTGCCAATTTCTATCGGGGCGTCTTCGGGCCGGGCAACTTCTTCATCGAGCTGCAGCACCTGCTCCTGCCGCCGCCGCGACACCGGCTGCGCTATGCCCTGGCGGCCCTGGCCCGGCGTCTAGCCCTCCCGGTGGTTGCGACCAACAACGTACACTATGTCCAGGCTGAGCGTGCGCGCCTGCAAGATGTGCTGACGTGCCTGCGTCACAATGTGAGCGTGGATGAGCCGCACCCGGAGCGCAAGGTTAACTGGGAATACCGCCTGAAGTCTCCGGCCGAGATGGGGGCGCTGTTTGCCGACCTGCCCGAGGCCCTGCGCCACACGGAGCTGATCGCCGAACGCTGTCACTGGGACCTGGATCTGGACCACTTCCATTTCCCGGCGTTCGACTTGGCGGCCGTGCCTCGGGACGGCACCGGCCTCTTTCCGTCCCCGGCCTCCGCGGAAGACAGCCGCCAGTACCTCCGCCGCCTGTGCTATGCCGGCGCCAAATGGCGCTATGGCGACATCACCCCGGAGGTAGGGCAGAGGCTGGAGCACGAACTGGCCATCATCGAGGGCAAGGGCCTCTGCGACTACTTCCTCATCGTCTGGGACATCGTGCGCTTCGCGCGCAGCCGGGGCATCCCCGCCACCGGGCGCGGTTCGGCGGGCGACGCCCTGCTCAGCTACGTGCTCGACATCACCCAGGCCGATCCGTTGGCCCACGAACTGCTCTTCGAGCGGTTCATCAACCCCGACCGCCAGGGCATGCCGGACATTGATGTGGACTTCTGCGCCCGGCGGCGGGACGAAGTCACCGCCTATGTGTACGAGCGCTACGGCGCGCGCCATGTCGCGGCGGTGTGCACGCTCAACACCTTCCGGGCCCGGGCCGCCATCCGCGAGATCGGCAAGACCCTCGGCCTGCCCGAGGCGGAGTTGGGCCCGCTGGCCACGGCCTTCCCCTACATTCGCGCCTCGCAGATTGAGGAGGCAACCGTCCGATTGCCGGAAGTGCGCGATGCCCCTTTCGACTTTCGCGATAAGGGATTGCTGCTGGAGTTATGCCATCAGGTCAGCGGCTACCCCCGTCATCTGAGCGTCCATGTGGGCGGGCTGGTCATCGGTGCGGAGCCGCTCACGAACCTCATGCCCCTGGAGTTGGCCAGCAAAGGGATCGTCATCAGCGCCTTCGACAAGGACGACATCGAGGCGCTGGGGATGCTGAAGATGGACATTCTGGGGCTGCGCATCCACACGGCTCTAGCCGACTGCCTCGCACAGATCGAGCAGCGCACCGGCCACCGCCTCGAGCTGGAGGCGTTGCCGCTGGATGACGAGGCGACCTATCGCCTGTTGCGTTCGACGAAGACCATCGGGCTGTTTCAGGTCGAAAGTCCCGGCCAGCGCAATCTCCTGGGGCGGACCCAGCCCCATGGGTTCGAGGAGATCATCGCGAACATCTCGCTCTTCCGCCCCGGTCCGGTGCAGTCCGACATGATCCGCCCGTACATCGCCCGCAAGCACGGCCGCGAGCCCGTCACGTATCTGCACCCGGCGCTTGAACCGGTGCTCAAGAGCGCCTATGGGGTCATCATCTATCAGGAACATGTGCTGCAGATCGCGCAGGCCGTGGCCGGCTTCACCCTCGGTCAGGGCGACCTGTTGCGCCGCGCGATGACTTCGGACCGCTCGCATCGGGAGATGGAGAAGCTTCGGGAGCAGTTCGTGTGCGGCGCCATCGGCCAGGGCGTGGATCGCCTCATCGCCGATCGCATCTTCGATGACATTGCGGGTTTTGCCGCCTACGGCTTCAACAAGGCCCACGCGGCCTGCTTCGCGCGTATCACGTACCAATCAGCCTACCTGAAGGCCCACTACCCGGCGGAGTTCCTGGCCGGCATTCTGTCGGCGGAGCCGATGGGGTTCTATCCGCCCCGCACGATTGCGGAGGAGGCCAAGCGGCTGGGGATCGCGGTGTTGCCGCCGTGTGTGAACCGGAGCGAGGCGGAGTTTACGGTGGAGACGAACGGCGACCCACCCCCTACCCCCTCCCTAAAGGGAGGGGGAAACAGCAACAGCAACGGCAACGGCAACGGTCCGGCGATCCGGACGGGCCTGCGGCTGATCCATGGCATGAGCGAGACCGCCATGGACTCCATCTTGCAGGCGCGCGCGCAGGACGGCTTGTTCACGTCTCTGCGCGACTTCTGCCAGCGCACCCGCGTTCCCCGCCCCACGGTGGAGACGCTGATCCTGGCCCGAGCCTTTGCGTTCACCGGGCTCTCGCCAGCCGAACTCATGTGGATGCTGGCGGCGCTGCCCTCGGGCTGTGTCACGGATCGCCTGGGGCGCCGCTCCAGTGAGGAATTGGACTTCGCCGAAGGAGAGGGGCTGGCTGACGTCCTGCCGCCGCTGGACCTGGAGACAGAATTGGGGCGTGTCAGTCTCGACCTGCACTTACTGGGTCTGAGCACCACCAGTCATCCCTTCAAGTTCTGGCGTCAGCAGATCAGGCGCCGCGGAGTGATCAGCAGTGCCGATCTGTATCACCACCGGGATGGGGAGCGCGTGCGGATCGCCGGGATTGTCGTGGCGCGCGCGCGGCCGCCGACCAAGAGCGGCCGTACTGCGATCTTCGTGTGCCTGGAGGATGAGACGGGGCTCGTGGATGCCGCGATCTTCGAGGACTGTTATCAGAAGTACGGCCGGGTGGTCGTCGCCTCGCCGGTGCTCTTGATCGAGGGCAAGCTCAGTCGCCTGGGCAAGCTGGACCTGTCGGTGATCGCCGACCGCGTCGAGGCCCTGCCGACCTGGGAAGAGCTGCGGGCGCCTGTCAAAGAGGGCGACCAGCGTGATGCGGCCGCCATCTTTCGCAGCAAGAACTGGGGCAGTTAAGGCACGGTGCGGCAACAGGAACGCCGGCTCGGGCCTCGCGCCTTGTTGGCCACGTCAATGAACAGCGCCGCCCCAACCAACACAAGGAGCGGCGCTGTGGAGTCGCGCGAATGAGCGTCCTACCTCTTGTGGGCGCGCACGCTCTCCAGGCTGGCAGCCAGCGGCCCCGCGAGCGGGACCGAGGTGTCGGGCGGCAGGACCGTCACGCGGCCGTCCGCATGGAGTTGCACGTCACAGGGCCGCCACCACGAGGCGGTGTCCACCGTGACCGGATAGCCCCCCTCAAGATTGCCCGCGGTCAGCTGGTGCGGGCCCCGGAGTTCGTTCACCACGTTGGCGGCGCGGGTGCCGGTGGTCACGCGGATGACACACCCGGTGGGCACCTGGGTGTAGGCACTGAAGAAGTTCACCGCCACCCGGAAGAGCCCCGACTCCAACCCCGTGCAAGTGAAGTTCTCCGGCCCGAAGCCCTGGGTGTTGTCTACGTCGAGCGATCCACAGGCGATGGTCTTGTCCCAGTAGGCGCAGTGTTCGTACGACGGGGACCAGACATGGAGGTCCATGTCCGTGCGGTTGGTGGGGGAGCCCTGGTCCCACGTGAAGGTCACGCGGAAGTAGAAGTCGCCGGTGACGCCGGCGTCATAGTTGATGGTGATCGTGCGCGTGAGGGTAGTACCGGCGGCGTTCGTGGCGCGCACCACGATGTCGTTCGCCCCGCTCTGCAGGACGACGACCTGCCGGAACGCCCCATCGGCCACCGGCAGCAGGCTCTCCTGGCCGTTCTGCACGAACGCCGCGCTGCCGGAGTCCAGGTTGGTGACGGTGCCCGTGACCACTGCCAGTCCTGTGCTGTTGTCTACCGTCGGGTCATCCAGCGTCACGGTGGGAGGGTTCGCCGGAGAGGGATCAGGGTTGAGTCCCAGTTCGGCGTTGAGCACGAGCCCGGTGGTCCCCATGACCTCGAAGTGGTGCTGCGTCAGGTACCCCGGGGCGGAGACGCTGATCACGCGTGAGCCGGCGGGGATGTCGGACAGCAGGTAGGAGCCGTCTGCCCCGGTCTGCGTCGTGAAGACGGATGTGCCGTCCGACGTGGTGACCGTGGCGCCGACCACAGGTATTGCCATGGGCGTGACGGAAGCAGCCCGGGGTGTGTCGGCGGCGGTGACAACGCCCCGCACGGTACCTGCGCCGCCGGCATCCACATGCAGCGTGGCGGTGTCGGTCTTGCCGGACTCAGTGTCAGTGACGATGACCTGACCGTCGCCGGCCGACGAACCGGTCAGCACCGCACTAGCATCCACCGCGGCGAGTGCGGACGGCTGGACCTGCCACTGCAGGGCGCCGGGTGTAAGCAGCACCACGTTGCCCGCCGCATCCCGGGCGGTTGCGGTCAACTGCTGCTGATCGTTGACCGCAACAGTGATGGGGGAGGGCGAGATCTCGATGCTGTCCACGGTGCTGTCCAGCACCAGCGTGGCGCGGGTGGTCTGGGCGGACTGCACGACAATCGGCACGGTGCCTCTGGCGAGGGGCACGCCCGTGCCGTCGGGGTTGGGGTAAGCGGTCGCCACGGCCGTCACGGTCGTGACTGGCACATTGTCGAACTGGACCTGGACCGTAGCCGGGCCGCCGGCTTCGCGGACCACAAGCTGCTCGGGCGCGACCGGCTGGTTGGCGACAGTGAGGGCGACGCGGATGCTACGCGCGGCCTGGGGGATGAGCGCGGGAGCAGTCGCGCCGGGTGTCGGCAGGTCTGGCCAGCGGACGGTGAAGACGACAACGCCACCGGCGCCCCCGACTCCGGGGGCCCCCCCTCCGCCGCAACCTGCCATCCAGCAGCACGCAGCAGCGATAACACAGCCAAGCAACGCGAGGTGTCGCAAGGTCCTGATCACCCTCTCTGCGGTCGGCGCCGACAGACTGTCGCGGGAGACTCCCGCAGGGCCTCGGCCGGCACCTCCTCCGCCTCCGAGGATATTCCTCTGGGCCCTGACGAAGCGCAACTGCCCTCTTCGCCGGTCAGTGGGGTCGGCGCCTCCTTGACGTGAGCGCAACCAGCATGTACGCTTCAGGGTGGGCGCTGTATGCAGGAGCCTTGGGACCATCCGACGGACAGGAGGAATGATGACATGTTGGGTCTGTCACGCTGGCTGCTCGTCTTGGCCGTTCTGACCGGACTCTGCGCCGTTGTCGCCCGTTTTGTCCAGCCCTCCCTGCTGCTGAGAATCCTGCCGTCCACCTGGCTGGAGGTCACCGGGGTGCTGTTGCTCTTCTGCATCGCCACGGCGATCCTGGGCATTGCTGAGCAGGTGACGGCCAAGCAGTCCTGACCCCGCCTCTGGTGACGGGAACGACAGAGACGGCCTCCAAGGAAGCCGTCTCTAGGGTGCTGCGTGGGTTGTCTGCTGGTTCGCCTGGTTAGGGCTGTTCAGCCGCCAGCGGGACGTCTACGACGTCGCGCATCACCTTGCCGTCCACCCCGATTCGTTCGACCGTCAGCACCACGAAGTCCCGCTTGGCCTCCATCGCCTTGCGGATCGCCGCGTTGTACTGAGCCACGCTCGCGACCTTCGTGTCGTCTACCTGGGCGATCACGTCGCCCTCCTGAACCCGCTCCTGCAAGGCATCGCCCACACTCTCGACAAACACGCCCTGGGTGCGGCAGAGGCTGCGTTCACGGGCCAGTTGCGGGGTGATGTCCCGCACCTGGATGGGCGGCCCGACCGGCGTCTTGTCAGCGGGGGCCGCACCCTCCTCGTCCAGCCCCGCGTAGCGTGCGGGCATCTCGCCAAGCTCCACGGCGAGTTGCAGCTTCTTGCGGGCCCGCACGACCTCCATGTTGATCTTCGTCCCGGGCGGGCTGTTGGCGATCAGGGCCTGCAGGTCGCCATTGTTGTGGACCGGCTGGCCGTTGACCGAGACAATGACATCGTTCTCCTGTAGCACTTTCGCGGAAGGCGCCCCGTCCGTTACCATGGCGACGATGACACCGCCGTCCGGTACGCCGTAGTACTGACGCAGGTTCGCACTGAGTTCCTTCTCGCTCTCGCGGCTCAGCACGACGCCGAGCCAGCCACGGGCAACCTTACCCTTCTGCATCAGCTGCGGCACGACGGTCTTGGCGACATTCGACGGGATAGCGAACCCGATGCCGATGTTGACCGGCACGCTGGTCGCGCCCGGCGAGGCAATGGCGACGTTGATGCCGATGACTTCGCCCCTGTCATTGACCAGCGGCCCGCCGCTGTTGCCCGGGTTGATCGAGGCATCGGTCTGGATCAGATCGCCTAGTTCGAAGTACTGGCTCTCGGCGCTGATGGTGCGATTGCGCGCCGAGATCACGCCGACCGTCACGGTCTGCTGCAGTTGGAAGGGGCTGCCCACGGCCATCACCCAGGAGGCGATGCGGGCCGCACTTGAGTCGCCCAGACTGAGGGTCGGCAGTTGCCGACCGGCGTCAATCTTGATCACGGCCAACTCGGAGCGCGGGTCAATGCCCACGATCTTGGCGGGGTACTCCTTCGTGTCGTTGTCGCGGTCGTGCAGTTGTACGGTCACCTTGGTGGCGCCGCGCACGACGTGCGCGTTCGTCACGATGTGGCCATCCGGGCTGTAGATCCAGCCGGAGCCCGCCGCGGGACGGCTGCGGGGCGCCTCCCCACGGCCCCCGGGCATCTGGCCCCGGTAACCCGGCATGTCCCGGAACAACTCCTCCAGGCGTCGGCGCATCTCCTCCTGCCGCGGATCGGTCCGCGGGGTGAGATCGCTGTTGATGTACACGACTGCCGGCAGCACGCGCTGCGCGACATCCGCGAACTGCACGGCCCCCTGCTGCTGTGCGGCAGCGGGTGTCAGCACGGGCTGACTGTGGTCCGTCTGAGCCAGGATCAGAGCCGTGAGCACGGCCCCGACCAGCACACTCAGCAAGATCAGTGCCAGATGGCTATGCCGGTGTGCGGCGTTTTCGCGAGGGTTCATCGCCCTGTCCTCCTTCACAATTGTCTGCTTCCGCTACCCGCCCTGAGACGCATCCGGCCGACAAGCCTGCGAAGGTCGGTAGACATTTATGAAGCGGCTCCTGCATGCCGTGAACGCAGGAGCCGCGGTTACGGCGGGCAGCAGATGCTAGGCGAGGGCCCGGTCGAGCCGCTGCGACAGCTCGGCCTCCGGAACGGCCCCGACTACCATGTCGGCCTGTTGCCCGGCCTTGAAGATCATCAGCGTGGGAATGCTGCGAATCCCGAACTTGCCGGCAACATCTCCCGCCTCGTCCACGTTGACCTTGCAGACCTTGACGCGGTCGGCGTACTTCTCGGCGACGGCATCAATGATGGGGCCCATCATGCGGCACGGGCCACACCACGGCGCCCAGAAGTCCACCAACACGGGCATGTCCGACTGCAACACCTCGGCGTCAAAATCAGCACTCGTCAACTCTTTGGCTTGCGACATCAGGTTCCTCCTCAACGGTGTGCCCCGCTCACCGGGGCTGAAGTTTGCTTCCGAACGCAACAGGGAACCGCCGCGGCGGCTCAACGGCGGCTGCTTCAGTCCAGGACCGGATCCAGCCACTCTCTCATCTCGGCGAGCGTCTTGGCCCCGGTGGTGCGTTGCACCTCGGCCCCGTCCTTGAAGACGATCACGGTAGGTACGCCCCGGATGCCGTGCTGTTTGGAGGCATCCATGTTCTCTCGGGCCTCGATGGCCACCAGGTTGGCCCGTCCCGCGTACTCCTCGGAGAGATCCCCGAAGGTCGGCGCAAACCGGGCGCAAGCGCCGCAGCCCACCATCCAGAACTCCACGACACACGGCCCGGGCTTGCTCAGCTCCGCAGCCAACTGCTCCCCGTTCACCTTCGGCGCCTCGGCCATCCCGACTCCTCCAAGCTTCCTGGCGCTTGCCACCGCCAGTGAGGTGCTACCGATGCCGGCACCTATCGTGTCGGCCAGCCAGTCGAGCGCGCTGGGCGCCCGTTGGCAGAACTGCTGGTGCCACTCATCGAGCAAGCCCAACCCCGCCGCCATCCCCGTGGATATCAAGACAAGTAACAAAATGCCCCCACCGGGGTGTTCCCGGCCGAGGGCATTTGCCAGCAGGGCGCCAAGCACGGCGTAGAGGCAGAGATGCGCCAGTATGTCGGTGCCGGAGGGCGCCCTCGGCAGGGCCGGTCCCGGGATGGATGTGGCAGCGAGAATGAGGGTGGCCCATGCGGCCGCGAGCAGCCACGAGCGGCGCGCTGCGGGCTTCACTCTCCGGCGGCCATCCTGTTGTCCACGATGATCACGCTCCGCGAGGTGCCCAGCGTCCGGCCGCTCGCGTCGCACAGTTCGACTGTCACCTCGTGCTGCCCGTCGGAGCACGCCAGCGTGTCGAGGAGGTACTCGTGAGGAGCGGTCGTCGTGAGTGACTTGAGGCGGCCGTCCACCGAGAAACCGATGTAGCCCCCCGGCGGCAGCCCGGAGACTTCCGCCACGAGCGGCAGTTGCCCGCGCGCCACCTGGTTGGGGCGGGGCGTGGTCAGCGCCACGGTCGTCGAGGCGGGAGGCGGGGCTTCGACGGCCGGCGCCTCGGCCACCGGCGGCGGAGACGATGGGGCCGTCTCGCCCTCCGGGTGGTAGTAGCGGTGCAGCGCGTAGTTGCCCACGACCAGCGTCCCCAGCACGTGGAAGCGCACGCGCTCGGACAGCGGGCGCCCGGCGCCGCACTTGGCCTCAAACAGGTAGGACGGGATGCCTGCACCCAGCCCGAAGTAACGGTGGCACAGGTTCAGGTTCTCCCCGGCGCTGTCGTAGTAGACGTTCAGCGGGACGCCGCATTGGCTCATCCAACTGGCCAGGCGGGCGCTGGTCTGCGAGCAGTCGGCGGTCAGGTCCGGGCTCAGGCTGCTGTCGCGGCCGATGGTCTGGATGAAGTTGTCGCGGAAGGACGGCTTGCTGGTCGCGGCCGGCAGCTCGTGCATGTCAATGAGGGCGTGGGGCTGGTGCTTGCGCACCGCTGCCTTGATGGCGCTGATCTCCGGCTCGCCGCCGTTGGCCCACTGGCGGTTCAGGTCCAGGC
>Ga0209609_10002090_pt1 | contig 11511 bp, 9 predicted proteins | sample LakKivw325mmetaG_FD_184136 | JGI IMG/M metagenome (GOLD analysis project Ga0209609, IMG submission 184136) | Anoxic lake water microbial communities from Lake Kivu, Rwanda to study Microbial Dark Matter (Phase II) - Lake Kivu water 325m metaG... | ecosystem: Environmental > Aquatic > Freshwater...
ATTTAAATATTGATTCACATGCCGTTACTTCGCAGTGCCCAAAACCTTTGCGATGGTATCCAAACCGCGAACGGCATCCTGATTTTTTGGGTCGAGTTTGAGCATGCGGTTGAAGTGGAATTTCGCAGCCTCATAATAATACTTGTAATAGTAACTCCAGCCCATAACATCATAGAGGTCGTATAACGTTCGATTGCTTTCGATGATATCGTAGAGCTCCTTGCCGTCCATGTAAGCGGGATAGAGTTGTATGGCTGTTGTGAACGACGTTTTTGCCTTCTCCGTTTCTCCCATCCTGGTATAACAGAGGGCGAGGCCGTAGTGGGGTTCGCCAAAATAGCGGTTTAGTCTTAACGAATCATTGAATTTGACAATTGCTTCCTTATATTTCCGTTCCTTATAGAGAATCCAGCCCTGGTTATTGCGAGCGTCCATGGCGCGGGGCTCCATCTCGGCGATTTTTTTATAGATCGCTTCCGCCTCTTTGACGTTTTTATTTCGGAGATGGATGGCGGCAATGGTGCGCCATGCATTGGTCAGCTTTGGGTCCTTCTTGATCGCCCTTTCCAGATAGACCATAGCGTCCTTGTCTTTCCCCTTATAGAAGAGTACCCAGCCGCTTCCCACCATCGCATCCACATCGTCCCTGTCTTTTTTAAGAATGTTCTGGAAAGCTGCATAGGCATCGTCCAGATTTATCCAGTAACTGGACCATGCAAAGCCCCGCATGATCATCTTATCGTCGGGTCTGATGGCAAGGTGTTCCTTAAATACCCCCAAGGCCAACTGATATTGCTGCTTATAGTAATAGCTCCACCCCAGTACGCCATACAGGTCGTTCCATCCCGGATTTGCTTTGATAAGATTCAACAAGTCCTTTGTATGAGCGTAATAGGGATAGATTTCTATGGCAGTCGTCATTTGTGCCTTGGCCATGTCCATATCGCCTTTTTTTGCGTAGATAAGGCCCAGCGCGTAGTAAGGTTCAGCGTAGTATGGATTTATCTGTTTGGATTCATTAAATGCCTGAATGGCTTTATCATATTGGCCGGTATAGTAGTAGGACCAACCCAGGTTGTTCCACGATGTAACAACAAGCTTATTGATTTGAATGATATTTTCGTATTCTTTAACCGCTTCGTCGTAGCGTTTTTGCTTAAAATAAAGGTTGGCGAGAAAGGCCTGGGAATCGAAAAGGTATTTATTGATGGATAAAGATTTTCTCAGAGACGCTTCTGCTTTCTTTTCATCTTTCTGGTACAGATTAAGATATGCGAGAACATTGTAGGCGATGGCGCTGTTGGAATTCACAGTCAGGGCTTTGTTCAGGGCGGCAAGGGACTCAGCGGTTTTACCGTAAGCCAGATAGGTAGATCCAAGACCGACCAGGGGCTCGTCTGCCTGCGGGTTTTGCTTTGCCGCCAGTTCGAAGGTGGACTTTGCTTTATCCAGATAGCCGAGCCATCGATTGCTCCATGCTGCAGCAACAAGGACCTCATAATCTTTTCCATCAACTTTTCCCAAATAGCCGTCAAGTTTGTAAAGAGCTGCCGCATAATAACCAAGCCCATAATAGGCCAGGCCAAAATCCTTCCATAAGGATCTCCATTCGGGTTTTCCCCCTATGATTTCATGAACAAATTGATTATCAACGTAGTAAGGACTTATCTTTATAGCGCTTGCCAGATTTGTTCGGGCTTTGTCAGGTTTGCCATTCATGTACTGGCTGATGGCAAGCCCATAGACGCTTTCTGCGACATCTTTATTTAAGGAAAATGCCTTTTCAAAAACATTCTCGGCATTGCCATACTGCTTTGCAAAATAATCAGCCCACGCCAGTTTAAGTTGGGCTTTCAGGTTGTTTTTATCTTCACGGACAGCTTTTTCATAGGTGCTTATCGCCTTGTCTGACTTTCCTTCTTCATAATAGATATCACCGAGGATCATCAACAGTTCGCTTTTATCGGTGAACAGATTATTATATTTCAAAGCCGCGATCATGTAATCGGCAGCTTTCTGAAAATTCCCGCTCTTTTTGGCCACCTGCCCCAGGCCGTGGTTGCCGTCTGAATAAATGGACTCGATATACTTCTTGTCATCAGCAGGATAAGATGAGCTGTAAAATTCACTCTCCATATGATCCGTTGCCCAGCGAATTTCATCCCTGAAAGTCTTTTCCGCTTCGTCGTTCCGTCCCTGTTCGGAATAGACCCAGGCCAGTCCCTGGATGGCCTTTATGTCGTTGGTTTTCATCTTTCTGATTTCGAGAAACAGGGCTTCCGCTTCCGATAATCTGCTGAGCACGATGTAATTCCATCCCAGAAGCTGTTTTGCCGGTGCGGATTTTGGATCTTCCTGAATTGCCTTTTGAGCGAATATTGCAGACCTTTCGTAATCTTTCTTGTTCCAATACGCAACGCCTTCATCATACGACGACTTGCCGAAAAAACTGAAGGCATGGCTGTTGCCAATAGTCATAAACAGGACCAGAACCAGAACAAATGCAACATGCTGAAGGTACCGCCAATATTTCAACTTCATATTATGACTCCTTTCACCTCAAATAATCTAATATTATAATGGCTTTGCATAAGGAATTACTTTTTCCCTTCCAGAATGGACATGCCGAGGACATCATGAAATGCGCCTCCTGAAAAAACGACCTCGCGAAAAACAGCTTCCTTTTTGAAGCCGCATTTTTCAAAACACCTGATGGCCCTGTGATTGTAAGAAAAAACGGTCAGCCATATGCGGTGAAAGCCAAGTTCCCGAAAACCGTAATCAATCATGATTTCAGTTAGTTCGCTCCCAAGTCGGTTTCCCCATTGTTCCCTTTGCCCGATAAAGATACCGAACTCCGCATGGCGATCCTGCCAGTTAATCTTCCGAAAAAATGTATTGCCAATATAAAGATTGTCCTCTATGGTTTGAATAGCCAGTTCCATCAAACCCGAATAAGGTGTGGGCTGCAGAGCAATTCTAACGTCGTTTTCCACCTGTTCGTATGATGCATAAACAGATTTGCCTATATAAAGGCGGGAAAATTCCATATCATTGAACCATTCGTAACGTCGTGGGATATCGCCGACTTTTGTCGGTCTCAGATAGACGCGTTCGCTTTTTAACATCATTTTTCCTGCCGGGAAGTGAGTATATTTGTCATTCAAAAGAGGGACAACCCTTGATATGCATAATCTTCTTATGCCACAACCTGTTCTCAGATTCAAAATAGAAAAACCAGAGCGATGATAAATAACAACAGATTGAATTTAATGGATATTGTATGATATTAAACTCCGGCCGGCGGGAAACATCTTTTTTATGGCTGTTACCTCTGTCTTTTGTCATCCGTGCGGACAATGCTAGAAATGACATTCGTGCGGAAACGGCTTGGCCGGTTAAACGTCCCTTAATCCCCGCACTATGGACGGGGATCTTCACATATGACAGTAAGGAGGTCAAAAAATGTCGATGGTGACTGGTGCCGTAACTCCGGGTTCATATAAGGATATTGTTGAGATGGCCATGAAGGAATTGAAGAAGAACAGGATCATGGCGCGTATCTGGAAAAAGGATCATACGGTCTGGAAACAGGACCCAAAGGAAATTTCCAATCGTCTGGGTTGGCTGCACAGCCCGAAGGATATGGTAAGAAAGCTGGGGGCAATAAATGAATTGGTGAAAGCGGTTCGCGCCGACGATTACACGCATGCCCTTCTGCTGGGCATGGGAGGATCGAGTCTGGCTCCGGAAGTTTTTCGTAAAACCTTTGGCGTGAGGGAGGGATATCTTGATCTGGAAGTTCTGGACAGCACTGATCCCGGAGCCGTACTCGCATATGCGGAGCGGTTTGATGTCAATAAAACACTGTTTATCGTTTCCACCAAATCCGGGGGAACGGTGGAAACCTTCTCCTTTATGAAATATTTCTACAACATTGTGGCTGAAACTCTGGGTGCGGAGGGAGCAGGCAGGCATTTTATCGCCATTACAGATCCAGGAAGCAGGCTGGCGGATCTGGCCGAGATGTTCCACTTTCGCAAGACCTTCCTCAACGATCCCGATATCGGCGGGCGTTATTCGGTGCTCTCATATTTCGGCATGGTTCCGGCGGCACTGATCGGGATGAATGTCAGGATCCTCCTGGAACACGCTATGACCATGGTCGATAACGAATATACATCCGACATTCCCGGTACGGATACCCTGAACGGGGCTTTTTTAGGGACGTTTCTGGGGGAACTGTCTAAAGCCGGAAGGGACAAGGCAACCTTTGTTTTTTCATCCCGAATTGCAAGTTTCGGTGACTGGCTGGAACAGCTTATCGCAGAGAGCACCGGGAAAGAAGGAAAAGGAATTGCGCCGATCGTCGGGGAGACCCTGGGGAGTCTGGATGTGTATGGTGACGACCGGCTCTTCGTTCACATGAGCCTTGAGAATGATAATGGCGACAGCGAAAAACTCCTGTCCCTCGAAAAAGCCGGCCACCCTGTGTTGCGCATGCAAATCCACGATCCCTATGATCTGGGGGGGCAATTTTTTCTCTGGGAAATGGCAACGGCCGTAGCCGGCCACTGTCTGGGGATCAATCCCTTTGACCAGCCTGATGTGGAGGCGGCGAAGGTGCTCGCCCGCAACATGCTCGCCGCATATATGGAAAAAGGGGAGATTCCCGCGGAAACACCGGTACTTTCCAGTGAGGGAATAGCCGTTTACGGGGATGTCCGGGCCGAAAAACAAAAGGACGTATTGGCCGCTTTTATCACTCGGGCAAAACCCGGAGCTTACGTGGCACTTCAGGCGTATGTTCATCCGACTGGTGAGACGGATTTGGCGTTACGTCAGCTGAGCACACGGCTTCGGGATCGTTTCCGCCTGCCCGCGACGGTTGGTTATGGGCCACGATTCCTGCACTCTACGGGACAACTACACAAGGGCGATGCGGGGAAAGGGGTCTTTGTCCAGTTTACTGCGGATGACCCTTGGGATACCCCCATTCCTGATGAAATGGGTTTGCCTGACACATCCATCACTTTCGGCGTTCTGAAAAATGCTCAGGCTTTCGGTGACCGGCAGGCGCTCATCAATGCCGGTCGTTCCGTCATCCGCTTTCATCTGGGAGCGGACATCATCGGTGGATTGAGAGTATTGACGGAAACACTCTGATACAATCGATGAAGAAAAACCCCAATCGCCTGGTTTATGCTCGGATTGCTGAACATTTAGGTTGTCTTCTTTGCCCCGAGCCAGGGCCGTGTATTGTCCAGCAGATAATCCGAAAGATTTTCTACCATGCATTCCGGGCACAAGTGAACCAGCATCTCGCTTTTAATATGCCGGACAATCAGCAACCTCGGTGCATTGTGGCTGCAACAAAAGCATTTGTCGGATATATCCTTTTCGTGAAAACGGTAATTTTCAGCATCATAGTATTTCATAGACATTCTCTTGAATTTTTAATGAGCCTATCTGAAATGACACGATTCTGCAATTGGATTCAAGAAACTGACCCCGTGGCTTTTTTACGCCGCAGGTATCCGGGCGGGAAACGTCAGGATAAAAGTCGTTCCCTCTCCTTCCCTTGAAGTAACCTCGATCCCGCCGCTGTGAGATTCCATGATTTTTTTGCAGAAAGTCAGTCCGAGACCGGAGCCCCTGTGTTTCTCCTCTTTTCCCCTGACTCTGAAAAAGGGCTCAAAAATGAACGGAATCTTGTCATGGGGAATACCGGTTCCCGTATCCGATATGCTTGCGGTGACATAATATTCGTCGTGTTGAGCGGAGACGGTTATTTTGCCGCCCTCCGGGGTGTATTTTGTCGCGTTGCCGATGATGTTGGTAAATACCCGCACCAGGCTTTCCTCGTCTCCGGTTATCTCCGGTAAATTTTCCGTGATATTTGTTTCCAGGGAAATTCCCTTTTTACGGCAGACGGGGATCATTTCCTCTGTGCTTCGTGCAATGATCGAGGCGAGGTTCAGCGGGTCTTTCTTCTGTGCGAGGGTTCCATCTTCAATTCGGCTGAGGTCCAGCCAGTGTTCGATCATTTCCTCGAGCCCCTGAATACGCTTGCTGCACCTTTCAATGATGTCAGTAACGTCTTTGTCGAACCGGTCTCCCGCTATGGCTTTTAGAGATTCGATGTACTGCCGGATGACGACGAGGGGAGAACGCATTTCGTGGCTGACAAAGGTGATGAAGCTCTTCTCCATCCGCTCTTTTTCTTCTCTCAGCCTCCTTGCCTCGATCTTAAGGTTGCGGTGGTCGAGCCCCCGTCTGGTTAACGCCCTTAACTGATCGGGACTGAAGGGTTTGGGGAGGTAGTCATAGGCGCCTTTCTGCATGGCCTCCACTGCCGAGATAATCGATGCGTAGCCTGTGATCATGATCAGAACCATATCGGGGATGTCCTTCGAAAGGATTTCGATGATCTCCATCCCCGAAATGTTTGGCATTTTTAGATCGACAAAGGCCATGTCCGGTATCTGTTCCCGCGCAATCTTGATGCCTTCTACTCCCTCCCCGGCGGCAAGAACGGCATAGCCGGATTTTTCCAGTGCCTGCCTGCACCCGTCCCTAAGGGCTTCCTCATCATCGATGATCAGAATCAGAGGTTTCTGAGCTTTCGTGTTCATGGCTATTTGCCGCCCAGTTCCTGAGCAATATAGCTGAGAAGATCTTCCGCCTTCACGGGTTTATGCAATACCTTGTTCACCTTTGGAAACTCCGCGGGAGGCTCATAGGACTGGTATGGACCCTGAAGATCGACGGCGCTCAGCATGAAAAGAGGCGTATTCTTTCCCGTATCGGTTGCACGGATTTTGTTCAATACGGAGAATCCCTCACCCCAGGTTTCCATCATCATATCGATAATGGCGAGATCCGGAGATACGGATTTCCACATTTCAACGCCGGTCTTTCCATCTTCTGCCATGAATACCTCGTATCCGCCCTTCTCAAGAATAAGTTTGGTTGCGAATAAAAAGTCTTTGTCATCGTCGATTAAGAGTATTTTCTTTTTCGTTGTCATGATGAATCACCTCCTGTAATGTTTTAACATTAATAAAAGCAAGGATGATGCCAGATCGTAATATGTTGATTTAATTAAGATAATTGTATAAGGCGGAAGATGCGGTTCGTTTTAAGGGGTAAAACTCCCCGTGTATGAGTCAGATAACCCCTGAATCACAGACGGGTTTTGACCGGAAGTGCATCCGGATAAGCCGGACAGGTTTTTAAGCATAGCCCGCTTACTGTTCTGATTTTATTCCATAGTTGCGCATTTTTATTCTCAGGGTCTTTCTGTCAATACCCAGGAACTTTGCGGTCTTGTTGATCTGAAAATGGAAATGGCTGAGGGCTTTTTCGATGTGCTCCTTTTCCACATCGATCAGGGTCACTCTGCCTGATGCGGAATCGACGACCGGGGCCTTTCCCCCGTCGCTTTGACCATAGTAGAAGATATCGGACAGGTTTACCTCCTGATGATCACAAAGGACGCACAGGCGTTCCATCGTATTTTTCAGTTCCCTGATGTTTCCGGGCCATCTGTATGACACGAGCGATTTCTTTGCTTCTTCGGAAAGGCATCGTACCCTGCTGTCATATTTCACTGTGTACATGTCGAGATAATGCAGGGCAATGGGAAGAATATCGGCCTTGTGTTCTCTCAGGGGCTTGATGTTCAGAGGCACGACGGAAATCCGGTAGAACAGGTCTTCCCTGAATCTTCCCGTTTCGATTTCGGACCGGATATCTTTGTTTGTCGCTGCAATGAGCCTGACGTCCACCTTCTCAGGTGTCGATTTGCCGACCCGCGGCACTTCCTGCTCCTGAATGACCCGCAACAGCTTTGCCTGGATATTGAGGCTTATATTTGAAATTTCGTCGAGGAACAGGGTTCCTTTGTCCGCCATCTGGAAACGCCCTTCGCGTGATTCCGTGGCGCCGCTGAAAGCCCCTTTGAGATGGCCGAACAGTTCGCTTTCCATAAGATTTTCAACGAGGGAGGAACAATCGACGGGAATGAAAGGTTTGTCGGCCCGTTTGCTCAGATGGTGAACGGTCTGTGCGACAAGCTCTTTCCCGGTGCCGCTTTCGCCTGTGATGAGAACAGTGCTGTCGGTCTGTGCGATCCGCTTGATCGACTCCTTGAGTTCTTTCATGTAATCGCTGGACCCGATCAATACGGAAAGATCTTTTTCGACGTCATGTCCTTCATCTTCTTTGCACGCATCGTCCACAGCGTCCTTGAGTTCGGTGGCAGAGTATGGCTTCGTAAGAAAATTGAATGCGCCCTGACGCATGGCTTCAACAGCAATTGATATGGTTCCGTATCCGGTGATGATGATAACCTTTGCCGATACATTGTTTTCTTTGAGTTTTTTCAGGATCTCCAATCCTCCCATTTTGGGCATTCTGACATCCAGCAGAATCAGGTCATAGAGGTCTCTGAGAGCCATTTCAAGGCCGCGAACAGACTCCCCAGTACTTTCGACATGATGGCCTTTTCGGGAAAGGATCTGATGACATCCGTCCCGGATGGATTCCTCGTCGTCGATAATGAGAATTTTCCTGCTTTTCTTCACTGCTTCTTTCACTTTCCCTTTAAACGCAATAATCCGGAGCCCAGAGAGCGAATCTTTCCACCGGGGAGGCGGGACTTGAGGAATGCTATGATATTATACAAGATTGTGCAAGAGAAAGATTAGCTGTAGAAGACATCGTCATCCATACCGCTGTATTTTCCCCTGTATGCGGGTAAGGATATGATGAAAGTGGTCCCCTTTCCGGGTTCGCTCTCCGCATCGATTGTGCCGCTGTGTTTCCGGATGATTCCGTAGACGATGGAAAGCCCCAGTCCCGTTCCCTTTCCGGGGTCCTTCGTTGTGAAGAATGGCTCAAAGATGTGGGAAAGGTGTTCTTCGTCTATCCCTTCGCCAGTGTCTGATATGAAAATCCTGACGGCATTGTTCGTGCTCAGCCCCGTCACGATCGAAAGCTTTCCGCTGCCCTTCATGGCATCGGCCGCATTGATGAAAAGATTCAGGAAAACCTCTTCCAGCCTTGACCTGTCGCCTATCACTTCGGGCAGATTCTCCGCAAGACGGGTTTCTATCTCTATCCCGTGGAACATGGACTGGTCCCTTACCAGCTTGAGAGAGGTGGTGATGGCCTGGTTTATCTGCAGAGGAAACATATCGCCTGTCGGCGTTCTCGCAAAGTCCAGCAGACTCTGTACGATTTCCTTGCATCGGTTCGTCTGATAGATGATCTTCTGCATGTTTTCCCGTGCGGGGCTGTCCTCCGGGATGTCTTCCAGGACGAGGTTGCTGTACAACAGGATCCCTCCCAGAGGGTTGTTGATCTCGTGAGCAACACCCGCCGCCATCTCGCCCAGGGCGGTCAGTTTCTCCGTTTTTGCCAGCTGCTGATGTATTTTCTGAAGTTGATCGTCGTGGTCTTTCAGAGACTTGGACATGTAATTGAAGGCTTCGTCCAGCATGTCGAAACCCGAGATTTTATCGGGCGAGAGTTTATAATCCAGGTTTCCTGAAGCGATGGCTTCTGTCGCCTCCTTCAACATGCGTATTCTCGTGATGATGGTGTTTCCCAGCCGCAGGGAAATAATAAAGGCGATGATCATGCCCAGGGTTGTTATCCCCAGGTTTATCCAGATCGTCCTCCATTTTATGTCCCGGTATTTGGCTTCAAGAATGCCCGTGTAAAGGACGCCGATGAGCGTTTTATCCATATTGAAAATCGGGGTGTACGTGGTGATGTACCAGTCATTAACGACGAAAGCCCTGCCCACCCAGTCTTTGCCTTCTGTGATGACCTGATCATAGACCTCTTTGGAAAGAATGGTGCCGATGGCCCGCCTGTTATCCTTTGTCATGACGTTCGTGGATATGCGCACGCCTCCCTGGAATATGGTGGCCACTCCCATTTCACGGCCATTGTATTTTTCACCATGATAGACGGTTTCTTTTATCCGATCCACAATGGCGTTGTCCTTGTTCAGTAGAACGCCTCCAATAAGAACTCCAAGCAGATTATTTTTTTTATCCATTATCGGATAGGCGACCCTCATGACCATGCCTTCCGAGAGCTTGTCTTCGCTTATTTCGGCGGATAAGGGTGTCTTGACAATATCCGTTTTCGCCCGTTCCGAGAGGGCGGGATTTTCCCTTAAAATACTTTCAATGGACATGAGTTCGGTTGAGGACAGGGGGGACTTTTTCCCTATGCAGTTTCTGACGAAGGGGTCCTGCAGGAGGTTGTCTCCTCTGATCTCCGGATTGCCCGCCCTGTACAGGACATTCCCGCCGGCATCCACAAGGGTGAGCATGTCGAGAAAAATGTGGTTGTCCTGAGACTGAGAATCCGTCCCTTTTCGAATGAGTCCTCTCAAGTGTCCCATTCGGGCGATATCCTGCCCGGTTGCAGGCCCATGCAGATCGGACCCTTCGGCGGTAAACTGAACCAGGGACGTTATTTTCTGAAGCGTGCTGTTATAGATCAGCTTTGCAGTATTGATGTCCTGGCGCACCCTGTTCTGCACCTCTGCGATGGTGCTCCTGTTGATGGTCCATACGCTGATAATGGTGGCGAAGAAACCCGTGAGGCATGTGGCGATCAGGAACCCGGCGACAAGGCGGCTCTGCAGGTCTAACTTGAAAAGCCGCTCTATGAGACTGTCAGTGATTTTCATTGTGTCTGCCCGATGTTGGAAATCACCCGAATACTATCACGGATAACCTGGCATTATCAAACATTCTTTGGGTGCGCCGGGAAGGGGAATACGCGGGTTCATCCGATCAGCTTTTTCACCCTTGAGAGAAGTTCCGGAACAGGAATGGGCTTTGCCACATAATCGTCCGCCTGCAGATATTCACCGTCCGTATCAGGAGAAAACTTAAACCCTGTTTTATCGGTAACGGCAGTTACCATCAGGATGGGGATTTCTTTGCATGTTTCATCGTGTTTCAGGCTGTAACACAGATCGAATCCGTCCGTGTGCTTGTCCATCATCACGTCCAGGATGATCAAATCCGGTCTGTCAGCTTCCAGGGTTTTGCGGCCGTCCTGGATATTAAGAACATGATCAACCATGAAACCGTTATTTTCCAGAACAATCCTGAGCGCCTCGCCATAGTCCTTATCGTCATCGATGATCAGTATCTTTTTTTTCTCAGTCATGGGGAACCTCCGTTAACGTTCATTATTGATGGCTTTTGCCACTTCCAGGGCGCCGATTTTGACAGGGCAGTAATCGGAGCAGCGGCCGCAGCCCACGCATCCGCACAGGGCTTCCTGAATGTCGGTCCTGTTGTAGTAAAGAAGCTTGTGTTCATGCCGTCTCTTCAATCTTGACGCCTGGGTGGATCTCGGATTGTGGCCTGACGCCTCGCGCGTAAAACCGCCGAAGAGACAGGTGTCCCAGGCCCTTGCCCGCAGGCCGCTGCCCGGGCTCGATTCCTGATCATAGACATTGAAACAGGTGCATGT
>Ga0209609_10002096_pt1 | contig 11493 bp, 9 predicted proteins | sample LakKivw325mmetaG_FD_184136 | JGI IMG/M metagenome (GOLD analysis project Ga0209609, IMG submission 184136) | Anoxic lake water microbial communities from Lake Kivu, Rwanda to study Microbial Dark Matter (Phase II) - Lake Kivu water 325m metaG... | ecosystem: Environmental > Aquatic > Freshwater...
GCGGCAGAAAGTTCGCGGATGACATACTTCCCGCGGCAATCCTGGTAGTTATATAAATTCTGTCCGATTAAATCTTTTTGGGTGGCATGGGCGATATTCACACAATCGAAATTATAGACATAGAAATAGCCTGAATTATCGTCATAGAAGCGCACTGAATCAATGGCGGTTTGAATGAAATTGATGCGCTCATTTTCGGAATTAATAGTAATCAGTAATTCAGCCAACATTACCGCATGCGAGTGTACTACCGCGACCGCGATTTTTTTATTCCAATCGAGTGTCTCCGAGGAGTTGGTGGGCGACTTTTCACTGCAAGCAAATTCGATAAGTACTAAGGTTATACCAACCAGAATAACGAACCAAACTTGATGCTGAATTAATTTGAATGTTTTTCTCACCACTCACCTTTTTAAAATAAAACCGAATATTGAAATGATTAATTATAAAAAACGCAACTAAGAATTACAAACTCTTTTCCTGCCTGTTAAACTCGGCTTAATAACCTGAAAAGGGTTACTCTTGCTTCGCAGAAGTGGAATTTGTAAGTTAACACCCAGTTAATCGAAAAGGAGATCTGCATGCGTCCCATCCAAAAATTCACCGTATCGCCGGTATTGCCGGATAAATTAAAATGTTTGAAAGATATTGCTTATAATTTATGGTGGACCTGGGATGCGGAAGCGCGTGAAATTTTTCGTCGGCTGGATCTCGATTTATGGGAAGAAGTACGGCATAATCCGGTCTTAGTTTTAGCCAAAATTGGTCAGGAGGTACTAGAAAAACGAGTCAAAGACGAAAGTTTTTTATATCAGTTAGATAAAGTCCGTAAAAATTTTGATTATATGCTCCAGAAGTCATCCTGGTTTCAAGCGGTTTATAAAAGTGATATTCCATTAAATGTGGCTTATTTCTCAATGGAATATGGCATTACCGAGAGTTTAGCCGTCTATTCGGGAGGGCTGGGGATTTTGTCTGGTGATCATTTGAAATCTTCATCAGATTTGGGAATACCGCTTACCGCGGTTGGCTTATCCTATCAAAATGGCTATTTTCAGCAGAGTATCAACGTTGACGATTGGCAGGAGGAGAAAGTTGCTGCAAATGACTTTTATAATATGCCGCTGAATATTGTCAAGGATGGAGAAGGCAACCGGGTCATGATTAACCTGCCGTTCCCCGGACGAACCATTTTTGCCCAAATCTGGCGCGCCGATGTTGGTCGGATACCACTTTTTCTACTCGATACTAACGTTGATGAAAATAGCCCTGAAGATCGAAAAATTACCGCAGAACTTTATGGCGGCGACCGGGAAATGCGGATTAAACAAGAAATTCTGTTGGGTATGGGTGGCATCCGCGCCCTGAAAGCAATTAATACACCGATCGGTGTTTTTCATCTTAATGAGGGGCACTCGGCTTTTTCCAATCTTGAACGAATCAAGAATTTGGTTCAGGATTACCAATTAAATTTCTATGAGGCACTTGAGGTTGTCAAATCCAGCTCCATTTTTACAACTCATACCCCGGTCCAAGCCGGGATTGACATCTTTTCACCGGAGCTGATTGAAAAATATTTTAAAGACTATTGTAAAGACATTGGCATTACGATCAATGAGTTACTGGCTCTGGGACGGAAAAATGCCAACGATTTGAAGGAGGAATTTTCCATGGCGATTCTCGCCATTAAGCTTTCCTTCAATACCAATGCAGTCAGTCAATTACATGCGAAAGTTTCCCGGAATATGTGGAAATCGCTGTGGCCTGAGGTGTTGACCGAGGAGGTCCCAATTTCAAGTATTACCAATGGCATTCATCAAGCTTCGTGGGTATCGCGTGAGATGGCCGATTTGTACTACCGCTATCTTGGTCCAGAATGGTTTTATGAACCGACGGGAAAAGATGTTTGGAAAAATATTTATCAGATTCCGGATAGTGAATTGTGGCGGACTCATTCGATTCGCCGGGAGCGGTTAGTTGCATTTGTCAGACGAAGCCTGATTAAACAGTATCAAGACTTGGGTAAGCCTGCTCATGAGGTCGAGCGCGTTAAAAATGTGCTCAACTCGGATGCCCTTACGATTGGATTTGCCCGCCGGTTTGCGACTTACAAGCGCGCCGCATTACTTTTTTCTGATCCCGACCGGCTTGCCAAAATTTTGTCAAATAAGCAGTATCCGGTTCAAATCATTATTGCCGGGAAAGCGCATCCTCAGGATGTCGAAGGCAAGAAAATTATCCAGCGAATCCTCAAACTCTCGCATGAAGAGCGCTTTTACCATTCGGTTGTGTTTCTTGAAAATTATGATATTAATCTGGCTCGTTATCTGGTCCAAGGGTGCGATCTGTGGCTCAATAATCCCCGACGAGGATTGGAGGCGTGTGGGACTAGTGGCATGAAGGCAGCAGCTAACGGCTGTTTAAACTTCAGCACTTTGGATGGCTGGTGGGATGAAGTCTATCAGCCGGGAATTGGTTGGTGTATTGGCGATCGGGAAACTTATGCTGATGAAAAATACTGGGATCAGCTGGAAGTCAATATTATTTACAATATTCTCGAAAAAGAAATCATTCCGACTTTCTACTACCGGGATAATGACCGACTGCCGCGCGACTGGGTCAAGCGCATGAAGGCTTCAATCGTCGAAATCTGCCAGTTTTATAATACTAATCGGATGCTAAGTGATTACACAAACGAACTTTACCTTCCTTCGGCTAATCGAACCCAAAAAATGCAGGATAACTCTTTTAAATTGTCAAAGGAGTTAGCTAAATGGAAAAAACGGATCAGAGAGAATTGGAAGTCAATTCGCTTTTTGAAAGTCGGAACCAGCTCGACCAAGGAACTATCAGTGAAAAACACCCTGAATATTTCAACTGAAGTTTTTCTGGATGGAATTACTCAGCATGATATTGATTTACAAATCTATTATGGCAGAGTAAACAGCGAGGGTAAAATTGTTAACGGTAAATTGGTAAGTATGCAACATGAAAGTGATTTGGGAAATAATAAATATCGTTATACTGGTGTGATTGATAGTTGGGATAGTGGGTTAAATGGATTTACGATTCGAATAATTCCCAAACATGAGGGATTAATCCATTCCTTTGAGGAGGGATTAATTCATTGGTTTGAAGAGTAAAACGGTCTATATTACGGTGCAAATCCAGTAGTAAGAGTAACATTAAATGGAAATTATTAATGATCAAGAGGCAATCAGGCGGCTTAAAGTTGCGCAGCGAATTGTCGTTCTTACCGGTGCGGGAATTTCGGTCGAAAGTGGCATTCCACCATTTCGCGGAGAGGAGGGACTTTGGACAAAACTATCACCTCTGGAATTAGCTAGTTTTGACGCATTTTATTCAAATCCCGCCCGGGTCTCAGAGTGGTACCAACATCGGCGCAATATCATCGAAAAATCAAGTCCCAATCCAGGACATCGGGCTTTAAAGCAGCTACAGGAAATTGTCCCGGATTTTAAACTCATTACTCAAAATGTGGATGATTTACATCAACGGGCTGGCAGTACCGATGTGATTGAGCTCCATGGCAATATCATGGAGAATTATTGCGTTTGCTGCAACCAACATTACTCTACCTCCGAATTTGATGAAGTTTTTCGGTATAATTCTAATCATGTACCGCACTGCTATTGTGGTGGTCTGATTCGCCCGAATGTCGTCTGGTTTGGTGAACCTATTCCTGAGGAAAGTTTTGAGAAAGCTTACCAGGCAGCCATCCAATCGGAGGTATTTATTGCAGTCGGAACCTCGGCTCAGGTGACTCCAGCTGCAGATCTGCCGCGTTATGCCAAAAAGAATAATTCCTATTTGATCGAAATTAATCCCAATCAGACCGCAATAAGTGATATAGTTGATTTAAATCTAAGGGGTACATCGGGAACAATTTTACCAAAATTCGTTAAAGATTATCAGGAAATGATAAGCACCGATTAAGTTACAACTCGCAGAATGGCATCTTAAATAGAGTAGCTACCTTTGAAAAAATATCTGAGCGCTATATTTATAACTCTTTTGGGATTTCTGCTTTTAATTGAGCAGTGTGCTTATTTTAATACCTTTTACAATGCGCAACAATATTTTAAACAAGGTCAGCAGGCAATCGAAGAAAATCAGCAAGCTACGGTACCAATAAATATCCAGAAAATGTTTAATAGTGCCATTGAGAAAGCCAATAAAGTGCTGCGCAATTATCCCGAAAGTCGTTGGGTTGATGATGCCCTCTATCTGATTGCTATGTCACAATATTATAAGATGGATTATTTGAGTGCCCAGAAAACCTTTGAAGAATTTTTTTCCAAATATCCTGGCAGTCCTTTGCGGGCTGAAGCAGAGATCTGGTATGGCAGATGCCTCTGGAAATCGGGTCAGCAGGAATTAGCATTGTATCAGCTAAATCGCTCGGCTAAAATCGTTGATAATGATCGCATGAAGGCTGAAATCTATTCTGCAATTGCGGAGTTATACAAATCCTCAGGGCAGTTAGATTCTGCCATGCAATATTTTAAGTTAACTGTGAAATCTGGATTAGAGCTACCAATTGCAGCAAAAGCCCAATACACCATTGCTGAGATCAATTTACTGCAAGGGAATGCCGACTTGGCAATCAAGAATTTGGAAGAGATTTCCAAATATGGTGTCTCCCCTGAATTAAAAGACCAAATCCAAATTCTTTTAGCCCGGATCTATCGAGAGTCTCAGCGTTATGAAGAGGCACGTGAGCTCATCAATACCAAATTAAATGACGAAAAAAATGAGAGTATCTGGGGCGATTTAGAATATGAATTGGGATTACTCTACCTGGATGAAAAGGATTATGAGGCGGCTTATCAACGTTTTATTCAAATAACGGAAAAATATGCTAATCAACCAATTACCGCTTCGGCTTATTATCAGGCGGGTAATTTGGATATGGTTTATTTTCATGACTATGATCGGGCCCAAAAGAACTTTACAAGAGTAAGTCAAATAGATAAAAATTCAATGTATGCTTTTGATGCAAATAATCGGGTTACTGAAATTAACCGCTATTTTTCAATCAAAAAATTGTTTAATAAAACTCAAGATGAGGTGCGCCCCATCATTGAAGCCCTCCAAAAGATCGAATCAAAAACCCAGCTCGATAGTTCAGAGAATGTTGCCGGGGAAGAGACTAAGATTAAAGTTGAAAAACTACCTACTGTTAATCCGAAAGTTATTGACACTACGGCAGTATTTACGAACTATTATAAACAACTTTATGAAATTGGTGAGATCTACTACTTTAATTTCAATCTCCGCGATTCCGCCCTATCTTGTTATCAGAAAATATGGAACTCTCCGTATTTCAATTCCTATCGTGAACAGGCATTATATACAATGTACTATCTTTATGCCGCAGTAGGCGATTCCGGTCTGGCGCACAGTTGGCTGGATACCTTGCGGGTAAAATATCCCGATTCTGTTTATCTGACATATATCGAAAAGAAGGAGATCACTCTTCCCGATGAGGAGCTGCAGGCCCGTCGCTTGTTCTGGGATGCGGAAAAATGGTTAGACCTAATAAATCCCGATTCGTCAATTAATCAATTGGTTAAAATTAAGGATAATTATCCCCAGACCTATTATGCTGAAAAAAGTGTTTTTAATATTGCCTGGATCTTTCAAAATAAATATTATGATCTGGAAAATGCATTGAAATGGTATCAATCTTATATCGAAACTTATCCTAAAGGGGAATATATCTCGCAGGCTCAAGCAAATTATAATACTTTGAATAATATCGTTATTGCCCTGAATACTCCTCCCGATTCTACGGTAAAAGAGATTCCCAAAGAGGCAGAAGAGCCCCATCCCAAAAATCAAAAACTAATAGAGGACCAACCGGCAAAATAAAATTTGCTTAGTTTTACGAATACGATGAAATATTGTACTACTGGAGTTGTTCAGTCCAATCAACAAGTTGCCCAAGCAATCTTTCTAACTAAAATTCATACTCCAATAATTGCGCAGAATTGTTCACCTGCTCAATTTGTCAACTTCTATTTTCCCGATTCTGTGAAGCTTTTTCCGCGACCGTTTAGTATTGCCGGGAAAGAAGGAGAAAATATTCTAATATTGTATAAAATAGTCGGATCCCAGACTGCCCTGATGAGTCAGTGGTCAAAGGGCACTGAATTGAAGTTGTTAGGTCCTTTAGGCAATTCCTTTAAGATTACTCAGCGGCATTACACCAATTATATTCTGCTAGCTGGTGGGGTTGGGGCAGCACCATTATTATTTTTACGTGATGAACTGAGCGCAGTGGGGATAAAACCCTATTTTTTTATTGGCGCCAGGACCAATTCGGAACTGCCGCTAAACCAGGATGAAAAATCGCATTTGCTGCTATCTACCGACGATGGATCGGCAGGATTTCAAGGAACGGTAATTGCCCATTTTATCCATCATCTTAATCAATTTGCGGCTCCATCAATAGTCTGTACATGTGGTCCGGAAGTCATGCTGAAAGCATTAAAACAGTATAACTTGCCGGAATATTTCGATGTATTTGTATCGCTGGAAAGGGTGATGGCTTGCGGGTTGGGTTTATGTCAGGGTTGTGTGGTTAGAATGAGTAAACCTGATGCAGAGCCGTACTATTCTTTGGTATGCAAAGATGGTCCGGTTTTTAATTTGAAAGATGTGCAATTAGATGATTGATCTATCCGTAGATTTGGGTAAAGGGCTGTCATTACAAAATCCAATATTGGCGGCTTCAGGAACCTTTGGATACGGGGATGAAATTGCGGATTTGGTAGAAATCGAGCAGTTCGGCGGAATTGTCACTAAATCGCTCAGCTGGCAACCGCGGGTCGGTAATCCGCCGCCCCGGATCGTCGAAACCAGTGCGGGGATGATTAATTCAATTGGTTTAGCAAATATTGGTTTGGATACATTTTTAAAAGAAAAAGCGCCTTTTTTAAGTCGGCTCAAGTGTAAAGTAATCGTCAACATTGCGGCCAGTACTAAGAGTGAATTTATCCAGGTAATCTGTGTTCTCGATCGGGAAAAGTGGATTGCTGGTTATGAGATCAATGTATCCTGCCCGAATGTCGAAGAAGGGGGCATTGCTTTTGGGACAAATCCCAAAGTCCTTTATCGTCTGAGTGCCGAGTTACGCCAAAAAACAGATCGGTTTTTAATTATCAAGTTAACGCCGAATGTCACTGATATTGCGTCACTGGCTGTCGCCGTTCAGCAAAGCGGCGCCGATGCCATATCAATGATTAATACCCTTTATGGTGCTGCTATTGATATTAATACTTTTAGACCAAAAATAAGCACAGTAATTGGTGGACTCTCAGGTCCGGCAATCAAACCGGTGGCTTTAGCACTGTTGATCAAAGCCCGCAAAGCCGTGGATATTCCGATTATCGGAATCGGAGGGATCAGTTGTGGCGCCGATGTGATTGAATTTATGCTAGCCGGTGCATCTGCGATTCAATTAGGTAGTGTAAATTTTTTCAATCCACTGGCGATGCATGAGATTCTCGATTTTCTCCAACAATATTTAGCCAAGCAACAAATCACATCTATTCGAGATATTATCGGTAAAGCACAGTTATGAAAAAAAATTTGATAATTGGGATAATTTCTTTTTTAGTAATGTGTTCTTCTGCACCTCGATATCATTATAATGAGCCGGCAACTTCCAAAACAGGCTATAAGGGAACTCCCATGTTAATTCCGGGAGTGCAAAATACCGCGATTTTCAATGCCTCATACTATGGTCATCAAGACGGATTTGATGGCAAAAAAACCGCAAATGGTGAAATTTTTAATAAGAAAGATATGACAGCTGCCCATAAAACGCTGCCGTTTGGAACAGTTTTAAAGGTCACCAATCCTGCGACTGGAAAATCGGTAACGGTCCGGATTAATGACCGTGGACCTTTTATTCCCGGTCGTGATATTGATTTATCATATGGAGCTGCCATGCAAATAGGGTTGGTCGGAGCGGGAGTTGCGAAAGTTAAGGTAACTTTAGTCAAATGGGGAAGTGAAGAAACGGAAAATAATGAATAAAGAGAAAAGTCTTTCAAATTTTGCTTCACGAATGTTTATCAACCTGTTAGGAATTCCGGCAATTATCCTGCTGGCGCGAGCCGGTGGCTTGCCTTATGTAGTATTCTTTGGATTAGTGGCTATCTTAGGTCAGATTGAGTTTTATAATTTGATCAAGCAGAAGGGATTCCAACCCCGGGTTAATGTAGGTGTAGTAAGTGGCATTGTCTGGATTTTAGTTGCTTATCTATCACAAGACTTACTCTATCCCCTGTTATTACTGATTTTATTGGGCTTTTTATTAATTGTGCTATTTCACCCGGTCACTAATGCTATAGTTAATGTGGCTATAACATTTTTTGGATTTTTATATCTGCCATTTTTAATCTCAATCTTAATTATTATGCGCTGGATGCCTGCAAGATATGATGGGGATTATCTTGATGGCTATTTCCTCGTGGTTATGGTTTTTAGTTCCATTTGGATCTGCGATGCACTGGCCTATGTGTTTGGAAAATGGCTCGGAAAGAGGCATAAAATTGCTCCAAAAATTAGTCCTGGTAAGTCCTGGGCTGGATGCATTGCCGGATTATGCGGAGCTTTAGCGACGGTGATCTTGTTTTATCGTCTGGATTGGAAGCCGGATAATCTAGGATTGAAAGACTTATTGATAATTGGTTTAATTACCGGGATTATCGGTCAGGCGGGAGATTTTGTCGAATCAGCATTTAAGCGCGATGTCGGTGTAAAGGATTCGAGTTCTTTACTTTTGGGGCACGGTGGCATATTGGATCGCTTTGATTCATTTCTAATTGCACCGGGATTTGTCTATTTGTACTTACTCATAGTCCTATAAATAAATGGATGGGACTGATTTCACTACAATTGATTATTGAACAGGGAGTAGAATGTCAAATAACAATAACGATTCGCTGATTAAAAAATTAGACCTTTTAAGTGACGATCTTGATGATGACAAAAAACCAGTGGCAATTATTTTAGCGGCTGGACACGGCAAGCGGATTAAATCCGAGCGCTCGAAGATGCTTCATGAAATCTGGGGTGTGCCAACCGTAGTAAGGGTAGCCGAAGCGGCGCGGAAAGGTCTTAATTCCGATAACCAGGTGATTGTCGTGGGAATTAAAGCTCTTCAGGTAGCTGAGACTGTCGGACAAGCCCCCAAACGGATATTTGTCCTGCAAAAAGAACAAAAAGGAACCGGTGATGCAGCTTATGAAGCACTTAAGGCTCTAGAATCATCGGATAATATTGAAGATTTATACATTTTCCCCGGCGATATGGGATTGATTACGGCTGAAGTAATCGAACTTTTTAAGAAGGGATTTGAGATTTCCAACTGCGGCATGAAAATTCTTACCGGTATCTATCAAGGTGATCCAATCAATAATACCTATGGGCGAATTATTCGTGTTCCTGCAAAAGATATGAAAGGTCGCAGCTCCGGAGAGGATTTTGGAAAAGTAATTGAGATCAAAGAGCATAAGGATATTTTGGCAATTCCCGATGGGTATAGCTATGTCGCCGAATATAATGGACAAAAATATTCATTCTCCAAAGAGCAATTGTTAGAAATTAAAGAGTATAATACTAGCATCTATGCGGTTAAGTATCAACATTTGAAAAAATATATCTCTGCTTTGACTGCAGATAATGTTCAGGGTGAACTTTATCTGACTGATATTATCTCCATTTTTAACCAAAATAAAATTGCTGTTGGCGCCGATCCAGTCAGTGACGATAGTGCGGTCATCGGATTCAATGTCAAGAGCGTTTTGAAAGAGATGGAAGCTATTTATCGCCAAAAAGTCTATCTGAAATTGCGGGATATTATTGTCATTGAGGATGAGGATGATTTTTTTATTGCCGATGAAGTTGTCGAGCAAATCCTTGAATTAGACAAGCAATTTCCATCTCTGGATATTTTTCTTCAAAAAGGTGTGCATCTCTCGAAAGAAGTGAAGCTGAGCCGTGATGTCAGCATCTGGACGAATACCAATATTCGAGGAAATGTGGAAATTGGTGAGGGCACCGTCATTCAAGATAATGTTTCCATCCGCACCTATCCGTCTCAAACTTTGATTATTGGGAAAAACTGCATCATTATGCGAGGTGATATACTCAAGGGCAATCTGAAAGTCGGCGATAATACCCGAATCGAGTCCGGTGTCAACATCACCGGCAGTGATGAGTATCCGACCATTGTTGGCAATAATGTTATTATTAAAGGCATATCATATATCTTTGGTTCGATAATCGAAGATGGTATCTTTATCGAGCATTCCATTTTAAAATGCAAGAAGGTTGAGCGCACAATTAAAAAGGACGGCTCGATCCAACCGATTCGCTGGGTAATGCCCCAACCCCAGGGATTGGATATTATCAAAGACATATAATCTTTTATCGTTGAACCAGGGGCTGCACTCTGCAACCCCGTCATTTTCTTCCACTTTTTTTATTTTTCTTTTGCATTTTGGTTTGGTTTAATTTATATTACTTACGAGTAACTTACGAGTAATGGAGAAATGAACAATGAACAAACAACTTTCACCCAAAAAACAGCGGTTTCTGGAATTTATTCGCAAATTTACTGCTGACCATGATCGAGCCCCAACTTTTCACGAGATCATGAGGGGATTGAAAATCGGATCGCTGGGGACGGTGAACTGGTATGTCAAGGAGTTGAAAAATCTGGGCGTTTTGGAACATGGGAAAGCCAATGCCAAACGGGCGTTAGCGATTACAGACCAAGTTTTTGGCAATGAATTGCCGCTGCTGGGACTGATTGCTGCCGGTTATCCCCTGGAAGCGGTTGAGAACCGGGAAACCATTGCGGTACCGCCAACTTATGTTCATCCTGATAATTATGTTTTGAAAGTCAAAGGTAGTTCGATGATTGGCGATCATATCGAGGATGGTGATTATGTAATTGTCCACTGGCAATCCGAGGCATTCCCGGGCCAGACAGTGGTTGCCTTTATCAATGGCGAAGCGACGTTGAAACGTTACTATCCCAAAGCCGACAGGGTAGAACTGCATCCCCGTAATCCGGAGTATGAGATAATTCATGTCTCACCGACTGATGAATTCCGGATTGGTGGGATAGTACTGGCGATCCTGCGGCGGTACGAGTGAAATGCAACCACAAAGACACCAAGGCTCAAAGTATAATTATGCCAAATGCAACCACAAAGACACCAAGACTCAAAGTATATGTTATATTTTTCTCTAAATATAATTTTCTAATTAATAATAAGTAATCTTGGTGCCTTTGTGTCTTAATAGTTTTTAAGGAGGAGAAATGTTTAAACCATTGTCCGATAAAGAAGAAAAAGTAGCAAAGCAAATTGTGGATGCGGCGTTTCAGGTACATAGGGAATTGGGTCCAGGGTTTTTAGAAAAGGTGTATGAAACCTGTTTTTGTTATGA
>Ga0209609_10002097_pt1 | contig 11491 bp, 10 predicted proteins | sample LakKivw325mmetaG_FD_184136 | JGI IMG/M metagenome (GOLD analysis project Ga0209609, IMG submission 184136) | Anoxic lake water microbial communities from Lake Kivu, Rwanda to study Microbial Dark Matter (Phase II) - Lake Kivu water 325m metaG... | ecosystem: Environmental > Aquatic > Freshwater...
GTGTTGCGGTCTGCCGGTGACAGAGACTGCCCGCCTCCGGAGCTGGTCTGGGCACAGGTCGCCGCAGAAATGAAACGCTCGCCGTCCGCGTTGGTCTGAACATTACCGGTAACATCTGCCCGCATCCCGACCGCAAGCCCGTGATTGGCCTTGTCCACTCTGATCCCACAAGCGCGGTCGTCGGACTCAAGGTAGAAGAAGCCGTCAAACGAAGCCGATACGTCTTTTCCGGTCAGACGCACCGGAGTGTATTCGGCTTGCGACTTTATCAGAGGAACCTCGCCCTGGGTAACCGGCGGCAGGAACTGGAACCGGCTGATCACGATCTCCTTTTCCTGGCCACCGACCGGCGGGTTTCCACCGACCAGATACAAGTTGATCCGGGTCTGCTCCTGCCCTGGCCGTGGCACTTCGCCGGCTTTCGAAAACACCCAGCGGCGAACCGTCGTCCCCACCGAGCTCTCAAATTGCACCAAGTCCTGCCACCAACAAAAGAAACTGGTCGAACTGCCCGCCGGAAGGGCAAACCGTTCCATGTGTCCCGCGCAGTCCCAGGGTTGGACCACAAACTGGGAATTGAGAGGGTCCGCGGCATTTCCCCACTTGCTGAACTCAACATCGATCTCGCGGTGCCCGTCCACGCAAGCAGTGCGCCCAAACGCACACGCCTCGCTGTAGGTGAACATACCAAGCACAATGTTGGGATCGAGGTCGTTGATAGAGGTTTCCACATCAAACCGGTAAGTCCCAAAACCGAGCGGCTGCCGGCATATCACTTCAGCACAGTACCACTTCCCGCTGCGGAAAGTGATCTTGAGATGCAGCCGACCTTGAGGGTCCACCCAAACGTTGTCGGAGCCGTCCGAGAAGTAGTTCGGACCCGGGCCAAAGGGCTCCGCGTGTGACTTGACCAACCATTTGTATCCCGAAAAGGACACTCTTCGCTGGTCTGGATTGTCGCGCAATCTGTAGTCGTAGTCCAGCGCCACCTCGCCGACCCGCTCCGGAAGGCACTCCAGTCCTCCGGCAAGTATTCTCTCGTCGGAGCACGCTTCGACCGGGATCAGGAACGCAGCGAAGATTGTGGCCTTGTCATCCACACCGCCCGTAGTGACAAGGGCCGACCAGGAACCGTCACTCTGTATCGTGGCGCACGGCGTAGTAAAGTAGGGTTTGGTGTACCAGCCCACGCCAGGAATGTAGATGTAGACGGCTACACGGTGCAACGCGGGGTTGGCGTTCTGAGTCGTTCCGCCAAGGTAGCCACCCCAGACACCGAATGCAGGAACTGACGTTATCTGAACGCTTGGAGCCGCCTGAGCGTCCGCAGTGGCACAGGTAACGGACGACAGTGCGAGAGAGAGCAAGAGCAGCAGGGCGGCCAGCATGACGTTTTTCATCTCCGTACTCCTTTGCGGTTGCGTAACCGAGGCATCAACGGCATCGTTGATTGACATCATCGTATACCTGCAAGATACCACACGCGCAGCCTATCGTCAAGTGGTAGTTCAGTAACAAATTAGCCGTTTGCCTCTTCGATGCGAGTTCGGCGCTGAAGGAAATTCGGTGGCTCGCACATAACACTCACCTGGTGACTCACACGCGTGCCCACGGGCGCGTTGATAGAGCCGTGACCACTGGAAAGAGGAAGTGCACCTCCACTGCCGCGAAATCAGAGCTCATCATCCTCACCGACTATCAACTTGACAGCTCGCAGCCAGGAATCACTCTCGTTCCCGAAGCCCTCGTGACTAAACCGATAGTCGTGCTTTCGGCGGAATTCCTGCAGGTCGTGCAAGAGCGCACCGATTTTGACTCGCTCTTGAGCGACGAGAAAACGGTATACCTCAGCATCCCGCGTTTCCTTCAGCGCATACAGGAAATGTGGCACGCACAACCCTGGGCCGGACGCATAGGCCGAGCGCATCTCCTCGTCAGCAAGTCCGCCTATCAGGGTCGATGTGTAGCGCGACCTGCACTCAGACTGGGTTCGGCAGGCCGGGCAGAATTCGGCGCGCTGCCAATTGTGAATCTGCCTCAGAGACTTTGGCGGAGCATCAGGTAGGCCATCCAAGAACTCCGCGAACAGCCTCACCTGGTCCTGATAGAGTATGGCAATGCCGAATGCGTTTCCCATCTTCGTCAGCTCCTGAGCGTGCCGCCTGCAATACCCTTTAGCGCGGATGAGATCAGCACGAACGCCCGTATCATTAACACTCTCGTAGAGCAGGGAATCCAGGTATCGATGGACGCTGTCAGCCTCCAGTTTGCACAGCGGACAGCCCTTTGCATCACGCATAGCTTCGAGCACTCCGTAGTAGGTTGTATGCTTATCCATTGCCATGCTCTCGCGGGATGAACTGCAGTCCGACAAACGCAAGCGCCGCCAACACCGCGCCGAAAACAAACGGAGCTGCCGGAGAAATGCGGTGCCACAAGATTCCGGCGATCAGACTCGCGGGAAGCGCCATCACCCCGACTGATGCGCTGTAAAGTCCGTAGGCGGCTCCACGATTCTCATCCGGCACCATCTCCGCCACCATCGCTTTCTCGGAGCCTTCGGTCAGCGAATAGAACAGACCGTAGAACCCCCAAAGCACCCACATCATCCACGGCGCTCGGGCAAATGCAAAACCGGCGTAGGCAAGTGCGTAGACTCCCCAGCCGTAGCCTATCACTCTGCGTCGCCCCACGCGGTCGGCGAGCTTGCCGGCAGGAATCGCGGTCGATGCCGAAACCAGGTTGAAGAACGCGTATATGATCGGAATAAACGCGACTGGGACGCCAACTGCCTGGGCTCTGAGGATGATGAACGCATCCGATGAGTTGCCCAAGGTGAACAGCAGCATTACTCCCAGGAACCAGGCGAATCGGCCTTTCAGCGCATCCAGTGACACGGCCTGCTTCTTGACCGAAGCCTTGCGCTCCCGAACCAGGAAACCTATGATGACCAGTGGGAGCGTCGCGATGATGCCGGCTGTTATGAACAACAACCGGTACTTGTTGGGGTGGCCCACCCACACACGCAGCAGCGCGAATGTGATCAGTGGCCCGACGAACGAGCCCATCGTGTCGAGCATCCGCTGCACACCAAAGGCAAACCCCAGCTTCTTGCTCCCTATCGAACTGGCGACAAGTGCATCGCGAGGCGCGTTCTTGAGACCTTTGCCGACACCATCGCTCAGCCTCAGTCCAAGGGCTGATGCACCCGATCCGGCGAATGCCAGCCCAAATCGGCCGACCGCGGAGAGCGCGTAGCCGACGAAGACGATGGCTTTGCGCATGCCGAGCGCGTCAGATATGTAGCCTGCCCCGATCTTGCCCAGACTGACGACGGTGGTCAGCAGTCCCTCGATCAGACCGATGAACTCCTTGTTCAGCCCCAGCACCGTCGAGTAGAAGATGGGCAGGACCGGCTGGATCATATCCTGTGCCAGGCCACCAAAGAATGCTACCCAACCGAGCATCACAACGTTGCGCTCGACACCGGCTTCTTTGATAGTCACTTCCCTTGTGTTCATCGCATGCTCTCCCAAACGTTATGGTTGCTTCACTCCTGCCCTAGGAACCGAATCCATGCTTGCCACGTTCTTATAGCAGCCAGCACGACCTGTACTGGCCGGGAACAACCCGACGTGCTCAATCGCAAGGCCGCCGATGTTGTTGGCCACAACTGACCCGTCAATCGATTCCGTTCTAGTCCCTATCGCTCGATAGTCACCGTGCAGTGAGCGTAGCTGAGGACTCGCTTGGAAACCGATCCCAAGAGCCATCGCTCTACAAACGACTTGCCACGGTGTCCCATCACAATCATGTCCACTTCTTTCTCATTGGCGTAATGGACGATCTGCTCTGCCGGATGGCCAACCAGAACCTCGAAGTGAGGGGCTATCCCCACCGACGCGGCGGCCTCCTCTAGCTCAGCAAAGTGCTTCTCATAGTAATGATTTGCATTCTCGAGGATGGCCTCGGTTTCGACATCATCAGCGGGTTCGGGAGGACGTGCAACCGAGATTATAAAGACCTCCGCGCTGAACCTGGCTGCGATCTCGATACCAACATTAAACGCTTTCCGTGCACGCTCGGAGCCATCGTAGGCGACCAGCAACTTTCGTATCATAACTGTTCCTCCTTGGGTGATCACGTCTTGTCCGCAACAACATCTTCGTGCGACCCGTGCAGCATATGTCGCGGGAGATAGAATGCATTTGCTATCAATGTCGGTACCACGGCACTTGCGATGACCGTCGCAACAAGATATGAGTATTGGCTACGGTCGATAATACCGTGCGTTAGCCCAAACAGGGCCGAAATGCTTCCGAATGTCAGACCTGTTGACATCAGTAATGTGACATAGGTGCCATCCCCCTTGGCGCTGCCAAACCACTGTGTAACCGGGTACACCGAAACGAACTTCGTTGCCATCTTTGCCAGCAGCAGGACGATGAACACCATAGGCGCGGCCAGAAGCGCCGGAACGGAAACAAACGAGCCTGCCCGAATGAAGTAGAATGGCGTCAGCAGCCCAAAAGTGAGAGTTCTCAGGCGTCTCACAAGCGCGTGGTCACGACCCACAGTGCCAGCCAGGACCATGCCTATGATATATGCCGGAAGCACAGCTTCGCTGCCAGCCCACGTCGCAAGCGCCCCCATACCAAAGAGAGACAGCAGTAGATATTTGGCCTCGAGCTCCGATGGCCTGCCCCCATATTGTTTGAAGAAACGTGGCGTCAGCCACGGCAGCACTCCGAACACAACCACGCTTACGATGCCAAAGATGAGCGTCTTCAGGGTAAATGGCGAGAATATAAGCCCCAGGGCAAGTACTGTTCCGAGATCATTGATGAAGCAGGCGGCAAGCACCATCTTGCCGAAGTCAGTCTTGTTCAATCCGAACTCTAACATGACGGCGTAGACAACGGCCACTGATGTCGTGGAAAGTGCTACGCCTGCCAGCCAACTGGCACGGATGCCCCAGTGGAGAGCAAAATACGCTACAGCCGTGCATCCAAGAAATGGTGCGATAAACCCGGCAAGACCAATCCCGGTCGCCTGCTTCCATTTGATCTTGAATACTGCGGGGTCAAGCTCGGCACCTGCAAGAAACGTCAACAGGATTGCCCCCGTCCCAGACAGGAACTTGATCCACGAGTCGTCGGTGCCAAGGACTGCGCTTCCGATCAATGCTCCGATTATGAGCTGCGCAACCGTGCCGACGACGATCTCCGAAAGAGCTGTCGCAATCCGCAGCCATATTGATAACAAGGTGGCCACCAGAGCCAGCCCCAGCCACAATGTCGCAAGGGCCCAAGTGTGTGTCATAAAGCTATACCTGCCTCGAGGGCTTCGGAGCGCAATCCGAAGCCCCATTGCTTATCTGTTACATACCAAACTCGGCGGCTTTGCCCAACTCCGCCTCGATCTCCAGCAGTCTGTTGTATTTTGCGATTCGTTCGCTTCTGCACGCTGAGCCGGTTTTGATCTGTCCGCCGCCCATCGCCACCGCAAAATCGGCCATGAACGCATCCTCGGTTTCGCCCGACCTGTGAGAAATGACATAGCCCCATCCGGCCTTTCGGCATAGGTTGATTGTCTGGATGGTTTCCGTAACGGTACCGATCTGGTTCAGCTTTATGAGGACCGAGTTGGCGCTCTTCTCCCGGATACCCCGCTCGACAAACTGGGTATTCGTTACGAAGATATCGTCGCCGACGATCTGAATCCTGTCCCCAAGCGCGTGTGTGATCTCTCTGAATCCATCCCAGTCGTCTTCGGCATGGCCGTCCTCTATGGATATGATCGGGTACTCCTCGATCCAGCCAGCATAAAGCTCGATCATTTCGGCGCTTGTCTTCTTGCCCTGCCCGGACTTGGACAGGTTGTACTCCCCACCCTCGTAGAATGAGCTTGCAGCAGGGTCGAGTGCTATCGCGACATCCTTGCCCGGCTTGAACCCCGCAGCCACAATCGCCTCGACTATTACCTCGACAGCTTCTTCGTTGCTCTTCAGGTTCGGCGCAAACCCTCCTTCGTCCCCAACGCTTGTGGAATAGCCGCGCTTCTTGAGGATGCCCTTCAGGGCGTGGAACGTCTCCGCCCCATAGCGCAGCGCTTCAGCAAACGTTGGAGCTCCGACGGGCATCGCCATGAACTCCTGCAGGTCTACGCTGTTGTCCGCGTGCTTGCCACCGTTGAGGATGTTCATCATAGGTACCGGGATGCGGGTAGCGCCGGGGCCACCCAGATACGCGTAGAGCGGGATACCTGCGACCTCGGCGGCAGCCCGTGCCACGGCCATTGAAACCCCGAGAGTGGCATTCGCCCCAAGTTTGCCCTTGTTTGGTGTGCCGTCGAGACTGATCATCATCTGATCGATCTCGGCTTGCTTTGCCGGGTCCATTCCGACAATCATGGGACCAATAGCGTCGTTGACGTTGGCAACTGCTTTGAGGACTCCCTTGCCACCGTAACGGGTCTTGTCACCGTCCCGAAGCTCCACCGCCTCGTTCTCCCCGGTGGATGCGCCGGATGGGACCGACGCGCTTACCGTCAAACACTCATCCACCGTCGCAAACACCCTGACCGTAGGATTTCCGCGAGAGTCGAGTATTTCGAGCGCCCGCACTGATGTGATTTTTGAACTCAATGCCTTATCCTCCCTGTCCATTGTCTCCGCAGTATGTGCGAAGGTTTTCGTTTACCTGCTCCAACTTGCTGATATCCTGCTCCAGTCGCGCCGTCTCCCGATCGATTGCCGAGGACTGGTCCCTGCGCTTCTGGTAAGCCGCCTCGATTGCCCCCATCGTAGCAGATACGGCTTCTTCCAAACGAGCATCAAGGGCGCTTGCAAACTCACGGAAGCTCTTTGCGAGGTTCTGCAAGGTCGGCCAACGAACATTCTCAACGTTCTCCGCAACCAGCACCTCGATTCGATCGCGCATTCGCCGAAGGGCACGAGACTTTCTTACAGCGTAGGGCAGCAGCCTGTCCCAGAACCCCTCCGGCAAGACGCCCAGAGATATCGGCCAATGGTGCGTTACCCAGTATGGCTGCCTTTTGACTTCAAACTCCTCCTTGCTCGCCATCGGCTGGTATGGGACGTCGAAGAGCTCCGCGGCAGTTCTGCGCACCGACTCGATAAGGGCATCGGTGCGGACGCGGTGGCGGCTCAGCGCTTCTCTTACCTGTGTCTCAAACGTTCGGGACATCTCGCCGAGTTCGTGCTCAAAGAAGCCAGGTATGACCTCTGCCAGCGCGCTCTGCGCTGCGTCGGTATTCAGGTGGTTCTCTTCCAGAGCATCCTGTGCGACAAGGCCAAACTGCTTCCTCGCCTTCTGTCGAAGTTGCTCCGCCTGTTCCTCAAGAAGCACTGCCATGCGTTTCTGATCTCCTTCGAGCGTGTCCTTCTCGGAGACCCTTTGAGAGTCTACCTCAACGAGGCTACTTTTGAGCATCTCCAGCCGCTTCTCCAGCTCGCTGATGGGCATTTTCAGTGACTGGAAAGAGAGTTGTAGCTCAAGCAGAACGTCCCCAATGAGATCCGATGCTTTTCTAGCAATGGCCTCTGCCAGTGCGCTTTCCTTCTCATGAACAAGGAAATAGAGCAGCAGCGCCTCGATGTCCTTCATCCCACTCTTGGCCCACTGCTCCTCGTCTCCTGTTTGCCTTGCCTCAAGACCGAGTCGTGCGGAGACTGGCAGCACGTTGACGTCGCTGGCTGTATCGGCCTGATCGAACAACTCGTGGCGCAGGAACTGCATTATCATAGTCCTGTCCGAATCCGTCAGATAGTCCGCCTTGTTGAGCACATAGAACACGCGGCCTATCCTGGACCGCACTTCCTTGAGAAACTCAACCTCCACCTCGGTGATCGGAGGGTCAGGAGACATGACAAAGAGCGCCGCATCACATTGAGGGATGAAGTTCAGGGTAGCTTCGGTGTTGTGCCGGTGGGTAGAGCCTATGCCGGGGGTATCGATAAGCACAACGCCTGCGCGCAGGATGGGCGCCGGATGGAAAACTTCTACTCGGGAGACACCTAACTGATTAGCTGGATTAGCCTCTTCCGTGACGTAAGTCGCGAGGAACTCGTTCAGGTCTTTGGCGCTGGCAGCCACGCGTTCTATGCTTGAATTGTCGCTGCTGAAGACAACGCGGGCGTGGCGCTCATTACCTGCGTGGACAAAGGTCGGGATCGCGGTGAGCGGTATCACGGACGCTGGGAGGACGTCCTCTCCCAGAAGCGCGTTCAGCAGGGTGCTCTTTCCACGCTTGAACTGCCCGAGGACCGCCAGATGAAAACGCTGCTCCCGCAGTCGGCCAAGGAGATCGCGCAGGCTCTGAACTTGAGATGTAAAGACCGGGCCAACGCCGTCTACAAGCGAGGACGTGTGCTTCAGCAGAAGTGATAGCTTGCTTGCAGAGGAAACCTGAGAAGCTGTCACGACCCGGCTTTCGTTTTGTTCGCGCGCTGCGCTCTCCACGACAATCCCTCCAGATGACTCTTTGGCAAGCGCATCTCAGGAGAGAAACGCTAGTTACTGCCAAGGCGAGCGTATCCTGGTAGGAGTCATTAGCCGGTCAAGACGTTTTTGGGGGACTCCATCCCCCTTGTTTCTTGGTCTACCTGCATTATAGGCACCGTGACGATGTCTGTCAAGTGCACGCGTTGCATCACGACAGGCCGCGCTGTAATCGATTCGCTACGTCATTCGGAGTAACTGGTTGCTGAAGGAAATCCGATGGCTCGCACATAACACTCACCTTGTGACTCACACGCGTGCCCACGGGCGCGTTGATAGAGCCGTGACCACTGCCTTTGGAGGACAACGCACTATGAGTAATCTGCATCTGGAGAAGACGAGCTACGGAGAGTTCGGAGCTTGCTGGAGAATAACAAACGGCACCGTAGAAGCATTGGTGACCGCCGACCGAGGCCCAAGAGTGATCTGCTACAGGTTCGCGGGAGGAAAGAACGTGCTGGGAGAGATCGGGCTGTCGGGACCGGTAAGCACCGAGCTGGGCGACTGGTATCCAATGGGCGGACATAGACTCTGGCACGCACCTGAGGCAAAGCCGCGCAGCTACTATCCGGACAATGAACCGGTGACGATCGAGACGGTCGGCAGCAATGCGCTGCAGACCTCGCAGGCTGTGGAGAAGGCCACGGGAGTCGAAAAACAGATGCTTCTGGAGATGTCATCGTCCGGCACAAGACTCAAGATCACCCACACCCTGACCAACAGAAACCTGTGGCCGGTGGAACTGGCGCCGTGGGCGCTGACGATCATGGCGTCCGGCGGAACCGCTATATTCCCACAGGAACCTTTCAGACCACACACAGAGTACCTGCTGCCGGCAAGGCCAATGGTGCTCTGGCACTACACAGATCTGAGCGACTCACGTTGGACTTTTAGCAAGAAGTTCCTGCGGCTCTTCTGCGACGCCAAGATCGATCACCCGCAGAAGGTCGGGTTGGCCAACAAGCAGGGATGGGCAGGATATGCTGTCGACGGACAACTCTTTGTCAAAACATTCCCGCACATCGAAGGCGCGACCTACCCGGACCACGGGTGCAACTGTGAGACATTCACGTCGGGGACGTTCATGGAGGTTGAGAGCGTGGGACCGCTGGCGACCCTTGCGCCGGGCGGGAGCGCCTCACACGTTGAAGTGTGGAGTCTCTTCGACGGCGTATCTGTTACAGGAGATGATGACGATCTGGAGAAGATGTTGGCACCGCTGGTCGTGGAGGCAAAGAAGTAGCCGTAAGTGTGAGGTTGTTTCGGGGTTTTGGACTCGTCAAACCCGTTCGCTTGGTGAAGACCGAAATCCCGAAACATACGCCCGGCGGGCTTCGGGGCACACGCCCGCGAAGTATCGCATAGCAACGTTGTTTCGGGATTCTGGACTCGTCAAACCCATTAGCCTGGCACTGCCCAGAATCCCGAAACATCCACGCCACAGTCTACTCCTCGTCGTCTACCACGCTCTCGACACCGGTAACCTCCGGAATCTGGCTCTTGAGAACGCGCTCAACGCCCATCTGCAGGGTCATCGCAGCCATTGGACAGCCGTGACACGCTCCCTGCAGTTTCACTTTGACAACACCGTCAACGACATCGACAAGCTCGATATCTCCGCCGTCTGCCTGGAGGTTAGGCCTGACAGTCTGTATTACTTCGTCAACTTTCAGGTAAAGATCACTCTTTGTCTGCTCGGTCATTAGTTACCCCTTTCGGTAGTGCGCAATAGCGCGTTGGATATCGGTCTACGCAATCTCTTCAAGTTCAGGATGCAGTTCACTGTCGGACTTCATCTCAAGGCCCTGCCCAGTGGTCCTGCGCATATAGTCGTCAACTGCACTGCGGACAGCCTGCTCGGCGAGTACGCTGCAATGCATCTTGACCTTTGGCAGGCCTCCCAGCGCCTCCGCAACAGCGTCGTTGGTCAGGGCAAGGGCCTCTTCAATTGTCTTGCCCTTTATCATCTCCGTGGCCATACTGCTGCTGGCGATCGCCGCCCCGCAGCCAAAGGTCTTGAACTTGACGTCACTGATAACGTTGTCTTCGACCTTGATATACATCTTCATTATGTCGCCGCATACGGCGTTACCTACACTGCCAACCCCATCCGGGTTCTCGATTTCCCCGACGTTTCTTGGGCTGGCGAAGTGTTCCATCACTACAGTGCTGTATCCCTGTCCCATCATAGACTCCTTTGCAAACTATCCGGTCCCCACGGTTTCGACCGTGGAATCAATCTCACCCCGTATCCTGTTTACCACACAGAATGCCACGTGCTTCCTGCCGCACATCGCGCACGCCTTGTTCACGTCGTTGCTGCCCTCCACCGCGTGCAGCAGGAACTCCTCCATGCCTTCAACGAACGCCTTGCGCTTTTCCGCTGACATCCTGCGAGCCACGGAAGCGAACCATTGCGATCTGCGGACTCGTATCCTCTTGACCGTCTCTATCCCTTCGTCAGAAAGCTCAACTTCGATAACACGGCGGTCGGATTCGTTCTCCCTGCGTGTAGCCAGGTTCTTCTTCACAAGCCGGTCCACGAGTTGACTCGCCGCAGAAAGGCTAATGTCCAGCCCCTGAGCAACGTTTCGAACTGAGCACGACCCGCTGACACACACAAGCTCAAGACACGCCAGCAGCGAAGGCGTCAGTTCGGGACACGCTGCCGCGATGCCCTTCTCCTCCGATTTCTGCACAGCTTCCACAAAGAGCTCAGCCAGAATCTCGGCATATTCCGAAGAATCGTGCTTCATTCTCAACTCCACTCAAATCAGTTAAGCACCTTAACTGATAAGCTACTTCATTATACCACATCCGTGCAGCATTGCAAACCTCACTTGGAAGAAAAGTTGTAAGAGCTCAGTCTTTGTGAGAAACCACGTCATCCTACTCAGAAAATAGAGTTATCCACGGGCCCTGCGTCTATGCTGCCGAGGCCGCCGGCTGTAGCGTGACTTCGAACCCGA
>Ga0209609_10002100_pt1 | contig 11485 bp, 9 predicted proteins | sample LakKivw325mmetaG_FD_184136 | JGI IMG/M metagenome (GOLD analysis project Ga0209609, IMG submission 184136) | Anoxic lake water microbial communities from Lake Kivu, Rwanda to study Microbial Dark Matter (Phase II) - Lake Kivu water 325m metaG... | ecosystem: Environmental > Aquatic > Freshwater...
TTACCATGGGCTCCAGGCCGCGCCTACGCAATGCACTTACTGACCTATGCATAGATAGCTAAACATAGAGCCCTGATTGTTTGATACAACCCTGGATGACATCGGTTTTGTGCCGCAGCCGCTCTTTTGCTCCACGCAGTTCGTGGCGGAGGTGGGATAGGTTTTGGCAACTCACGTTCTTGAGTTCGACTCGTTTCAAATAGTTCCAGATACCCTCATCGGGGTTCAACTCTGGCGCATAGCCAGGCAACTGTTCCAGATGGATACGGGCTGCTGCACCGCTGGCCAGAAAGTCCTTGACGACATGACTGCGGTGGATGGGTGCCCTGTCCCAGATGATCAACAGTTTGCCAGGGATATGCCGCAGGAGGTGCTGCAGAAATCGGACGACGTCTGGCCCCTTGTAGGCGCGCTCCTGTACCATCATGTACAGTTTCCCATCCGGCGTAATCCCGCTGATCGCTGCCAGGTGGTCCCGCGTCACATATTCGTGCACTACGGGCGTCTGCCCCAGCGGAGCATAAGTGCGCAAGACCGCAGGCAACAGGTAAAAGCCCGATTGGTCCACAAAGATCAGCGCACGCTGCTCCGCTATGGCCTTTTTTTAACCTCTGGCCAGCGCTCTTCCTGCCAACGTCGGATCGCAGCCTCATCTCGCTGGCTAGCCCGACGGATCGGTTTTTGCACACTCCAACCGCAAGCACGCAAAATGCGCCCTACGTGGGACGGGTGGTATGACACACCCAACTCACGGCGGATCACTTCGGCCACACGCTCACAGGTCCAAATGTCGCCACGGAAGCCGAACGCCTCGGCACCTCGCTTGAGCAATACAGGTATTTGCGCCCGCTGCTCGGACGTCAAACGCGCTGCAGCCCCAGGGGCTTTTCGCCGCAGTAACGCTTCCACACCTCCTTCCTCCGCTCGCGTCATCCATTGGCTGACAGCCCCTTTGCTCACGCCCAGTGCCTTGGCGATGTCCTGTTGCTTCCAACCTTCCTGTTTCAGCTCCCAGGCGCGAAGACGGCGGCCTTCGCGCCAATCGCTAGCTCGGCTCGACAATTTGCTTTCCATAGAACCATCATACTACGCAATTCAAGGTTTAGCAATTCATGCATGGATCAGTAACATTTCCCTATAGCGGGCTATCGTCTGGCCATTCCATTCTCCCTCCTGAGGCTCGATGCGGCTCCATTCGATGGAAAGCCGAAGCGTATTCTGGCCCATGGATTGGGCCAACTCAAAGTCTTCCACATAGCGACCAGCCCACCATTGGCAGGCACGGCTGGCATCAGTGCCATCCCGAATCTTGCCAGGAATTCTCTCCCATGCCGACCAATCGTTGTTCGTCTGCTCACCTTCCACCTGGTGGGCAGCAGTAGCTGTGCCCCAACGGAAGTCCGATGGAAAGTGTATAGCGTCTGGGCTCGTCAGGGGTATATCCTTTCCAACATGCGCGGGAAGGCAATGGTCTCGCGGATGTGTTGAATACCACATAGCCAAGCAACTGTGCGTTCCAGGCCTAATCCAAAGCCCGAGTGCGGCACGGAGCCGTAGCGTCGCAGGTCAAGGTACCACTCATACGCCTCGCGGGGCAGGTTGTGTTCCCTAATGCGCTGCTCTAGCAATTCGTAGCTGGCTGTGCGCTGCCCACCACCGATAATCTCGCCGTAGCCCTCAGGCGCAAGGAGGTCTACAGAAAGACAAACCTCGGGGCGTGAGGGATGCGCTTCCATGTAGAAGGCCTTGCACTTTGTTGGATAATGATACACAAACACCGGCTTCTCAAAGTGTTCGGCCAGCGCTGTTTCATGTGGTGCGCCAAAGTCGTCGCCCCATTTGAATTCGAGGCCATCTTTGTTCAGAAGCTCCACTGCCTCGTCGTAGCTTATGCGCGGGAAAGGTGGCACCACTTTCTCCAGGTGGGAAATATCTCGGCCCAGGGTCTCTAGCTCTGTAGCACGATTATGGAGCACCGTCTGCACAATATAACTGACGAACTCTTCCTCCACTTGCATGCAACCATCCAAGTCCACATAGGCCATCTCTGGCTCGACCATCCAGAATTCTGTCAGATGCCGGCGGGTCTTGGACTTTTCGGCACGGAATGTGGGACCAAAGCAATATACTTTGCCGAACGCACCAATGGTGGCCTCGTTATAGAGTTGCCCGCTTTGCGTGAGGTATGCTTTTTCACCAAAGTAGCCAGTCTCGAACAGTGTAGTGGTGTCTTCGCAAGAAGAAGGGGTCAGAATAGGCGTATCTATGTTCACGAATCCATGATTATCCAGCCAATCGCGAATCGCTTTGATCGCCTCTGCGCGCACACGTAGGACCGCGTGCTGGTGCGAGGAGCGGATCCAAAGGTGACGGTGTGCCATCAGGAAGGCGATGCCATGCTCCTTGGGCGTGATGGGATACTCTTCTGCCAACTGCACGATTTGCAGGCCATCCAGCAGCAGTTCATAGCCGCCCGGAGCACGCGCATCGGCCCTTACATGGCCGGTGACGCTCACTGATGATTCCTGCGTCAAGCGTTGAGCATCGGCGAAGGCTTGAGGACTTGCATCCTTCTGCGAGACCACACACTGTATAATACCGGTGCCATCGCGTACAAGCAGAAATTGCAGCTTGCCCTTATCGGTGCGGTTGTAGAGCCAGCCCTTAATGGTTACTCGCTGGCCTTCATAAGCAGCGATATCTTTGACATAGACCCACTGAGCCATATCACACCTCCTGAATGTCACGGAAGCGTCTATTACGGAGACGGTTTGAAGCCATCTTAAGAAAAATCAACAGCAATGGCTCCCAAGCCTCGGGACGCTATCCTGAGCACGACGAAGGATAGCCAGCCGTGAGACCCTGCCCGTTATTTCTGATAGGTATAGGTCCTCGCGCAATAGTTGCCGAATTCTAGCTATAAAGGGTCGTCACGTCAAGAACTGGCGGCGACAAAGGGCAGGCGTTTCCTCAGTCGAGCCGGCAATAACTCCATTACTAGAGCCACATCCGGCTGGCGGAAAGTACCCAGAGCAGCAAGTGCAGTGAGATAGACTATGGCAGAGGCGGGAATCGTCAACAGGATTGTCTTGCCACGCAGCAGCCACATTACGGCAGCCATGAGAGCTGCAGCCGCTCCTGGCCGCCAGAATACATCCAGCCATGGCAAAGTAGTGAGATTCTTGCGTACGCAGTAATAAAATGGGAGGAGTAAAGCCACTTCCGACAGCACGGTTACTACAGCCGCAGCCACATAGCCATATCGTGGGATCAGAATCAGGTTGCTCAGGATATTGAAACTGGCTCCGAACAGAAAAGCCCGCGTCAGGAAACTTTGTTGATTGATAGCGATCAGTACATAATGCGTGACACTGTTGATGAATCCAATGGGCATGTACCAGATAAGAAGCTGGAGAGCAATCATGGACTGCGGCAGATAGTCTGGCCCGGCCAGGATCAGGATGAGCTCACGGGCGATGAACGTGGTACCAACTGCAATCGGCAGGGCGACCATGACCAGCACTTTGACGGACAGGATATAGGCTCGCACCAATGTATCACGCTGCGATTCAGCAAAGCGTGAGATCAAGGGGAAGATGGCCATGGTGAAGTACGAAGGGATGATGTCTAGACCTCGAATATAGCGGTAGGCCGCCCCATAGTAGCCAACTTCGATGTCGCCGCGCAACGGTTTGAGCAAAAGCACATCTACCTGAAAAAAGACTTTGGCCAACAGGTTGTTAACCATCAGCGGGAAGGAAGTGCGCATCATCGTGCTGCCGAAAGCAGGATCGAATTCTAGCTTAGGACGGAAGAACAGGCGTGTGGCCAGGTAGCCAAGGATCAGCGCCGTGCTAAGATTGACCAGCAACGATGTGGCTGCTAGCCCGACAAACCCGTAGCCTAGCAGCAGCACCATCGTGCCTAGAGTGACCCGCAAGATAGTCGTTACGGATGTGATAGCTGCTGGATACTCCATCTTCTCGTTAGCGTAAAAAACTGCACTCAGCGAGTCAGCAAACAACTCCGGGATCAAAGCAACAAAGAAGAAGATAATTGCCAATATCGTGTCTCTGGTTAGACCAGACAGGCGTACATAGGCATAAATCGCCGTACCCAGGATTGGCAGCGAAGCCAACCACAGGAGAAGGCGCAATATCACACTGTTGCTTACATAGCGGTTAGCCTTTTCGCGGTATTTGGCCATCTCTCGTGTGATCAATGTACCCAGACCAAACAGGATAGCTGTCTCAAAATAGCCGATAAAGTTGATTGCAAACTGGTAGCGCCCTGCTCCAACGGGTGCCAGTATGCGCAGGGTGAGCATGGCGAACGCCATGTCAATGATGCGGTTCAGCAGGGACAACACCATAGGTGTCAGTGCATTTTTCGCCACACGCCTTACTGGCGATTCTTCCTCGTCGGCATGATAGAAGTGACACCAGAGCCAATAGCAGAAAAGTAACAGGAGAACCACACCAGCCATAAAGCTGACGAATAGGCCCAGTTTGAAAGAGAGAGGTGTATACTTAAAGCGCACCGAATGTTGGCCTGGGCCCAGGACTACGGCGCGGAAGGTGCCGTTTGCTCGGTGGACGGGGATTTCTTGTTCATCGAGACCTGGCTGAGTGTCATAGGCTTTCCAGCCTGGGGAATAGCCGTCCGTTAGCACCAGGTAACCATCGCGTTGTAGCTGCACTTCGACAACTACTTCGTCGAGATCATAGCGCATGATGTTGGCCGGTTCCCACTCGCCGACCTCACCCCCAGATGCACCTCCTTCTGGCGCCTCCTCTAGGATGACCATTAGTCGGGGATCCAATTGGCGCAAAGCATCACGCCTAGCAGCGGCATCGGTGATGACCTGGGCATGATGGACGATGAATGCTCGTGGCAAATAGTCCTCGTTGCGATAGACTCGCAGTTCGCGGTCATAGACCAGAGTGTAATTAGCATTGTCAATAGCTTGCGTCGTCAACACGTACTTGACGTTAAGTAAATCCAGCAAAGGGGAGTCAAGAGAATGGCGCTCGCTTAGGGGCGAGATACGGTTGTAGAGCAATTCCGTCTGTGGTTCAATAAGCTGCATGTAGTCCACATATTGTTTTGCGATGTTCGAATCATAGCCGCGCACATCCGAGAAATCGTAAAACATGCCTGCATTAGCATTGAATGTTTTCTCGCCAGGCTGATTGAACGTAATAAAGCGCCACAATTCCTTATCCTGGCGGAGGAAAGCTACCACAGGCGGCTCAAATTTTACGATCGCCGGGTCTGCCGCCGGGTTAAAGCTCCTGCCGATGACAAACAATTCAACAACCATAACTGCTAGTGCCAGCAACTGCCACAATGGCACTCGGCCCAGGCGCAGACGAACAGTGCTCAGCCAGAGAGCCAGGCCAGAGCCACACAGAGCCACAAAAAAGATCGAGAAATTGCGAAACTGGTATGAATAAAAGGCGCGTCCGTCAGCAAAGGCCTCAGGAGCTAACGCCAGGCTGAACATGAGGCGCTCTGCCAGTGCAATCATCCTTTCCGGAAAGCACAGTCCAAGTGCCAGCATGCCCAGCCCCAGTGCTCCCAGGACAAGAACAAGCCTGCCGAGTACGCGGGTGGAGCGTGCTCCCACGCGAGATCTATTGCTGGCCAGCCACGATGCTCCACAGCCAGCAAGGATAGAAATGCTCAGGGTGTAGGGGAATATCCACCGAAAGGGTGAGTGCAATTGTTCGATGCCCGGCAGGAGATAGTAAAGAACGGCGTAGAGCGGTGTGCCAAAGACAAATGACAAGGAGACAACGGCCAAAGCTAAAAATATCCAGACGTACTTTGTTCTCGATTTCCATACCGCAATTAGGCTCAACAACAGTGGCAGAGTGCCCACATAGCTACCACCTTCTACATAATTCTTGACATCCCAGTAGATGGCGGGGATGGGCACCCCCCGAGCATTGCGCAGTGCGGTCACCGTTTGCCGACTGAAGACATCAAAGTAGCTATGATGGGCAGGATTGCCAAAGAAGTCGGGTATCAGGAAAGCAATCAGCCGTCGCCAGGGATAAGCCCAGCCTATAATTTGTTGGTATGTGGCTGATTCTTGGCGAAAGTTCTCCACAACCAACTCGTACAGTGGAATTATCTGGATAGCAGCTAGACCAATGCCAAGGGCGAGCAGCAATGCCACGCCCAGGCCCAGTTTGCCCAATTGTACCCAACTACGGTTGCGCCACCATAGGATGCCCAGACGACATGCCGCGTAGAAAGCGGTTACCAAGACAACATAGTAGGCGATCTCGACATGCCCAGCAAGGAATTGCAACCCCAGGGCTACCGCACCAATGACAATCCAGGGGATATATGATACGACCTGTCGTTTCTGACCTGCTGGCTGCACTTCCTGAGTGCGGACCAAGCGTTCAACGATGGCCAGCAACAGAGGTAACCAGGAAGCGGCAGCGATGATCATGGGATGGACCACGCTAACGATCATGAAGCCACTGAAAGGATAGACAATTGCAGCGACAATGCAACCTATCCGCTCCAGGTGAATCGTTCGGGTATACATGTACATAAATACGCCAGCTAGGAGCAACTGCAGGACAGTAAAATAGCCATAGGCTTTCACTAGCGGCAGCACATAGAAAATCAGGCTTAGCGGGTACAACGCTGAATGCTGGCCGGTAGCAAGAAACGGCTGCCCAGAGAGGATATATGGATTCCAGAGAGGAAGTTGCCTGCTTTTGAGGGCCTGTACGATAAAGCGCTTCCAAACATAGTTCTCAAGGATGAGGTCGCTGAGCAATTCGTTATGGGGCACGTTAATGCCAAACTGAGCGGCGAAGGACTGCCACGGCTGAAAAGTAAAGAGGTTGTCTAGTGGCAGGAGTGTCTTGCCTGCCAAGATCACTGGCCAAAAGAAAACGACCAGCAGAAAAAGCAAGCCAAGGATAACACACAGATTGAGCACCAAGGATTTTCTAGTCAAGGAACGAGCCGTCTTTCGTACGCAGGTGGCTGGTTGTGATTATACTGGCTATCTCTCGTGCCGTGTATAGTCCGGCAAGATCAATGGAGCGATGATCTGTGGTTCCAGGCCCGCTTCCTTGAGCTGCCTTTCCCAGTCCAAGAGGTGATTTAACGTGAGCTTGCCCAGTTTGACCTCTTTCGATCGCTGCGCGGCGGCAATGCCAGCGCGGCGGCCAAAAACGGTGATGTCGAGCAAAGAGTTGCCCATTAGTCGGTTGCGGCCATGGATTCCACCCCCAACCTCACCAGCGACATATAGATTGGGTATGCTTGTACTGCCATCAGGCTTCATCATCACGCCGCCATTCTGGTAATGAAGTGTCGGGTACACCAGCATGGGCATCTTGGCGATGTCTATGCCGAAACGTCCAAACTGCCGTTCCATAGCCGGAAGTTGGGCGTGTATCGTACCTGGCCCTTTCAGCAGTTCGATCATTGGCGAATCTAGCCACACACCGTAGCGACCGGTAGGCGTACGCACCCCCTTATTGCGCTCTTTGCACTCGCGGATAAAAGCAGCAGCTTCCACATCGCGCGGTTCTAGAGGGTAGACGAACTGTTCGCCGTCTACATTAACCACCTGTGCACCAAGGCCACGCACTTTTTCCGTTACCAGGAACCCCAGGATCTGCTCGGGATAGGCGGCACCGGTTGGATGGTATTGCATGGTATCAATGAAACTAAGCTTGGCCCCCACACGATAGGCCAGGATTAGGCCATCTCCAGTAGCACCGTAATGGTTAGTGGTTGGAAATCCCTGGTAATGCAGCCGACCACTTCCTCCTGTAGCCAGGATCACTGTTCTGGCTTTGACCACCAAGAATTGTTCAGTCTCCAGGTTCTGTAGTACTGCTCCCGCCACCTGGCCCTTATCATCCATGACCAACTCGATAGCAGGAGCAAATTCGATCACATGAATATCAGGGCGATTGCGGACTTCGTCGCGCAGAGTGCGCATGATCTCCGCACCGGAGTAATCACGGGCATAATGCATCCGTTTGCGTGACGTGCCGCCACCATGCATTTGCTTCATCGTTCCATCAGGCGCTTTGTCGAACATCACGCCTAGGCTCTCCAGCCACTGGATGACCGCTGGTGCATCGCGCACGAGTGCTTCAACCAGGTCCGGGTCGTTAGTAAAGTGGCCGCCACCAATCACATCCAGGTAATGCCGTGTAGGAGAGTCGCCAGGCAGATCTGCGGCCTGAATTCCGCCCTGCGCCATCATCGTGTTCGCGTCGCCGTGGCGCAGCTTGGTGGCTAGGATCACCTTCGCACCGTTTTCCTGTGCCATTAATGCTGCTGCAGAACCAGCCCCTCCACCCCCAATGATTAACACGTCAGCCTCATAATCCACCTTGCTGAGGTCAACATCCCCTGGCTTGATCCGACTGCGTGCTTCCAGCAGGTTGGCCAACTCTAGAGGCGTACGGTCACCCTTGTTCGGGCCTACCCGTACCAGGCGCATTGCCTCCTGGATGTAGTCTGGATGAAACCTCTTGAGGATATCCTCGCGTTCCGCCAGGCCTATTCGTGGAAAAGTCTCCTGCAGGCGCGCGTGACGAGTAGCTTCAACCTTCTTGATAGATTCGAGCATCTCCGCTGTGTAGCTCATCAATACTCCTTCCTGGGAAACCACACCTTAGGGAGTTGGGGTTATGGCGTCCCTAATCCTCCGGTTCTATATCCCTTTCGGCATAGATCTTCTTTAGCTCTTCTTTGCTCTTGCGCTTCATCTCAGCGAGTTCAGCATCGAACTTGCCTTGTTCAATCTCCTTAACACGCTCAGCCAGGTGCTTAGCTTGAGGCGCGATGTACCTGCCGTACAGTCTGCGGCAGAGAATGGCCACGTTGTACTGGGCTTCTTCGGCTGGACAACGGGCAGCGCAGAGACCACACATAATGCAATCAAAAGACTTTTGCGCTGCCGCAGCAATGTCACCGCGCATGATATCGGCCATAAAATCGCGTGGATCGAGATTTTGCGGGCATACCTTGGCACAAGTGCCACAGCTCAGACAACGCATGACCTCGGGATAGAGGCGAAGCACACTGGCTAGGTTGGGTTGCAATTCAGCAATGTTGTATACGGCCCGCTGAGCCGGGAAGAATGGCAGTTGCGCTAGGTACATACCGGGCTGCACCATGGTTTGACAAGCCAGGCCGATCTGCAATCGGTAATCACTCGGCAGGCGATAGACCGTGGCACATGCGCCACAGAAGCCTTCTCGGCAACCGATGCCACGGATCAGCCTGTAACCGGCGTACTCCATGGCCGTCATGATGGTCAAACTGGGCGGTACCATGTATTGCTTGCCCATGATAAAGATCGGAATTAACTGTTCCTCACTCATCACCAGACCTCCGTCTTATATCCTCCCGCGGGTTAGTAGGGACGAGGCTTGCCCCTACTCATTCCTACCCTAACTCCTGCAGTTCGTCCTCTCTGAACGTGGCCAGAGGCAAGAGATCATCCAGGCTCCGGCCAGGTACATACTCAAAGAGGGCTTGCACTTTCTGCCCTACCGCGCGAAACACAGTACCTACTGGTAGCCCCACTGGGCAGGCGCTGGTACACAGACCGCAGCCGACGCAAGAAGCAACCATGTGGTTCAGGCGGCCGAGATGAAAGAGCAAAGTATCCGTTGGCATGCGGATCGCGCCTTTGCGTCTGGCCCAGATGAAATACTGTGGTGAAGCATGAGCGAAAGTCGCTCCGCGGAAAATACACTCCTTACAGTAGCAGATTGGACAGGCTACCATGCAATTGTGGCAACGCAAGCAGGTAGAGAACTGGGCCAGCAACGCCGGTATATCCTGCACCTGTGCTCTGAACTCGCCCAATAACCTGTCACGCGTTGCAATACGCTCGGCTATCAGTTCTCGAAGCACCTTCTCACGCTCGGCTGTGGCTGTCCCAACAGCCAGGCCCAGTGCGGCGATCATCGCCTCTGGTGCTTCCAGAGCAATGGCCTTGGATACATCCCAGCCTATGAGTTCTATTCTCACATCCGTACCTGCTGGGACGGGATACTCACACATCTGACAGGCTGTGCGGAAGGTGAAACCTTCGTGCGGAAGCAATCTGCCCCTTTGGGCTTGAGACAACAACTCGCATGTTGGCGAGATGCCCTGTCGGCTCAGCGCTGCAAAGTCCTTCACCTCATACGTGCCCAGGCAATCAATGCCAATAGTGAGCACGTTATCCAGCCTGGCCTGCTTCAGCTTAACGAGTTCGACCAGAGCGCGCCATTCACATGATTTAAGCACCACGCCAACTTTGCCTTGCACGCCGCTGGCAGTGATATTCGACACTAACCTCGCCGATTGTACCGGCAAGACGGGTGCAATAGGGTCTGCTGACTCCAGCTTGGCTGCGTCAGAAACCAGTGTCTGAATAATGTTGTCACCAGCAGGCACTTGCTGCGGGACCAACAAGGTCTGGATGATGTCCCGTTCCAGCAGGTTGCGTAGGAAGCCATCCAGTGCCCCAAGTGTATCGCCGTCTTTGACTTCGAGGAACGCTCGTGTATTCATCTACACCCCCCACAACTCCTTCAGTGGATTGGGGCCTTTGGCTCTGATCTGCTCCACCATGGTGGTCATTGTATCGGCAAACAGCTTGCCTTCGCTGGCACTGATCCAGCGTAGCCACACTCGATCAGGATCAAACCCCATCTGTGCGAGGATGTTCTGGAGGACAGCCACCCGACGGCGCGCTTTGTAGTTGCCGCTTTGGTAGTGGCAGTCACCAGGATGACAGCCTCCGATGAACACAGCATCGGCGCCATCCAGCAATGCCTTGAGCACATAGACAGGGTCCAGTGCCCCGCTGCACATCAACCGGATGATGCGGACGTTGGGAGGGTACTGCATACGTGAGGTACCAGCCAGGTCTGCACCTGCATAGGTACACCAGTTACACAAGAAGGCAATGATCTTGGGTTCGAATTCGCTCACCGCGTTGTCTCCTCACTTGGTCGCGAGCAGCAAGGCGCAAGCAGCAAGCGCTACTGTTAACCGCTTGCTGTTAATTACTTGCTGCTTGTACCGTCGGGGTGCCGGATCCTACGTTTCGCGGACGTCTATCAGTTTAACGCCCAGTTCTTCTAATTTGGGCCACAATGCTTCTTTGTCTACGTCCTGGACCTTCATGGTGATCAGCCGGTTAGTGGGATCCTCGCCCAAGAAAGTCCCTAGAGCAACAATATTGCCGCCTATCTGCGTCACCCTCTCCGCCATTGCCGCGAGCATGCCCTTCTTCTCCGGCACCAACAAGGTGAAGCGTGTGCCCTGCTCGCGCGCTCCCAGCAACTCCAGGAAGACTTTGAACAAATCGGTTTCGGTGATGATGCCAACCAAGGTATCACCCCGCACGACGGGCAGGCCGCCGATTTTGTTGTCCACCATGATGCGCGCAGCCTCTTCGATAGGGCAATCCTCGCATACGGTGATGACC
>Ga0209609_10002103_pt1 | contig 11481 bp, 6 predicted proteins | sample LakKivw325mmetaG_FD_184136 | JGI IMG/M metagenome (GOLD analysis project Ga0209609, IMG submission 184136) | Anoxic lake water microbial communities from Lake Kivu, Rwanda to study Microbial Dark Matter (Phase II) - Lake Kivu water 325m metaG... | ecosystem: Environmental > Aquatic > Freshwater...
ATCTTAAGTCCTAATATTTTAGCATTTTTCCAGTTATCTTTTCTATTATTAAATAATTCTTGAATTAATTCTTTATTTTGAAAAAATACTTCTGGTTTAAAAAATACAATATTTCCTCCGCAAAATACTCCTTCTTTCATTTTTACATAAGTTCTCTTGGTTTCAGGATACTTTTTTATAATATTTTCCTTAGTAATTATAGGATAACCAATATCACCTTTTCTTTCAGTACATATTTTAATAAATTCTTCAATGGTCATAGGGGTGATTAATGGAATATCAGAGGTTAAGATTAATAAATTATCATTAGAATTAAAATATTTTAACCCTCTTTCCATATTATCAAGTATAGAATTTCCAGAATCTAATATTTCCTTGACTTTTTTACTTATGTAGGGAGAAAGTTCTTTTTTGGGACCTACCACTACAATTTGATCAATACTTTCTGTATCATTTAGCGCATCAATAATATATTCGATAACCGGCTTATTGTTTAACACAATTAAAGTTTTATTATCTACATTCTCAGCAATTTCTAAGGGACCCCTTTCTTTAGATCCAGCTAAAACTAAAGCGTTTAACATTTTTTTCGCCTACCTTTGAAAATAATCTATCAATTATTTTAATTAACCAATTGACGAATGCACTAATCTACCAATTCTCCAATTTTTTATTTTTTAACTAAATACTATTCACTATTTACTAACGACTATTTTTTATCGCTGCCTTTATAAATTCCTTAAATAACGGGTGGGCTCGATTAGGTCTTGATTTAAATTCTGGATGGAATTGAACTCCGATAAACCAAGGATGATTCGGAAGCTCAATGATTTCTATTAAATTTAAATCCTGATTTATTCCACTGAATTTCATTCCATATTCTAAAAATTTTTCTTTATATAAATTATTAAATTCATACCTATGACGATGCCTTTCGTAAACCATTTCCTGCTGGTAAGATTTAAAGACAAATGAATTCTCTTCCAATTTACAAGGATATGCTCCTAACCGCATAGTGCCACCTTTCACTATGACCTTTTTTTGTTCTGGTAAAAGATCAAGAACAGGGAAAGGAGTATCAGGATCAAATTCTGTGCTATTAGCTTTTTCTAATTTAATTACATTGCGAGCAAATTCTATGACTGCACAATGCATACCTAAACAAATCCCTAAAAAGGGTATTTTATTTTCTCGGGCATATTTTACCGTTTCAATTTTACCTTCAATTCCTCTCTTTCCAAAGCCTCCGGGTATTAAAATTCCGTTTATGTCTTTAAAAATATCACTTAAAGAATCCTTTTTTACTTTATCTGAGTCAATTCTTTTTATCTTTATTCTACAATCATTATCAATTCCACCATGAAGAAGTGCTTCATTAATACTTATATAAGCATCTTTTAAACTAATATATTTTCCCACTACTCCAATACTAACTTCTCTTTTAGGATGATATATCTTGTCAACCATATTTCTCCACTCTTGCAAATCAGAATCTTGACATTTTAAATTTAACCATTTTATAATTAAATCTCCCAAACCTTGTTCTTCAAATATCAAAGGTATTTCATATATAGATTGAACGTCTACTGCCTCAATTATCCCTTCTCTCTTAATATCACAAAATAATGATATTTTATTTTTTACTTCTTCAGAAAGTTTTAATTGAGAACGACAGATTATTACATCTGGTTGAATACCTATCTCTCTAAGCTCTTTTACACTATGTTGCGTGGGTTTGGACTTCAGCTCTTTAGCGGCTTCGAGATAAGGAACAAAAGTAACATGCACATATAAAACATTTTCTTTGCCTATATCATTTCTAAATTGCCTTATGGCTTCTAAAAAAGGAAGGCTTTCAATATCACCTACTGTTCCTCCAATCTCCACAATTACTATATCTACTTGGTTTTTAGTTTTTTGGGTAATATTTTTAATAGTAAATTTAATCTCATCAGTTATATGAGGTATTACTTGAACTGTAGCTCCTAAGAAATCTCCTCTTCTTTCTTTAGAAATCACAGAATTATATATTTTCCCGGTAGTTATATTATTATAACTAGATAAATTTGTATCAATAAATCTCTCGTAATGACCTAAATCTAAATCTGTCTCTGCTCCATCTTCGGTAACAAATACTTCACCATGCTGATAAGGATTCATTGTTCCAGCATCAACATTTATATAAGGATCTATCTTTTGAATGGAAATATTTAAACCTCTACTTTTCAATAACCTTCCAATAGAAGAGGCAGAAATACCTTTACCTAAAGATGAAACTACTCCGCCGGTAATAAAAATATATTTGGTCATAAATCTCCTTTATGGGTTAGTTAGTTACTTAGTTAGCCAATCAATTGGTTTAATGCTAATTCATTAACTAACTAATTCTTGTACTATATTCTATAATAGATAATGCGATTTTAGTTTGCTTTCTTTCTCTTAGTTTTTTTGTCTTTACTGTACGCTCTACGCTAAACGCTATACGCTATTCATATTGTAAAACATAGATATGAGTATCTTTAGGTAATGTTTCACTTTTAATTTCGAATTCACTCGATTCTAACTTTTTTACTTTATCCTTACCAGAAAGAAATATTTCTACTGGATCAATAGAGAATTTAATTGCCTTGGTCTTATAATGCATTGGAATTGCAATCTTGGGTTTAATATCTTTAATTATCTGAGTAGCTTGATTACTATCTATAGTATAAAACCCTCCTACCGGAATAAATAGAATATCTACTGAACCTATTTCAGTTAATTTATCTGAACTTAAAATATGCCCTAAATCACCTAAATGGCATAACTTTAATCCCTCAGCTTTTATAACGAATATAGTGTTAGGTCCTCTTTGTCCTCCATAAACACTGTCATGATAAGAAGATATTCCCCTAAATTCCATTTTGTGTGATTCTCTATTTACAAGACCTTTAAAAACCACTGGTTTTCCTTTTATACCTCTTACAAAATTATGATCAAAGTGTTCGTGGCTTACAGTTACAATATTTACTTTAATCCGAGGCATTTTATAACCTAAAGTTTCGTCAAAGGGGTCAGTAATAATTTTAATTCCCCTTTCAGATTCAAGTAAAAATGAAGAATGTCCTAACCATTTTATTTTCATAAAAATCACACCTCTTTCTCGTGTCTCGTGTCTCATAGGGATTGCTTCGTCACTTTGTTCCTCGCAACGACAAAAACCTATACGCTATACGCTAAACGCTGTTATCCTACCCGCTCTATGTTATATTAAAACATTTCGCTGATTATCTTCTCCAATCTTTCTTTAGCTAATTCTGGTTTAAAATCTAATATAATACTGCCCATCTCAGTTTTTTGCAGTATATTAAAAGGTTCTAAAGCGAGCATTTTAGTAATCTCTTCCACTTCAAATTGTTGTACTTTTCCAAATTCTAAATACTCATTACTTTTTTGATTAATAATTTTGGTCAAAGATTCTACATTAAGATAAAGTTTTTTACTGCTATTTTCGTTTAATATTGCAATAATAATATTTATCAGTTTTATTTTATTATAAATTTGTTTTCTTTTTTCCAATAATTGAAATACATTATTCTCTATAGAATTAGGTGATAAAAAGATTGATTTTAAATTAGTTAAAGAAAAAGGTAATTTATTATGTTCCTTAATAATACTATCTAACCACCTTAATTCAAATAATATAACTTTATTTTCATCTATTTTTCCACTTAGTATATTATAATCGAAATCTGAAGAAATAATTACTGAATAATCTGATTTAGTTTTTTCTTTTGCTTTAGTCAACTCACTCCAATATTCATATTTTTGTATTTTTCTACTCTTTTCATCTAATACCTTCCCATCTACAACTAAATTATAGGTCTTATAATCTAATAGTGCTTCTACTAAAATAAAAGATGCCTTTCCTTCTAACATAATTGAAGTTTGAAAGCCTAAAAAGTTAAATACTTTTTGAAGTAATTGTTTAAAATTTTCATTATCTTCAGAATTTATCAGTTTTAACCGTAATTTTTTAAGTTCGCTTAGCCAATCAAAAAGCCCCCATACTTCTTCTTTTTTTTCAATAAATCGAGGATCTTTTTTCAAAACATTATTTATATATTTAGAAAATAAATTTTCCTTTTTTACTTCTACCTCTAATGCTTTTTCACAAATTTCTTTATAAGTTAAAGGATGACCTGTTTCTTGCAATATTTTAAAAATTTTTTCACCTAATTCATCTTGGGGTTCTACTTGGGTCTCATTTTCTGTTACTAAAAAGTATCTTTTTCTATCATAATCAATAAGGCCAATAAAAATAATATCATTTACCCTTAATTCCTTCTTTTCATACCATTCTTTTAATCCAATTATACAATTAAGTTCATTGTTTACTGTTGCTTCTATTTCGTTTCCTTCTTTATCTATAAAAGTAGCTTCAATAATTTTCTTATCCCGGGGGAAAAATGGCCTCATATAACTAGTTAAAAACATAGTGCCGTCTTTTAAACAGTAACTGGTAAGAGAATATTTGATATTGGCATCTTTATATTTCCATTTTACTAAACCCCAAACACCCCTTTTTGCCCGCATAAATCTTTTATCTCCACTCATAGAGGCATTTACAGCATAATACGGCTCTTTAACATTTAGGGATCTTATTTTTATTAATTCTTTAGTGATTTCCCGAAAATGCAAAGGTTTTTTATGTTTAGTTAATATCTCATAAGCAATATCAGCAACTGACTTATGCTTCATAACCTATTAATCTCCAATTCTCCAATTGACCAATTTACCAATTGACCAATTCTCCAATTATAGTTTATAAAAAATATGAGAAAATATTAAGTTCTTTACTATTAGAAAATTAATATTTTTATTATATACATTTCTTTTTACATTTTACAAATAAATTAATTATCGGTCAACTCTAACTCTAATACCGTTTTAATTTTTTCTGCCATCTTTTTTCCAAATCCTGGTATTTTACTTATATCAACTATTGAAGCATTCTGAATATCTTTTATGCTCTTAAAATGTTTTAATAATAATTTTTTTCGCTTAATTCCAATCCCGGGAATAAAATCTAATTTTGAATTACGTAATTCCTTAGTTCTAATATTCCTATGATAAGTTACTGCAAATCGATGAGCCTCATCCCTTATTCTTTGTAATAAGAAAAGCGTTTCTGAATTAGAAGGCAAAATTATGGGTTTATTATCTTCTGATTTAAATATCTCCTCCTCCTTTTTGGCTATACTTATTAGCGGTAATTTCAAGTTTAGTTTGTTTAATATCCTTTTTACTGCAATAAGTTGACCTCTTCCTCCGTCAACAAGAACTAAATCAGGTAATCTTTTATTTTCAGATAATAACCTTCTATATCTTCTTTCTGTCACCTCTTGTAACATAGCATAATCATCAATTTTTTTAACTCTTTTTACTTTAAATCTTCGGTAATCTCCCTTATTTGGTCTTCCTTTCTCAAAAACAACCAAGGAACCAACAGAAAATTCACCCTGAATATTGGAAATATCGAAAGCTTCGATTCTTTCTGGTAGTTTTTCCAATTTCAATTTATCCTTTAAATCAATAATTGCCTGCTCAGCTTTTTTAATTTCATTTTCTTCTACCTCTTCTATTTTTCTTAATAAATATCCATTTTTATTATTTTTATTATATAAATTTATTTTTTGACCTTTTAAAATTCCTTCAATGGATCTTATTTTATCTCTTATCTTGGTAGCTTTTTCATAATATAAATTATTGGAGGCTTCCTTCATTTCTCGATAAAGTTTATTAAGTAATTTTTTATGTTTCCCGGTTAAAAATAGGCATATTTCTTTTACTTTTTTTTGATAATCTAGTTTACTAATCATATTTGCACAAGGTGCTGAACATAACCCTATTTGATAATCCAAACAGAGATCAGTTTTTCTTAAATCTTTTTTTCTACATCCTCTAATTTTAAATATCTGCCTTAATAATTTAATTACTGTTCGGGTAGCATCTGCATCTACAAAAGGACCAAAATATAAAGCCTTATCTTCTTTTACTTTCCTATTTAACTTTCTGTAAAAAAATATTTGCGGAAAATCTATCCCTAAAGTTACTTTAATATAGGGATAACTTTTATCATCTTTCAATTGAGTGTTATAATAAGGACGGTTATTTTTAATTATTTTACTTTCTAAGATAAGTGCTTCCATTTCGGAAGCAGTAAGTATATATTCTATCTCTTCTATTTCTTTAATCATTTTTTTTATTTTTAAGGAATGTGGAGAAGAATCACTAAAATATGAGGAAATTCTACTTTTTAAGGAATTAGCTTTTCCTACATATATTACTTTTCCAGTATTATTTTTAAAAAAATAAACTCCACTCGTATCAGGTAATCTATTTATTTTTGATTTAATATCCATATTTTTATCTTTATCCAATTAATAAAATAATAATTCGTATCTCGTATTTAGCCCATAACGTACGGATAGAAGTGCAAAGCGTAAAGCGAAAAACATAAAACTATAAATTAAAATTTAAAATTAAAGAAAAAGGTTTTAAATTTTTAGCTTAATAAAGAGATTGCCACGCTCTGATAGATCAGAGCTCGCAACGACTATATACTAACGACTAACGATTATATACTAATTTAACACTTTTTTTAAAAATTCTCCGGTAAATGAATATATATTTTTGGCAACCTCTTCAGGAGTTCCCTTAGCCACAATATTTCCTCCATCTTCTCCTCCTCCTGGCCCAAGATCTATAATATAATCTGCTGATTTAATTACCTCCAAATTATGTTCAATCACTAAAACGGTATTCCCCGTTTGCACTAACCGATCTAAAACATTGAGTAATTTTTTCACATCATCAAAATGCAATCCAGTAGTCGGTTCATCTAAAAGATATATTGTCTTTCCTGTACTTTTAGCGCTTAATTCTTTAGCTAATTTAATTCTTTGCGCTTCACCACCAGATAGAGTAGTAGCTGGTTGCCCTAATTTTATATAACTTAATCCTACATCATACAAAGTTTTTAGTTTCCTTTTAATTGAAGGGATTGCTGTAAAAAATTCTAGAGCTTCTTCTACAGTCATCTCCAACACTTGAGCAATATTTCTACCTTTGTATTTTATATCTAAAGTTTCTCGATTAAATCTTTTACCATTACAAACCTCACAAGGTATATACACATCAGGTAAAAAATACATCTCAATCTTTACTATTCCTCCACCTTGACAAGCTTCACATCTTCCTCCCTTCACATTAAAGCTAAACCTACCTGGCTGGTAACCTCTTATTCGCGCTTCCTTTGTTTTGGCAAAAATTTCTCTTATAAGTGTGAAGCTCCCGGTATAAGTAGCTGGATTAGAACGGGAAGTTCTACCTATAGGTGATTGATCAATAATTATTACTTTATCAATATAATCAATTCCTTCAATTTTATCATAATCTCCAGGGTGAATTCGACTTTTATATATTTCTCTAACTAAAGCCTTATATAATGTTTCTTCAACTAAAGTACTTTTCCCTGAGCCAGAAACTCCAGTAACACAAGTAAATGTACCCAAGGGAATAGAGACATCAATTTTTTTTAAATTATACTGGCGAGCTCCATAAATCCTTAGATATTTTCCGTTTCCCTCTCTTCTCTTAAAAGGAATATTAATTTTGCTGAGATGGCTTAAATATTTTCCAGTAATGGATTCCTTATTTTCCATTAGATCGGAACAACTTCCTCTGGCAACCACATAACCTCCATGTAATCCTGCCCCAGGACCAAGATCCACAATGTAATCTGCAATCTTCATAGTTGCTTCATCATGCTCAATAACAATTACTGTATTTCCTAAATTTCTCAATTTTAAAAGAGTTTGTAAAAGCTTATAATTATCTTTTTGATGTAAACCAATACTTGGTTCATCTAAAATATATAGTACTCCAGTTAAACTTGAACCAATCTGAGTAGCTAAACGAATCCTCTGATTTTCTCCACCAGCTAAAGTAGAAGAAGCACGAGATAAAGTTAAATAATCTAATCCTACATTAATTAAAAAACCTAATCTATTTTTTATTTCTTTCAATATCTGACCAGCAATTGTTTTCTCTCTTTCGTGCAGTTTTATATTTTCAAAAAAATTATAATTCTGTTTAACGGACTGTTCAGCAAGATCTGCTATAGAAAAGCCATCAATAGTAACCTTTAAACTCTCGGGACGTAATCTTTTTCCTTTACATGAAGGACAGGGTTTAATAGTCATAAATTTTTGTATCTCTGAACGAATATATTCTGATTTAGTCTCTCGATATCGTCTTTTTAAATTATTGATTACTCCTTCAAAATAATTTTCATGAAGCCAATAGGTATTTTGTTCATCATTTTTATATTTAAAAGGTATTTTAACCTCTCCAGAACCATACAATATAATATCTTGAAATTTAGTTTTTAAATCAACAAAATGAGTATTAAGACTAAAATCATAAAAATCAGATAATCCTTTTAATAGGTGATATAAATATTTTCCTTTCACTTCGCCCCAAGGGACTAAAGCACCTTCTAAAATAGACTTACTTTTATCTGGTACAATTAATTCCGGATCGAATTCCATTTTAAAACCCAAACCACTACAAGTGGGACAAGCTCCATAAGGACTATTAAAAGAAAAGATTCGAGGAGCAATCTCTGGTAAATTTATTCCGCAACGAGGACACGAAAAATGTTCACTAAATATCTTTTCATTTCCACCCTCTAGATCAATTATTACTATCCCTTCACTTAAGCTTAATGCAGTTTCAATAGAACTAGCTAAACGACTTTTTATTTCAGGTTTTACTATTAATCTATCTATTACAACTTCTATACTATGATTTTTATATCTATCAAGTTTTATATCTTCTTCTATTTCATAAATATTTCCATCAACTCTTACCCTGACAAATCCTTTTCTTTGAATATCTTCTAATGCTTTTTTATGTTCTCCCTTTTTAAAACGAATTATGGGGGCTAAAATTTGGATTTTGATTCCTGGGGGTAAAACTAAAATTTGGTCAACCATCTGCTCAACTGTTTGTTGGTTAACCTGCTGACCACACTCTGGACAATGAGGTATTCCAATTCGAGCAAATAGTAAGCGCAGGTAGTCATAAATTTCCGTTACTGTGCCTACTGTAGATCGAGGATTTTTACTCGCCTTCCTTTGATCAATAGAAATTGCTGGAGATAATCCTTCAATATAATCCACATTAGGTTTTTTCATCCTCTCCATAAATTGTCGAGCATAAGAAGACAAAGATTCAATATATCTTCTCTGGCCTTCTGCATAGATAGTATCAAAAGCTAAAGACGATTTACCAGAACCACTCAATCCAGTAATTACTACTAATTTATTTCTGGGTATCTCCAGATTTATATTCTTTAGATTGTGTTCTCTTGCCCCTTTAATTATTATCTTATTCTGAGCCATTAAATATCTCTCCTCATTTTATTCCTCCGAATAGGGTTTTTTCTTTTTTTAACCTTCTAATCTCATCACGAAGCAAGGCAGCTCTTTCAAAATCTAAATTTTTTGCTGCTTGTATCATCTCTTTTTCTAAAGATTTTATTAACCATTTCAAGTTATTTTGGCTTAAATATTTTCCTGGCTCCTCACTAACAGATGAAAAATTACTAAAGTCATTCAAATTATTAACCCTAACAAATTCTTCTACTGGTTTGATTATAGTTTGAGGTATTACATAATATTTTTGGTTATATTCTAATTGTATATTTCTTCTTCGATTAGTTTCATTTATTGCTCTTTTTATTGATCCAGTAATATTTTGACAATATAAAATAACTGTACCATTTATATTCCTTGCTGCTCTTCCCATAGTCTGTATTAAGGAAGTTTCTGACCTTAGAAAACCTTCTTTATCCGCATCCAAAATAGCTACTAAAGATACTTCTGGTAGGTCTAATCCTTCTCTTAAAAGATTAACCCCCACCAATACATCAAACTTACCTAATCTTAAATCCTTTAGTATGTTGATCCTTTCTAAAGTTTCAATCTCTGAATGAAGATACCTCACTTTTATATTAATTCCTTCCAGATACTCAGCAACGTTTTCAGCCATTCTTTTAGTTAAAGTGGTTACTAATACTCTTTCTTTTTTTTCAGTTCTTTTTTTTATTTCTTCTATTACACTATCGATCTGATTCTTTATTGGTTTCAAAATTACCTCTGGATCAACTAATCCCGTAGGTCTAATAATTTGCTCAATTACCTGTTCGCTTCTTTCTAATTCATATTTAGCGGGAGTAGCTGAAACAAAGATAACTTTTTTCATATAATTTTCTATTTCTTTAAAATATAAAGGCCTATTGTCATAGGCAGAAGGTAAGCGAAAACCATACTGTACTAAACTGTCTTTCCGAGATTTATCGCCTGCAAACATACCTCTTAATTGAGGAATAGTAACATGAGATTCATCGATAAACATTAAAAAATCAGAAGGAAAATAATCCAACAAAGTTGCCGAGGGTTCTCCTAATTTTCTTCCACTAATATGACGAGAATAATTTTCAATCCCGGTACAATATCCTACTTCCATTAACATTTCCAAATCATATTTAGTTCTTTCTTCTAATCTTTGAGCCTCTAAGTGTTTTCCCTCTTTTTTAAAATATTTTAATCTTTCTCTTAATTCTTTTTCGATAGATAAAACTGCTCTTTCTAATTTATCTTTAGTAGTGACAAAATGTTTAGCCGGATAAACTATTAATTTATCTTTTCTTTCTATAACTTTTCCTGTTAAAGGATCTATCTTAGAAATTACTTCTATTTTATCACCCCATAACTCTATACGAAAGGCATATTCTAAATAAGAAGGAAATATTTCGATTACATCTCCTCTAATTCTAAAACATCCTCGATGAAAATCAACATCATTTCTCTCGTAATGTATATTTATAAGCCTTTCCATAATTTTATCTCTTTCACAGATTTCATTTTTATTAACTGTTAACACCAACTCTTTATAATCTTGGGGTGAACCTAACCCATAAATACAAGATACGCTGGCTACTATAATTACATCCCTTCGTTCCAAAAGGGAGCTGGTAGCAGAGAGTCTTAATCGGTCAATCTCTTCATTTATAGAAGAATCTTTCTCAATATAAGTATCTGTACGGGGAATATAAGCTTCTGGTTGATAATAATCATAATAACTTACAAAATACTCTACAGCATTGTTCGGAAAAAATCTTCTAAATTCACTACATAATTGAGCAGCTAAAGTTTTATTATGGGAAATCACCAGAGTGGGTAATTGAACCTCTTGTATTACATTAGCCATAGTAAAAGTCTTTCCCGAACCAGTAACTCCAAGTAAAGTTTGATATTTATAATTATTATATATACCTTCTATTAATTTTTTTATAGCTTGGGGTTGATCTCCTTGAGGGGGATAATCAGACACTAAATCAAAATTCTGGGTCATTTACAACACCTTTTAAAA
>Ga0209609_10002106_pt1 | contig 11466 bp, 10 predicted proteins | sample LakKivw325mmetaG_FD_184136 | JGI IMG/M metagenome (GOLD analysis project Ga0209609, IMG submission 184136) | Anoxic lake water microbial communities from Lake Kivu, Rwanda to study Microbial Dark Matter (Phase II) - Lake Kivu water 325m metaG... | ecosystem: Environmental > Aquatic > Freshwater...
TACGCGAATAATTGAGCAATGGCGTCCATAATGAAGAAGTAGAACTGGAAGCTCGCAACGAGCAGCAAGAGCATGAGGATAACGAAGACGCCCACTCGGAAATACCGGTAAATATCCTCTGATCTGCCTCGTCCTTCTCCTTTCCGTTCCTCTTTTACCTGCTCCCTCTCCTTTTCCATACCCATGCTCACTCACCTCGCTTTCTTCTTCTGACCAAAAGGGCAATGACGATTACAACCGCTCCTGCTGCGAAGAGCGCCTCAAACCCCGGCGCCTTAGGGATCGCCGCGGGCGCGGGAGTAGGATAAGGTTCGGGCATCGGGCGCGACATGCCGGGAGCGATGAAATCGGTAATTGTTACGGTAGGTGAAATTTCCACCGTCTTCTCTTTCGCCTCTAGCACTACCGTTCGGTTCACCAGCGGGCTCAAGAGCACCATCCCGCTGCTTTCCTTGATTATCCGCTCGGCTTGCCATACCTGGATCTCGAAGAGGTAATCTCGCCCGTTGAGCACGCGGAGCTCGGCATATCGGAGCGAGGTCGTGCCTTCCTTGAGCTGGCCCAACTCCACCCACGTTCGATCGGTAATCAACCTCGTCTCATTGTCCCGTGCCTTGAGTAACGCTTTCAGATCACTGACATCTTTGCCGAGATTGTCGAGATAGAGCGTCGTGTTGACCACTGCATACTCTTTATGCCGCTCGGGATCCGTTTCAACCGCTTCAACGAGGAAATCGATCTCCCGGAGGGCTACATCAGCGACGGAGGGAGGTTCTAAGCGCGCGAGACCGTAAATATAGCGTTCACCTCGCAGTATGCCTTTCCCATCTTCAAAAATAACCACCAGCAGTCGGTAGTCGTTCTCCTTCGGAAGTGTCAGGTAGGTCGTTGCAGCCCTCGTCTCGCCCGCATTGATCACACCAACGCTGGTCGTAGTGGTCGCGATCAGGAGATTGGTCTTCACATCGTATGCCTTTACCGTGATGGTCGTATCGCCCGAGTTCGCCTCACCGCTGTTGTCCAGATAGGTGGTCATATTGAGTCGGGCATCGGCGATGCCGAGCGCGTCCGCAGCGATGTCAATATCAGTAAGGGTTAGCTCCGCACGCTTGTATGGTCGCAGGCCCTCACCGATCGTGGCGACCACTACCATGAGCACGACGAAGGCGAGCAGCACGAGGGCAGTCGCAATTGCCAATCTCTTGCCCTGAACGTCCATAGCTGAACGTTGCGCCTGCAGCTATTTATAGGTTGCCCGTGGCCGTGGCGGGGCTTTGTGCTTTTATTCGCATGGTGGCTCCTCTATTCTGAAGTGAAACCCCAGCACTCGAGCTTCTTAAACTCCCCTGCTGCCTGATAGAGATCTCTCCATTCCTGGATCGATGGCTCTTTTTCGGTCATTTTTAGCTAGCCCCGTCGCCTGCTACGCTCCATTAGGCGATTGCTCATGCTCTTTCATAAGCGCTCAGAAAATCCTCCCGTTTTATTCACGCTTGTCTGCAAATCACTCTGAGTGTGGAACCTTTTATGCTTTCATGGTTAGGCATGGTTAGTGGCGTTTTGCTACCATCAGGGTTCTCCTTGACCATTGAGATGTGATTCCCGATTCTGACAATTTTGAATCCAAGACCCTCAAAGGTGGCTACGACCTTCTGCTTCGGAGCATCCCGTGGGAATTTCATTACACAGCCACTTCGGCAACAAAGGTCTCCATGATCTCTTCCGTCACAAAGATCTCCTCTTTGAATGTCTCCATGTGGAATCTGATCGCGGATTTCACGTCCTCTAAAGCCTCCTCGTAGGTATCGCCCTCGCCGACCACCACCCCCTTCAGTCCTAGGGGATAAGCAACGTATCCATCAGGGTACTTCTCCACGATAATTTTTATCCGCCTCATCTCTTCGATCCCTCCTGTTTTAGTTGGCTCCACAGTTATAAAAGCAGGTCTTCTCCTCGCGGGACCGTGATCATTCGATTGAGCCGTTCCAATTGGTTCTCATCAAGAAGTTAAGCTACAATAACGGGCTCTTCTAAGGGGCGTGGTTCTAACCATGCATCCGGCCGCAAACATGCTGTTATGCGAAGGCCCCAGAAATGTTCATGTGTATACATCTCGTGAAATCCTTAGTAAATGCATCATGCTTTATGTTTCTACAAATAGAGAGTAATCTCCCCTTGCGTGTAGGGCGCCCATTTGATAGATTTGACGCATTCTTCCTTATTCCGCCCGAAGAAATCTTCATCTGGTGCGATTTTGTGGAGTATATGCGTGAACAACTCTCGCAGCGAGATAGTAGCATGACGCACATTATCGACGCCACTAGATGCAATGGCATCAATCGCTCCTCGATACAAAGGAAGTAACTTTGGATCAATGGATGCAATGAGTTCGTACATGTAATGCTTGCTCGGTTCGATTTTTGCGAGAAACTCTTCCTCTTCAGGCATAAACTCGGTTTCTATAGTTGATACTTCTGCTTGGTGAACAGCAAGGTACATTTCAATAGTCGGTGCTTTGGTTACCACCAATGGAACCGAGAAAAGCTTTTGCGAATCGCTGCGAAATGCATCCCAGAGAGCGGTAGGAATTAGCCATCCCTAAGAGTGGCTGACATAAAACCATCCTCACTTGAGCTGCGCGATCTTGGCTACCTCCCCAATCGCCTGAAAATTGATACGTGCAACTGCCTGTTGAGCGAATCCATGACACGAATTGGTGAACTTTAATCTTGTGACCGGAGGCTGTTCAAACCGAGCGGTGCAACCAAAGAGGGATTTTTTGCAAGCCGCTCTTATAATAAATAGTGATCAAATGGCGAGGAGGTGAAGTGCGAAATGGCAAAAGCGGTGCTCTTGCTAGCTCCGGGCTTTGAGGAGATCGAAGCGATGTGTGTGGTGGATACACTGCGACGCGCAGGGGTGACCGTGGTGCTTGCGGGGCTGCATGACGGCCCCGTGGAGGCCGGGCATGGGGTGAAGGTGATCCCGGATTGCGGGATCGATGAGCTCGCTGCCGAGGACTTCGATGCGGTCATCTTGCCCGGCGGATACCCGGGCTATGTGAACCTCGGTGCGGACGCGCGCGTGCTGGCGCTGGTGCGTCTGGCCTTTGAAGCGGGCAAGATCGTTGCCGCGATCTGTGGCGCGCCGGTGATCCTGGGTCGCCTAGGCATCGTAAAGGGCAAACGAGCAACGATCTTCCCGGGAAAGGAGGCGGACTTAACGGGTGCGAAACCCGTGCGTGACCCCGTGGTGGTGGACGGCACGGTGGTAACGAGCCAGGGGCCGGGAACCGCGCTCGAATTCGCGATCACCCTGGCTGAGCTATTGGTGGGTGTGCAGAAGACGCGGGAGCTCAAACAGGCGCTCGTCGTGAACTTCTGATGGATTTGCTCTTCGGCGGCTAACGCAAAGCTCAAACCGCGGATGGTTTCAGGTTCTGAGCGGTCTGAAACCAGCGTATCGTCTCCTCCAGCCCATCAGTCAAGGCGAACTCCGGCTGAAACCCAAGGGCCTCACGTGCACGCGTGATATCGGCGAGTGAGTCCTTAATATCACCCGGTCGCGGCTCGTCGTACCTCATCTCGAGCTCCACGCCGATGAGCTCCATGATCCTGGCAGCCAGCTCGTTGACACTGATCCGCTCACCGCAGGCGATGTTGAAGACTCCTTCCGCATCCCGTTCCGCGGCGAGCAGATTGGCACGTGCGACATCTTTCACGAAGGTGAAGTCCCGGGTCTGGGTGCCATCGCCATAGATGACCGGCGGGAGGTGGGCAAGGATCCGGGTGATGAAGCGTGGTATGACCGCCGCGTATTCAGAATAGGGATCCTGCCTCGGGCCATAGACATTGAAATACCGCAGCGAGACCGTCTGTAGGCCGTAGACCTCTGCAAAAACGCGGCAATAATACTCGCCCGTCAATTTCGAGACGGCGTAGGGCGATTTCGGCGTGGGCAGCATCTCCTCGTGCTTCGGGAGCGTTGGCGTATCACCATAGACCGAGGAAGATGAGGCGTAAATAACCTTCTCCACGCCGCAGTCACGGGCAGCGAGTAAGACGTTCAGGGTGCCGTTCACGTTCGCCTCATGGGTGGCTCGGGGGTTCTCCACCGATCGCTGAACCGAGGGTATCGCGGCTTGATGGAAGACGCATTCGACATCCTGAAATACCTCCTTCAACAACCGCAGATCAGTAATGCTGCCCTGCACAAACCTGCAGTCCCTTCTTCCAAGGAAATTGCTCACATTCGCTTGCTTACCCGTTGAGAGGTCATCGAGGATCAGCACGGCATGCCCCTCGTCCAGCAGCAGCTCCACCAGATTCGAGCCAATAAAGCCCGCACCGCCCGTGACCACCGTCTTCATGCCGTTCGCCCCGTAAATCTCCGAGCACTGCGTATCACCAGAAATGCAGTACCTGCGTGCTTTACATGTATCGTGCAGCTTGTTAAAAAACCTCGCATGCACCGCAGGCCGCTCAAGGCCATGAACGTCCCTGTAAAAACTAGGGGGGGATACTCAGTATCCCCCGAATCCTGGTCCCATATGAGGCCCCGGGACGAACGGACCGGGCATCAGGGGCATGAATGCCAGGAGGAGCATGCTGAGGAGTATCGCGGGTACGATGATCGCGAGTAGCATGGCGAGCACTGCTTTTCCCGTAGAGAACCCCTGCAACTGTCGAACTCCAACGACCATGACGATCAGTCCCCAGATCATGGCGATAACGTTGATGAGCGGAATCCAGCCCAGGATGAGGTACGGCGTCGATCCGTAAATCCCTGCCTTGAGCGTCTGCACCACGCCGTTCCGTCCACCGAGGAGATAGACCCAGAGATGCAGCCAGAGTCCACCGATGAAGATACCGATGATACCGCCGATGAGAGCTGCGATGAAAAGGGCGACACCGACCACCGGGCCCATCGCCGCGCCGAACGGCATTGCCAGCGGGACGCCGAACGTCTCCATCATACCGGAGATAAGCGAAAACACCACGGTCGCGATGATCGCAATGAGGATCGCATAGATCGCCAGGATAACGAGGAAATACGTGAACGCATCGCCGAGCGTGTCTTCCTTAGAGGCGTCGAAGGTCATCGAGGGACTGAACAGGAACCCCTTCACCCGTGCCACGATGCTCAATACCATGGTTGTTCACCTTCCCACGACTACATCATGCTTCGGTCTTATTAAAACCTTCCCCACTACTCAGCGGGCACCGGGCTCACTCACCTCACAGCTTCAGCCGGCCAATGGCTACATACCGTATCGGTCCCTCGGTGGCTCGCGAAGCCAGTTGAGCGAAGACCATACGCTTCTTCACCCCGTGCGCCAGGCGCACCGATCGCGCCAGCTCGGGCAGTGCGAAGACGAATTGCTCGGGGAGCACGTGGATCAGATCGACCGAATGTTTCTGGTTGATTGCTTTGTAGACCCTGAAGTGCGAGCCGAACTTAAAGCCTGCCTTGAGCACCAGTCCTTGCTCACGTAAATCCTGATAAACCGCGTATTTCAGCCTGAAATCGCGTTCCAGGGTCGCGGCATGCGCCAGAAACGCCTCGTACTTGAGCTCTAACTTCAGCACCCCCCGCTTCATGAGATACGCGGCTTCCACGAGCGAGAGGATGAGAGACTGCTCCTTGGTCAATGCACCAAAAAGGCCCGTTTCTAAAAGCCGTGCTGCAACGGGAGGATCGAGCACCACCACTTTATCGCCGCGGAGGATCGCGGGAGCCGTGCCCACCACCGCATCCAATCCCGCCACCTCTTCAGCTCGCTGCTCGCCCGCGCTGAACTTCGCTTCCTTCACCTCGTAATACGTGATCGCGCTGTCATCGTCCACGACGGCGATAATCGCTTCTTTCCGCATATTGTGCGCGAGCTTGACGAGTTCCACCAACTCCTTCATGGAAAGCGAATCACGTTCCGAAGCGATGCGGATGAATGATCGAGCAGGCTTCTCGCCCTGCTTCGCCCCCCGGGGGTAGAGCAAAAAGTCAGTCCCTCCGGGCTGCACGACATAGCCGCGTTCCTTAAGATCACGATAAACGAGGTATCTCGCCACGAAGTTCGGATAGATGCTCAACGCGTGCGTGAAGAACCCTTCCGGCGTCAGTGCCGCCCCGTGTTCAGCCGTGAGCTCGAGCTTCCCGGTCTCGAGCAGATACGCCGCCTCTTCGAGCGAGAGCGCGACCGTCTCCTCCCTCTCACGTATACTGCCCTTCTCCACTCGTCTCCCGTAGCCCTTGAGCTCGAGTCGCTCGGCCTCCACCCGTGCTACCAGCACCTGCTCACCCACGAGTTCCCCCTGCATCGCACTCACACACGCACTCACATATGATACAGGTTTTCTTGCTAAAGAAGACGTTTTAGGCGCCACGCTCGAGCACGCGCCGCATCACTGTAGCGCAGTTCGCTGTGCTGCTCACCTGGCGAGGGCAGCTGAGCGCCAGCAGCGCTAAGCTGATAAGGAAGCTCAAACCTTTTTAAAGCGCTCTTCAAGATCTGCTAAGAGATACCATGGAGAACGATGAGTACCGGTTAGCTTTCTTCGAGGAGCATAACTTCGTGCGAAAGCAGTGCAGTACGTGTGGTACCTATTTCTGGACGCTGCAACCCGAGCGGACGACCTGTGGAGATGCGCCCTGCAATCCTTATTCGTTTATTGGCTCGCCCCTCTTCAAAGAGCGAAGTGCAGATGAGGTGAGGGAGCACTTCTTAGCCTTCTTCGAGCAGCATTCGCATACCCGGCTTCGCCGCTACCCGGTGGTAGCCCGGTGGCGTGACGATATCTATTTGACTATCGCATCCATCGCGAATTTCCAACCCTTCGTCACTTCCGGGCAGGTCCCTCCACCCGCGAACCCCCTGGCCATCTCGCAGCCCTGTATCCGGCTTGAGGATCTTGAATCGATCGGGCGAAGTGGTCGGCACCTGACGATCTTCGAGATGATGGGCCACCATGCCTTCAACACGCGAGGTGGTGAAGAGCTCTACTGGAAGAATGAGACCGTCACCTATTGCGACGAATTCCTCCGGTCGCTGGGCGTGAACCGGGAGAACGTCACGTACAAGCAGGCGCCGTGGATCGGGGGCGGGAACGCGGGGCCGTGTCTTGAAGTGATTGTCGGCGGGTTAGAGCTCGCGACGCTCGTCTTTATGGATCTCGAACGTTCACCACATGGCGAGCTTGAGCTGGAAGGGCAGCGGTACCGGAAGATGGACACCTACATCGTGGATACCGGCTACGGCCTGGAGCGATTCGTCTGGGCCTCGAAGGGCACACCGACGGTCTACGACGCGGTCTTCCCCGCGGTCATTGCGGAGCTTGTCACCGCTGCGGGGATCGACCACCCACTCGAGACGCATCCCGAGCTCATCCAGGAGCATGCACGGTTATCCGGCTCGTTGAAGCGTGCGGAGATCGCGAAGCGGCTGGCGATCTCTCCGGAAGCGCTCAGCACGCTCCTGGAGCCAATTCAGACGATCTACGCACTCGCCGATCACACGAAGTGCCTGGCCTTCATGCTCGCGGATGGTATCGTGCCCTCCAATGCGAAGGAGGGCTATCTGGCTCGGTTGGTCCTTCGCCGGGCTTTTCGGATGCTCAAAGCCGTGGGGATTGAGACCCCACTGGAGGAGTTCATCCTGCTGCAGATCAAAACGCTCAGAGCTTCCTTCCCTGAACTGGAACGCGCGATTGACCGAATTGTGGAGATCATCAGGCTCGAGCAGGAGCGGTATACTGAGACTCTCGCCAAGGGTGAACGGATCGTGCAGCAGCTGGTGAAGGACTATACAGCAAAGGGTGACGCGCAGGTGCCGATCGACCGGCTCATCACACTCTACGATACGCACGGACTACCACCGGAATTTGTGCGCGAGGTAGTGGTGAGCGCGGGTGGCGCCACCCCCGCGGTTCAGGTCGAGGTCCCGGACAACTTTTATACGCTCGTGGCACGCCTGCACAGCGAGGAGCGTAAGGAAGAAGCGGAGCCGATCGCAGCGGGTAGCACGGGCCAACTCCAGGCTATCCCTGGGACGAGGAAACTCTACTATGAGCAGCCCACGGCAGTCGATTTCGAGGCCACGGTGCTCGAGGTCATGGGCGAGTTCGTGATTCTGGACAGGACGCTCTTCTTCCCTGAAGGTGGCGGCCAGCCTGCGGATACCGGTCTCTTAATACCCCTGCGCGAGGGCGCGCAGGGTGCCGCTGCGCAGACCGCTAAGGTCGTGGATGTGCAGGAAACTGAGCGGGTTATTCTCCATCAGCTGGCTGATCTCCCGGGAAAGGAGTGGATCCGCAAGGGCACGCGCGTCGCGGGGCATATCGAGCCGCGTCGGCGTGACGCGCATAAGAAGCATCATACTGCCACGCACATCGTCGTCTGTGCCGCGCGGAAGATACTGGGCGAGCACGTCTGGCAAGCGGGCGCGCAGAAGGGCGAGAAGCGAGCGCGGATCGATATTACCCACTTCAAACGAATCTCGGACGATGAACGGCATGCGATCGAGCTGCTTGCCAATCAGCTCGTGATGGCTGACCTGGAGATCACTACCGGGTTCATGAATCGAACCGAGGCTGAGCAGCGCTACGGCTCGCGGATTTACCAGGGTGGCGTGCCCATCGGCGAGCAGATTCGCATTGTGCGCATCGGCGCGGACGAGGATGTCCAGGCATGTGCCGGCACGCATCTCGGGAAGACCGGCGAGGTCGGCCCGATCAAACTCTTGCGGACCGAACGCATTCAGGATGGTATTGAGCGCCTGGAGTATGCTGCGGGCGAAGCGGCGATCGAAGCGATCCAGGCGCAGGAAGAGCTGCTCCGGGAAGCCGCAGCGGTACTCAAGGTGCCGCCCGAGAAACTCCCGGCCGTCGCGGAACGGTTCTTCGAGGAATGGAAGCAGCTGCGGAAGGAGAATGAGCACCTGCGGAGTGAGATTGCGGATCTCGAGCTTGCACGGGTGAAGCGCGAGGCGCAGGAGCTTAACGGGGTGAAGATCATCGCCGCGGCATTGTCCGCTGCGGATAGCAAAGAGCTGCTGAAGCTCGCCTCTCAGCTCGCTGCGGAGGGATTCGTGGTGATCCTCATCGGCACGGGCGAGGCACGAGCGTCTGCCGTCACGGCCGTTCCTTCACCGCTCCAGGAGACGATCCGTGCGGACGAGCTCGTGAAGCGAGTCTGTGAGGAGCTTGGAGGAAGTGGTAGCGGTAAAGCGGCCATTGCGCAGGGCGGCGGTGTGCGGCTGGAGCAGGTCGATGCGGCTCTTGCCGCGGGCGTACGCCTGGTCGACACGGTACTCCACACGCACAAAGAGAAAATGATATCTTGAGCGAGAAGAAAGGATAAGAAGCGAGGTGCACGCGTGTATCTGATAATCGTCGGCGTGGGTGGGATAGGCAGGAGTTTGGTAAAAATCGCCACTGAAGATAAGAATGATGTGGTGGTGGTCGATGAGGACGAGAAGCGGTGCAAGGAGATCGCCACGCAGTACGATGTGCTCACCATCGTGGGGGACGCCACGCAGCGATCAACCCTGGAAGAGGCGAATGCGCAACGTGCCGACGCGCTCATTGCCACCACCTCCGATGACGCAGACAATCTCATGATGTCCTTGACTGCCAAAGACCTGGGCACGAAGGCTGCCGTGGCCATCGTGAATCATGATGAGCATACCGAGATGTTCAAGAGGGCGAATGTCACCATGCTCGAGAATCCTGACATGACCGTCGCCCGGCACCTTTACGTCACGGCGAAACGGCCGAGGATTAAAGACTTTTTCATTATTGGGCGCGGCAAAGCGGACATCTTTGAGGTCGATGTCACGAAGAATTCGCGGGCAGTGGGAAAAGAGCTCGTGCAGTTGAATATTAGGGGTGGCACGATCGTCGCGATCGAGCGGAATGATGACCTCATCCTGCCGAAGGGCGATACGGTTATCGAAGCGGGCGATCACCTCACGGTCTTCGCGAAGACGAAAGAGGTGGATAAAATAAATTCAATCTTTGCGCCCGAATAATCGCGCTCGTCCTCATGGTAACTCTGAGTTCTCAGCTCACGTTCTATCATCGCCGTTAATCGCGCTAGAGTGTCCTAACTCCTCCAATAGGAAGGTGAGAGGAGCACGAAGACGGTGAAAATCTCCAGCCGGCCGATCCACATACAGAAGGATAAAATGATCTTCCCGATGAGCGGTACCGCAGCGTAATCGACCGCGACGAGCCCGAAGCCAGGCCCGACGTTGCCGAGCGTGGCCGCAACAGCCGATATCGCGCTGAGTATATCAAACCCAATCGCGGCCATGGCGATCGAGCAGAGAATGAAGACGAGGAAATAGGAGAAGATGAAGACGGTGATCCCCTGGACGACCTCATCCGGGATCACCTTCTTGCCGGTCTTTAAGATGAGAACCGCATGTGGATAGAGATTCTGGCGAATTCGTTGTCCGAGGTACCTGAGCAAGATATGGATCCGAATGACCTTTATGGCCCCACCAGTCGAGCCACCACAACCACCAATGAACATCAAGCTCAGCAGAATAATCTTGGAGAGGCTGGACCAGGCGTCGAAATTGGCAGTGGTGAAGCCCGTCGTGGTCATGAAGGAGATGACCTGGAACCCAGCATAGCGGAACGCCTCGAGGAGTGAGGCATAGTACCCCAAAATGTAGAGATCTACGGCGATAATGGTCGTAGCCACGAGGATAAAGAAGCAGTAGAGCCGAAATTCCTTGTCCGCGATCACCCGCCGGGGATCCCGCGGTAACGAGTAGTGGAGAATGAAATTCATTCCGCCGAGGAACATAAAGAGCATGATGATGTACTCAGCTGTGGGGTTCATGTAGCCCCCGATGTTCGCGGTGAGCAGTGAGAAGCCGCCGGTCGGCATGGTGCAGAAGGAGGTGCAGACGGCGTGAAACGGCGCCATCCCCGCAAGGTAGAGCAGTGCAAGTATCTCGATAACGGTCAGAACGACGTAAATCGTCCAGAGCAGCCGCGCGGTCATCTGGACACGTGGTCTGATGCGCTCCGTTAGCGGCCCGGGGAATTCACGGTCGAATAATTGGCTGCCCGCTAGACCGAACGTGGGCAGGATCGCAATGAAGAGGATAATAACACCCAAGCCCCCAATCCACTGCGTGAAGCTCCGCCACAGCAGGATGCTCCGATCAACCTGCTCTATCTGCTGCATCACCGTCGCGCCGGTGGTCGTGAACCCGGCCATCATCTCAAAGAAGGCGTCAAAGGGGCCCAGGGTACCGGAGAAGATATAGGGAAGCGAGCCGAAGAAGGCCACCGCGAGCCAGCCCAGACCCACGACCGCGAAGCCCTCACGCCGCTTAATCATGCCCTTCAGTGTCCCGATTCTCCGCTCCAGAAGCAGGCCGAAGAGCGTGGTGATCGCGCAGGGCGCCACCCAGGTTTGCAAGAGAAAGAGCGAGGGACGCCATCCCTCTTGCCA
>Ga0209609_10002107_pt1 | contig 11465 bp, 7 predicted proteins | sample LakKivw325mmetaG_FD_184136 | JGI IMG/M metagenome (GOLD analysis project Ga0209609, IMG submission 184136) | Anoxic lake water microbial communities from Lake Kivu, Rwanda to study Microbial Dark Matter (Phase II) - Lake Kivu water 325m metaG... | ecosystem: Environmental > Aquatic > Freshwater...
TATTTTATAAAAAAGAGAGGCATCATATCAGACGAAAATGTCCCGGTGCTTAACAAGCTGACTTATAATTTCGGCCTTTCTTCCCTGGTTTTTATCCAGATAGCCCAGAATAAGTTTTCCGATATCTTTGATGTAAAATTATTAAAGGTGCTTTTCCCTTCATATTTTTCCTATATTTTAATTATTTTTTTTATATTCTTCTTTACTAAAATAAAAGCAGGAATAAAAAGTGCCATTATTGTTTCATCATTCCGCAATAACATGGCATTCATAGGAATGCCAATACTTCTTTATGCTTTTGGGGAACTTGTCAGTGCAAAGGCAAGCATTGTTATTGCGTTGCTTCTTCCCCTTAATATCATATTTACTGCAATTTTTTTCCAGGTTTTCAATTTAAAAGCTGCAGGAGGCAATTTAAACAACCAGTCTGCAGCAGGGGCAAAGCCGGCAAACGGCGAAAGTTTAAACGGAAATACAGCAGGAAAAATAAGTTTAAAAAGGCTGGCAAAAGAGATATTCCTGGACCCTGTAGTAATCGGTGTTGCAGCCGGACTGCTTGTTTCTTATTTTAATGTTACCCTGCCAAAACCTGTGACAAACATTTTCAGTATACTGTCTGATATTGCAGTCCCGCTTGCACTGATATCAATAGGCGCTTCATTTAAATTTGCTCATATAAAAAGCCACATTAAATATATTTCCATAATAAGCGCCGCCAAGCTGGTTCTCTTTCCGTCAATAGCACTTATTTTTGGAAAATATGTTTTTAACCTGGGCAGCCTTGACCTTGTAGCTGTCTGCATCCTTTTTGCAACTCCCGTTGCAGTGGCAACCTACATACAGGGACAGAAATATAATACGGACCTTGATTTTATTTCATCGGTAATTATTGTATCCACTATGGTTTCAGCCCTGACGCTGACTGCCTGGTTATTTGTGCTGAGGATGATAAATCCGGCATAGCCAGTCGGGTTATTCAGTAAGATGCAACCCTGTATTGAAAAATAAGACAAGAAAAATTTAATGTGCTCTTTATGCTATATTTTTTACTTGTAGAGCATCTGATATACAAAATAGCTGCCCATAACTTTTCTGATATAATTGCGGGTCTCATCATATGAAACGTATTCTATGAACTCATCAATATCCTTGTCGCCCCATTTTACCAGCCATTTATTCATGGCGCCAGGCCCGCCATTATATGCGCCGGCTGCATAATACTTATTGCCTCCAAAACTCTCAAGCTGCTTGCCCAGATAATAAGCGCCCATCTTAATGCTTGTTTCAGGTTCAAGAAGCATTTCCGTAGAGAAATCGTCAATATCAAGTGAATTTGCAATAGATTTGCCGGTTGCAGGCATTACCTGCATCAGCCCCTGCGCACCCGCATATGAGCCAGCTCCAGGGTCAAAACGTGATTCCTCCCTGATTACTGCAAGAATAAAAAGGGGATCCACACCAAATTGGGAACTGTATTTATCAATATATTCCTTGAATCCATACGGGTACTGGAGATAATATAAATAATCCCTGTAAGGTCCTTCAAGATTTGTGCGCAGCTTTGAATAATACTTTGCTATTATTTTCTGTGATTTAATATAATCCTTTGCTTTAAGATAGAGCGTTGAAATCTGCAGGATGCCTTTCATATCATTTTCAAATTGCGAGCTTGCAGCTTCTATCTCTATATCTGCACTATTATAGAATTCTATTAATAAAAGCTCCTTAGCTTTGTCAACATGGGAAAAAACTGTTTTTCCGGTTGTATCCTCCGGATTTGTATTACTGTCCAGGCTGTTGTAGACATCCGGCAGCAGTTCACCTATATAAGGATTTGCCGGATTAGCCTTTGTATTGATTTTGTCTATTTCTTCTGCAAGGCCCCTGTCTTCAAGGGCCTGCTGGGCAGCAAAAGTATAATATGAGTAATTATTTAAACCTATTATTTCCCGGTAAAGCGACACTGCTGTGCTGAAATCCTGCAGTTTTTCTGCTGATTTTGCCTGCCAGAAAAGGCCCTTTTCACCAAGCTGCGTTCCCTTAAATCTTGCTGCCATATCTTTAAATGTCACAACAGCAGCATCATAATCGCTGTCCTTATATTCTATCATTCCCAGTTCCCAGAAAGCATCAGGCGCCCTGTCGCTGCCAGGATATTCCGCCACAATCCTGCTGAAAAAATCCCTGGCTGTTTTAAAATCATCTTTTAAGAAATATATCCTTCCTATCCTGTAAAGGGCATCATCTGCATAATTGCTTTGAGGAAACTTTGACAGGAGGTTCTCATATTGCTTCTGTGCTCCGGCATCATTATCAAGGTTTGTCTCTACCCTGCCTAAAAAGTAAAGGCTGTCATCTGCAAGGCCCCCTGCAGGAGATTTTTTATAGCTCTGGTTAAGGTAATCTTTTGCTTTTGCATAATCACGCAGGTTGTAATATGACATCCCGACTTTAAACAGCGTATTCGAGTAAATATTCTGGTCAGCATTTCCGGATGCGGCCCTATCAAGTATGATATTAAATTCTGAAATTGCGTTTTCATACCAGTAAAGGTCAAAAAACTTCTCGCCCCTTTTATATAATTCATCATTTGATGCAGAAAACTTCGGCACAAGTTCCCTTTGGACAAGTGATTCTATTGCAGTAAATGCGCCTGCCGCATATTCACTTTCAGGATTATCAAGCCAGATAGACTTGTAATTTGCAAATGCATCCTGGTATTTTCTGTTTTTTTCCTGGCAAACTGCAAGCTGGTATTTTGCATAAGGTAAAAGCGCAGACTGCGCAAATGACTTTATAAAACTGGAATAATTTGATTCGGCTGAGTAATACTTGCCTGTCATATAATAAAGGTCCGCATATTCAAGGCTGGCCTTTTCCTTAAATATCGAGTCAGGATAACTGGTTTTGAGTTTGAGGTAATTTCCTGATGCTGCATCATACTTTTCCTGCATAAGCTGGCTTTTTGCATAATAATAAAGGGCATGGTCAGCCAGAATGTTATAAGTATCTTTTATCTTGTTTAAATAATATTCTGAAATAACATAGTCTTTTTTTTCAAAAGCTTCCACACCGTTTTTGAAATATTGCCTCTGCATCGCCGGGTCTGTTTCACCGGCCTTTTTTGTAACATTCTGGGTGGTGCTGTCCTGCTGGTTTGTATTATCAACTCCTGTTGACGCAGATGTATTGCCGTTTTGCTGTCCTTCCTGGCCCTCACTCTGCGAAGAACCGGATGATGCAGTTGCTGTTGAAGTGTCTTCCTGTGTTGTTAATGTTGTTGTAGAGTTATCTGCATCGCTGCCGGACGCCACAGTATCTTCCGGGTTTTTATCTTCAGAAGTCTGGTCGTAGGAACCACTGTCTGAGGTATCCGTTTTGCCTATGCGCCCAAGAAGGCCGGTGCCAAACTGGCTGCATCCTGATGCCATGATTGCTGCAATCATTGCCAGTAAGACAAATATATAAAGCATATATTTAAAGCGGTTTTTATAATTTCTGGAAATCAACGGTTCAAAACCTGTTAATTTATTTTTACTGTTTTTTATTTTCATTCTTTTACCGTAACTATTGATCTTTCATATTTTATTTAACCTGATATTTAAAAAATTGTACTTTAATAAGATTTTTAAGTAAACATGGTAATCAAATACTTATATTTATAAAAAAGTTACAGTTTGTTTGCACATATTCGTATAAAAATTATATAATTTTATTATGTTTGAAAAGAGAAAAATCGGGATAGCTTTAAGCGGTGGAGCCGCCAGGGGGCTTTCACATATTGGCGTGCTGCAGGTCCTGGAAGAGGTTGGGGTAAAAATAGATGCAGTTGCAGGCTGCAGCATGGGTGCTATAGTGGGTGCGCTTTACAGCACAGGCTGGGACCTCAAAGAAATAGAAAAATATATAGCTTCTACAGACTGGAAGAATTTCCTGATGTTTTCAATGATGTCGCTTACCAGGTCCGGCCTTGTAAATGATAAAAAGGTTGATGACATACTTAAAAGGTTTTTAGGAGATACAAAGTTTTCCGAATGCAAAAAGCAATTCTGCTGTGTCGCAGCTGACCTTATAACCGGCAGGAAAGTCGTGCTCAATGAGGGCATTGTAAGAGATGCGGTACGGGCCTCGATTTCTGTGCCGGGTGTGTTCCCGCCAGTCCCTAGAAACAGTGAACTGCTTGTTGATGGCGGAGTTATTGAGCCATTGCCGACAGAAGCAATAAAGATGCTTGATGCAAATTATATAATAGCCTCATCTATTGTCTTTGAGGGAAACCAGCCTGAAGGCAATATAAAAAAACCCGGCAGACTAAGGTCCGCCGAAAACAAGAAGCTCTCACTGCAGGCAATAATTGATAAGAGCCTAAATATGGTGCATTCTCAAATGGTAAAAAGCTACCTTAATGAGGCGCAGATAATCATTGAGCCGAGGATAGGGGATTTCGGGTTTTTTGATTTTTCAAAGGGGAAAGAAATAATTGCCGCAGGCAGGCTTGCTGCAATTGAAAAAATACCGGAAATAAAGAAAAAACTCAGGCTTAAATAAAAACCCTGAACCTTCTGATTATTAATTATTTTTCAAATTCAAGAGAGAAATCCGCAGCAGGTGCCGAGTGCGTAAGCGCCCCAACTGAGACTATATCGATTCCAGTCTTGCATATATCTTCCAGGCCTTCAAGGCTAACACCGCCTGAAACTTCTATAATAACCAAATCACCAAGCTTGTCCCTTATTATTTTTACTGCTTTTTTTATATTTTCAATATTCATGTTATCAAGCATTATAATATCGGCCCTGCAGCCCACAGCTTCATTAAGCTCTTCAAAATCCTTTACTTCCACCTCGATCTTTAACTGATGTGGCATGCTTTTCCTTGCCATTGCAACAGCTCTTTTAATTCCCCCTGCAGCTATTATATGATTGTCTTTAATCAGTATACCGTCAAAAAGGCCGAACCTGTGATTAAACCCGCCGCCGCATACCACGGCATATTTTTCAAGTTTTCTCAGGGCCGGTTTTGTCTTTCTTGTATCAGCTATGCGGACATTGTATTTTGAAGCCACAGATGAAAACTCATATGTCAGTGTTGCAATGCCGCTCATATGCTGGATAAAATTAAGAGCCAGCCTTTCGGCAGAAAGCATTGCCCTTGTCGGGCCGTTTATCCTGCAGATCATGTCAGAACACTCAAGTTTCTGTCCGTCTTCATGCAGTTTCTCAAATTTTATAACCGGGCTCATTTCCTCAAAAACGTAACCTGCAACATCAAGGCCGGATAGCACCGTGCCGTTTTTTTCCTTGCAGATTATAAATGCAGAAGAGTGGTTGGCAGGCGGGATAGTCAGCCTTGATGTAATGTCGCCATAACCACCAAGGTCCTCATCTATTGCTGTCCTGAGAAGACTTAAAATTTCATTTTTATTGATTTTATTTATAACTGCTTTTTCCATAAAAACCCTTTCTTTAAAACTGGTCACTGCCTTTGCCTGTTTTTAATCAGGTAACAGGCTCAAAGCTTATATGGTCACCCTTAAGGATAATATGTTTCTTCCATTTTTTATCATCTGTTGCAGGATAATCATTTCTCTGGTGAGTGCCGCGGCTCTCTTTTCTTAACGCTGCAGCTTTTATAATAAGATATCCCACTGTAAGCATGTTGGCAAGCCTTATGACATTTTCATCAGGTTTATTATAAATGTCATAAATGCCCAGTATTTCACTTATGAATCGGTCTGCTCTTGCAAGGCTGTGTTCGTCACGAAGTATTCCTACATCTTTACTCATTATATGCCGGAAATCACTTATGATATCATTTATTTTTCTGCTGCTTAAACTTTTTAACCTGGCACTATTACTGCTTTTAAAAACTGTTTTTGAAAAATCCAGTTTACTTCCGCCGGATAATAACTTATTTAAAACAGACATTGTTTTTAAAGCAGATTTTCCTTCCATATCGTCTTTTGCCTTTTTAATTATATCTTTTGATATCTCCCATCCAAAAACAAGCCCTTCAATAAGAGAGTTGCTTGCAAGCCTGTTTGCCCCATGCGCCCCGGTAGCTGCACATTCACCGCAGGCATAAAGGCCCCTGACACATGTACGGCCACTCAGGTCAGTTTCTATGCCGCCGTTTAGATAATGAGCCGCAGGAAACACTTTTATGAGGTCCCTGTGAAGATCCAGCCCGTTTTCTTTAAGCTTTATAATTATATTCGGGAACCTTATCTTAAGCATACTTTCAGGCAGATGGGTCGCGTCAAGATATAAAAACTTCAAGTTCTGCTGTGTCATGACTTTTACCATTTCTTTTACCACTATGTCCCTTGGGGCAAGTTCTGCCCTTGGGTGCATTCCCGACATGAACCTTTTTCCTTCTGCATCACGAAGATATGCACCTTCGCCCCTTAAAGCCTCAGTAATTAAAAACAGGCTGCCTTCATTTGTTTTAAATACTGTGGGATGAAACTGCATGAACTCTATATCTTTTATTGAAGCACCGGCCCTGTATGCCATTGCGATGCCGTCGCCGGTAGAAATAGAAGGATTTGTTGTAAGCTCAAAAAGCTGCCCGATGCCGCCGCTTGCAATCACTACATTTGAAGATGGATGAAGCTCCACCCTGTTATTGGAATGATTAAGTGCAGTTATGCCCAAAACTGCCCCATTACTGGTCACAATATCTATTGCAAGATATTCAGGAAAAAAGTCTATTTTGCTGTGGTTTCTTGAATAAATAACAAGTTTTTTTTCAATCTCCTGGCCCGTTGCGTCCCCTCCGGCATGCAGCACCCTTGCAAAGCTGTGGCCCCCTTCAGTTGTAAGGCTTATTTCGCCATCCGATATATCAAAAATAATGCCAAGTTCCACAAGGTCCTCTATCATCTTTGGGGCATTTTTTACAAGCCTTCTTACAGCATCACTGTCGCTTAAACCCTGGCCCGCTTTTATAGTGTCCTCATAATGGACCTTCCATTTGTCAGGTTTTTTTACAGCGGCAGCTATGCCACCCTGGGCAAACCATGTAGTGGAATCAGACAAATTTGCTTTTGTGACCAGTTTGACTTTTGCATACTGAGATATCCTTATTGCCGTTGAAAGTCCGGCAATACCGCTGCCAATGACAATACAATCAGAATAGTCATATATTTTTTCTATTGCGGAAAGGCCGGTAAGATATCTTAAAAACATTTTTATCTTTCTTATGCCTTTAAAAAGGCGGATTGATTTTTTTTATGTTATTTCCAGCATTCTTTCGATGGCCCCTCTTGCTTTTTCAATTACATCTGCCGGAATCTTTATCTCATATTTTTCTTCTTCCAGGGACCATAAGATTTTTTCAAGATTAATCAGTTTCATATTGGGGCAAATTGCCTGGGCCTGTACCGGATAAAATATTTTACCGGGGTTTTCTTTTTGAAGCCTGTGGATAATCCCTATCTCAGTGCCTATGATAAACTCTCTTGCGTCTGACTCCTTTACGAATGAAAGCATCTGGCCCGTGCTCAGCACTTTATCTGCAACTGCTGCAACATCAGGCGTACACTCCGGATGTACAAGAACTATTGCATCCAGGTGTTCCTTCTTTAATGCAATTATTGTTTTTGCGCTTATAGCAAGGTGTGCTGGGCAGTAACCGTTCCACAATATCATTTTCCTGCCGGTCTGGCTTTCTACATATGCACCAAGATATTTGTCCGGGACAAATATTATTTCTTTGTCAGCAGGAATAGAATTTACGACTTTGACTGCATTTGACGAAGTGCAGCAGATATCTGAAATAGCTTTTACCCTGGCAGAGCTGTTTACATAACAGACAACAACTGCCCCCGGATGTTTTGCCTTAAGCTCAGCAAGCCCTGTTTCGGTGACCATATCTGCCATCGGGCAACCTGCATCTTCATCAGGAAGAAGCACCTTTCGCTGAGGCGATATTATCTTTGCTGTCTCTGCCATGAAATGCACGCCGCAAAAAACTATTATTTTTTTCCTGGTTTTTGAAGCTTCAATGCTGAGCTGGAGCGAGTCTCCCACAAAATCAGCAATATCCTGCACCTCATCTATCTGGTAATTATGGGCAAGTATAACAGCATCTTTTTCGGTTTTTAACCTTATTATGGCATCAATCAGTTTTATATTCTTATTCATAACAGACTTATAAATAAAAGAATTGCTTAATTTTAGATTTGCGTTTAAATTATATAAAAAAACGATAAAAAAAACAAAAGAATCCGGGAGGGTTATTGAAGGTAATTATCAGCGAAAAGGAAATTGCTGCAAACAGGATAGCAAAAATACTTTCCGGCAATGGAATAAGGGAAGAGAAGCTATTTGGGGTCCCTGTCCATTATATTAAATATAAAGGCAGCGATTGTGCAGTGATGGGGTTGAAGGGCCATATCCTTCAGGTTGATTTCCCAAAGGAATATTCCAACTGGTTCAAGGTTGATCCCGTAGAACTTATTGATGCAAAAATTGATAAGACACCGATACATAAAAAAATAGTGCAGGCATTAAGAAAAGTTGCTGAGAATGCAGACGAAGTCATTATTGCAACTGACTTTGACAGGGAAGGTGAACTTATTGGTTATGATGCATGGCAGGTAATGGTCGAGAAAAACAGCCTTTTTAAGGTAAAGAGGGCGCGTTTTTCAAGCATAACGCCTGTTGAGATAGGAAGCGCGTTTTCAAAGCTTGATAAAGTCGACCAGAATCTTGCTTTTGCAGGAAGGGCAAGGCAGGACATAGACCTGGTATGGGGCGCGGTCCTTACAAGATTTATTTCGCTTGCATCATATCAGGTTAAAGACAGGTTCCTTTCAGTTGGAAGGGTGCAGTCCCCGACACTTACCCTTATCGTGGACAGGGAAATGGAAATACAATCATTTGTACCTGAGCCTTACTGGGTAATAAATGCAAAACTTAAAACTGCTGCCGGAGAAGTATTTGAGGCAACGCATAAGAAGAAAAGATTTACCCATAAAGATGAGGCCTCCAAAGCATTTGGAAAACTGGACGGCACTGCCAGAGTAAAAGAAATAAAGGAAACAATAAAGAAAGTGGCTCCGCCTGCGCCGTTTAATACAACGGGGCTCATAGTAGCAGCAAATTCTATTGGTTTTACTGCAGCAAAAACCATAAATACTGCAGAAAACCTTTACATGAACGGTTTTATCAGCTATCCAAGGACAGACAATACAGTCTATCCCCATGGCATTAATTTAAAAGAAGCCGCTGAAATGCTTGGAAAGGTGGGCGACTTTGCAGCAGCAAGCAGGGAAATACTTGCCCAGGATAAAATAACTGCCTCCAGGGGCAATAAGAAAACAACGGACCATCCGCCTATCTATCCCACATCAGCTGTCGACAGGAAATCACTTGGCGAGGATGAGTGGAAACTTTATGAACTTGTCTCCCGAAGATTTATTGCTACACTGCTGCCGGCAGCAGAAATGAAAAGCATTGCTGCATCAATAGATATTGGCGGGGAAGATTTTGTGGCAAACGGGTCAAACATGCTGAAGGCAAACTGGACGGCGCATTATCCTTATTACAAGCATGAGGATGTATATATACCACACTTAAAAGAGGGCCAGGAACTTGAAGTCGTATCAAAGGAGTTTCTGGACAAACAGACCAAACCACCTGCTAGATATACCCAGGGAAAACTTGTTGAAAAGATGGAAGAGCTTGGCCTTGGCACAAAGGCCACAAGGCACACAATAATCCAGAACCTGATAACCAGGGGATATATAAGGGGCAATCCCCTTGTTCCATCAGAGAAGGCAGTTGCAGTAATAAATGTCCTGAAAAAACATGCAGAGAAGATCTCAACTCCTGATATGACATCAGAGCTTGAAATGGATATGGACGGCATAGCAAGGGGAGATGAGACAAAAGAGGAAGTCATTGATAAATCCAAGAGCATGCTGAAAGGCGTGATGGTAAACCTTAAAAATGACAAAAAGGAGATAGCCCAGGAAATAAAAAAAGCAGTCAAGGAAGACTTTATTGTAGGCAAATGTGTCCAGGAGGGCTGTGAAGGTAACCTTATAATCAGGACCTCAAGAAAGACAAAAAAAAGGTTTATAGGCTGCAGCGCTTATCCTGCATGTACAAGGACCTTCTCGCTTCCGCAATCAGGGCTTGCAGTCACTACAAAGGATCTGTGCAAACACTGCAATTATCCTATAGTAAGGATAATTACAAAGGGAAGAAAACCCTGGGATTTATGCATAAACAGTGAATGTCCGGGCAAAAATGAGAAAAATAAAGACAGCACTTATAAAAAAAGCAGTAAAAAAACTGCTGATTGATGCAAGCTTTTCACTTCCAGATGATATTATCGAAGCCGTAAAAACTGCCAGTATAAAAGAGGACGATAAAATGGCTTTGATGATTCTTCAGTTAATACTTGATAATGCCCGGGTTGCAAAAAAGGAAAAGCTTCCACTTTGCCAGGACTGCGGAAACACTTATATTGATTTTGAAATCGGTCCTGACGTGTGCATTGAAGCAGGCGATGGCAACAGCAAAACGGAATTTTTAGGCAGTGCAATCAATGAAGCAGTAGCAGAAGTTTACAAAGACTGCTACCTCCGCACCTCAATATTATCTGACCCCCTTTTTGACAGAAAAAATACAGGCAACAATACGCCTGCTCTTATAAGTTGCCGCCATAGTGAAATGCCGGGGCTTAAAATTTCTGTTTTTATAAAAGGCGGCGGGAGTGAAAACTGCTCGTGGCTTTTTATGTTAAATCCCGGAGCAGGTAAGGATATTATAAAAAGCAAAGTAATCGAACTTCTAAAAGAAAATGCCACAAAGGCATGCCCGCCCATAATTATAGGCATCGGAATAGGTGAGGGTGCCGCAGGAGCTGTATCACTTGCAAAAAAGGCGGTATTCAGGCCTCTTGATTTGCCAAATCCTGACAGGCGCTACAGGCTGCTTGAAGAGGAAATACTTGCAGAGGCAAACCAAACAGGAATCGGCCCCCAGGGGCTTGGCGGAAGGACAACGGCACTTGGCTGTAATATAGAATTTGCCCCATGCCACATGGCAACGCTTCCAGCGGCAGTATTTTTTGGCTGCCATTCAACCAGGCGCGCCTCAACCATTCTGTGATTTAAAAAGCTTAAATAATCAGTATTTTATACCATCCCCTGCAGGTCCGCTTCATGTTTATAAATTTGACCAGGTCAAAAGGTTTGCAATAATTTAACAGACAAATAATTATTTTATAAAATTAGTCTGGTAACTATTTACCAGACAGAAATAATAATTTATAATATTATCTGGTAAATTAAACTCTATATGTAATAGGAAAATATGGAAACTTTAAACGGGATTCTTGCTGAAGAATTAAACAGGCTAAAAGATCTTAAGAAAAATTATGAAAATATCTTATCTAAATTACCCAGGGGCTGTTTGATTGAAAAACAGATTAAGGGGCATAGTTACTAT
>Ga0209609_10002108_pt1 | contig 11460 bp, 11 predicted proteins | sample LakKivw325mmetaG_FD_184136 | JGI IMG/M metagenome (GOLD analysis project Ga0209609, IMG submission 184136) | Anoxic lake water microbial communities from Lake Kivu, Rwanda to study Microbial Dark Matter (Phase II) - Lake Kivu water 325m metaG... | ecosystem: Environmental > Aquatic > Freshwater...
TGGGACCGCCGAGATTTGAACTCGGGACAACTCGGTCTTCAGCCGAGCGCTCTCCCAGTCTGAGCTACGGTCCCCTGCGCTCGCTCGCTCTCTGGCTACTCTTCATTTCGGCTCACAAGTTATAAATAGTACACCGCTGATACTCCCAGTGATGGAAGAGGAGATTAAACGCGCGATCGATACCGTCCTAACGAGCCATGCGCGATTCGCCGACATCCGGCTGGAACGTGGCTACGCCACGGCAATTGACCTGCGCGATAACGTCTTCCGTGAGATGAGCTATGGTATCGATCAGGGCATAGGTGTCCGTGTCCTCTACCAGAACTCCTGGGGCTTCTCTGCGGCGAACGAGCTCGAGCCGGGAGCGGTGCAGGCTTCCTTTGACGATGCCTTGAAGATCGCACGCGCGTTATCCTTCTCGAAATCCGCGAGGCAGACTGCACCGATCACCATCGCAGCCGCGGCCACGATACGCGACCAGTTCACGCTCACGCCGAAGCTCAGGCCCGAGGATGTCAGCATCGAGGAGAAGAAGCGGATGGTGAAGGACGCGTACGACGCGGCAAAGGCGCATTCAGAGCAGATCAAGAGTATCTCGATCCTCTACCTCGATGGCTACGATGAGCGAATTTACGCGAATTCCGAGGGGAGCTACCTCGTGCTGAAGACGCCCGCAGTCTTTCTGCGCGCCGGCGTGGTGGCGAAGAAAGGCACGGTGCTGCAAGAGGGCCGGGAGAGCATCGGCGCGGTGGCTGGGTTCGAGTTTGTGAAGGCTGAAGATGCCGTGCAGGTAGCGGTGAAGGCTGCGGATAAAGCGGTCCGGCTGCTTGACGCGGAGCTCCCGCCTGCCGGCGCGCTGCCGGTGATCATGGACAATCAGCTCACGGGGGTCTTCATGCATGAAGCCCTGGGTCACGCGGCCGAGGCCGACCATGTGCTGTATGGTGAGTCGATCCTGCGCGATAAATTGGGCGAGGAGATCGCGTTCGAGGGACTTACCGTTGCGGATGATCCTACTATTCCGTACTCGCATGGCTATTACCGGTACGATGACGAGGGGCTGCCAGGACGCCGCACGGAGGTGATACAGGACGGCGTGCTCGTCTCCTACCTGCACAGCCGGGAGACCGCGGGCAGGTTAGACGCAGAGCCAACGGCTAACGCGCGCGCAGCCGATTACTCTGATCTCCCCCTGGTGCGGATGAGCAATACCGTAATTGACGAAGGCGACTGGCGGTTTGAGGAGCTGCATGAGGCGATCGAGTTGGGCATCTATGCGAAGGGCATGCGGGGCGGTCAGGTGGATACGGTGCAGGGCGAATTCCAGTTCAGTGCTGAAGAGGCGTTCCTGGTCGAGCACGGAACGCTCACGAAGCGGTTGAAGAACGTCTCGCTCTCCGGGAGTACGCTGGACGTCTTGACGCAGATCGACGCCGTGGGCCGGGATCAAAAGCGGGGCACGATCGGGTTCTGCGGCAAGGATGGCCAGGATGTGCCGGTCTCGGAATATGCACCGCACGTCCGTGTCAGGCGGATCATGGTCGGTGGATCGTCCTCTGGCTGAGTCGTGCCATAACTGACAAGCAGCAAGCACCACCTACCAAACAAACTGGCGTGTTCCTGGAGTTCATCTACTCGGATGTATTCTCCGCGATTCTGCGTCGCGCAGCCGGATGAGTGGTTTCGCGATATGCCGCCGTGCGACCGGTGGTACCTCGTACAGCCCTTCCTCAAGCTCACGAGCTACCAGCCGCAGCTCTTTAGCGGGACGCGCGGTCTTGCAGCGCCTGCACCGGTAGCCCTGTGATCGTCCCGCGGACTCCATCGGTCGTCCGCAGAACTCGCACTTCGGAGTCACCAGAACGACCCGATTCAGGGTCCGCAGCTCAAGCTTCTCCAGATTCAGGGTCCCGCTCTTGAACGACCCGTAGACCATCACGTGATCGCCTGTGCGCAACTGCCGGACAAGTGCGCGGAAGCCCTTGGTCGGCTCGTACGCGATGCAGTCGATGTCGGTACACCCGTCCCCCATTTCTCCTGGAAGTGCGAGCGCAAAGACGACGTGTCCGCCTTCAATCGTTTGCGGGTCCGAGACCACGATGCCCTCGAGCATGTACGAGTGGCAGTCCTGCAAGGTTCCGCCGGCTTCGTCACCTGGAATGAGATGGAAATCAGTGCCTTGATTGGTGAGAAAGAGGGTGAGATGCTCCGCAGGTTCTGCGCGGATGAGCGCATAGGCGGTATAGAGCGCCTCGACGGACTCGCCGCGGATACCGAAGAGTACGGGGCAGGGCGAATGGGGTGCAAGTACCAGTCTCTTAGCTGCATGATCGACGGTATCCCAGGTCAGCGGGTACGTCACCTCGTCGGCCCGCCAGACGCTCGCTTCATCAATGACGCGTGGCGTCCCCCAGCGACGCTGCTCACGGTACGCCATGAGCTCATAGGTGCAATCGTACTGCGCCGGTCGCCATTTTTGGATGAGGAGAAAGGACGCGGCAGCCAGAGCACCGATCAGGCCGCGTTCATTCTTGAGCCCGAGATACTCGAGCTGCAGCTCAGCCAGAAGTGCGTAGGCCTGCTCGAGCTGCAGCACGTCACGCACCGCAGCCTCATAGAACCACTTTGCTTTGGTGAGCAGCGCGGGCATCGCAACGTCTCCGCCACGCCCGCTCCTGCCTCCATCGAGTAGCGCACGTACCCGTGCCTCGCGAATGAAGACGATGCCGGGGTTTGTCCCTTCCGCATGGAGTTCGGCGAGCTCACGCACGCGCGTTTCGACCACTTCCTTCACCTTTCCCTCCTGCGCGGGCGAACAGGCAAGCTCGAACGAGACCGCGCCGTTGCCCCGGGTCTTATAAGGGATGCAGGGGTTCAAGCGCACCAATCGCGGCGCGGAGACGGCACCAAATGGCGTGAGGTCCGCGACTAGCACAGCGCAGAGAAAGGTAGTGCACATCCCTGCAGCCGAATCAGTATCGTCAATTCCCACGATCATAAACCTTTCTTAAAACCTTTCTTAGAAAGAAAGCTTTACCAAAGAAATACGGCGCGCAGTCATTCGACCTTATATACGCCAAACCACTCATTTTACATACCGTACGTACGAACCCACCATGAACCTTTATCCGCTTACCGTTATCCTCTACGTCTTTCTCCTGTACTGGCTTATCGTGCTCGCACTGGACCGGAAAGGTATCCTGAAGCGGTACAACATCTCCGCGTACGGCCCGATCCTGATGATCAGGACGAAGCGAGGCGAGCACCTGCTGCAGCGCCTGGCGGAGGGTGCGCGCAAAGAGCGCTTCTGGCGCGCGTATGCCAACATCGGCACGATCCTCGTGCTCGGCGCTATGATCTTCATGGTCGTGCTGATTGCCTTTGGTGCGTTGAACATGCTGGCGCTCAAGCCCGAGCCGACGGAGCTGAACGAGCCGCGGAACTGGCTGCTGATCCCTGGACTGAACGAGTTCATCCCGATCAGTGCGTGGATCGGATTTGTGATCGCGCTCGTGGTGCACGAGCTCTCGCACGCTGTGTTGAGCACGGTGGAGAAGATCAAGGTAAAGTCGATGGGGCTGCTCGTCGCGCTGATCCCGATTGGCGCCTTTGCGGAGCCGGACAGCGAGCAGCTCTTCGGGGTGAAGGAGAAACCAGCGGGAAAACGATGGGGGCGTGAACCAGATGAGGTTAAAGAAGTAGAACCGGGCCCGAAGAAAATAGCAAGCTCGCGTGAGCGGACACGCATCCTCTCGGCCGGGGTGACGAGCAATTTCTGCGTCGCCTTCATCGCCTTCGGGCTCTTCTTCGCACTGCTCTTCGCACTGCAGCCGGTGAGCGAGACGGCACTCTACGTCTACGATGTCGCGGCGTGCGGTCCCGCGGATCAGCTGGGGATAGTGCCCGAGACCTTTCTCACCGCACTCAATGGCGCGCCGATCGGCGATCTCGAGGAGCTGAACCGTGCGCTGGAGGAGAACGAGGAGATAACCATCACCATGCTCGATCACCGTGGCGCGAAAAGCATCGTCCCGGTACGCCGGGAAGCGGTGCAACCAGGGGTGATCCTCGTGCGAGTTGAGGCAGACCTGCCGGCAGCAGAAGCGGGCTTGACGGAGGGGATACGCATCACGAGGATGGGTAACCAGAGCATCACCCGGTATACGGATTTCCGGGCGTTCATGGATCAGACGGAGCCGGGGCAGCGAATAGAGATCGAAGCGGACGGCAGAGCCGTGAGCGCAGTCCTGGCAGCCTCGCCCTTTGCGGAGATCGGGTATCTGGGTGTGCTGGTGGCGAATAACCCCTTAGGGATGGTCGTCGTCGGCTTTCCGGCGCATGAGTACCTTATGGGGTTGCGGGGCCTACCCGCATCAATCCTCTCACTCTCACCACGCCAGTGGCTGAATACCTGGCTCTGGCTGACTGTCATGCCCGTTACGCCACTCCCGCTCGGGTTCGGCGGGTTCCACCCGCTGCTGAAGCAGTTATACGAGCCGGTAGGGCTCGCCGCCGTGTTCGGCGGCGGTATCTTCTGGGCTGCGGATATCCTCTTCTGGATCGGCTGGATCAATTTCTACGTGGGGCTCTTCAACTGCCTGCCTGCGATCCCGCTGGATGGCGGGTATGTCTTCAAAGAGCTCTTGAACCCCGTCTTACGGCTCGGGATCAAGGAAGAGAAGCGAAAAGAGCAAGTGGCACGGGCCATCAGCTCACTCATCGCCATCTTCATCTTCGCCGCGATCGTCTTCATGCTCGCCGGCCCGTACGTGCTGTGACTGCAGCGGCACACCGAACTAGGTGGCGAAGATGCGGATAATATCGTCGCGTGCGATGAGCCCGATGAGTTTTCCGTCGGCATCGACGACGGGGAGCCGGTTGAAATCGTTCTTGTGCATCAGCCGTGCCGCCTCAGCGATTGACGCATCGGGCGAGATGGTCACGGGCTTTCGGGTCATCGCGTCCTTCACCGCGCCTTCGAAGAGCGCGGTGATCTCCTCGGGGATCCGCTTCACCTCACGCAGGTAGGTCGTGATCGAGAAGACGGGGAAGGGATTGAGCGGGTCGATCACGGGGAAGGGCACGCTCGCCGTCAATTTCATGATGTCCGCCTCACTGATGATACCGATCACCCCGCGCTGCTCATCAATGACCGGCGCGCCGCTGATGCGCTGCGTGCGCATCGTCTCCACGACGTGCTGAATGGTATCGGTGGGCTTGAAGGTGATTACGGCCGTGGTCATCAGCGCACCCACGGTGATATTCGTTTTGGGCTCCATAGCTACTCCTTCTCGCCTCCTCCTTCCTCGTGCTCGTACAGTGAAGCGATAATGTCCGCCCGGGTCACGATCCCCACCAGTGCTCCGGAATGATCCACCACGGGCAAGCGATTATAGCCGGTGACGTACATGATCTGCGCGGCATCGTCAATCAGGGCGTCAGGCGGCACCGTTTCGGGATCTTTCGACATGATCTCCTTCACCTTACGCTCGCTCGCTTTCTCGATATCCGCCTGGATATCGTGCGGTTTCGCCTCGTAGAGATGCAGGAAGTCCAGGGTAGTTAAGAGCGGCTGATACCACCGGAAGGTATCCAGGAGCTTGACAATATCCGCCTCGCTCACCACGCCGACGACTCGACCCTGCTCGTTGAGCACCGGCGCACCGGCGATCTTATGCGCCTGTAAGACCGCGACCGCGTCCGCCACGGACTCATCCTCCTTTACCGTAATGACCTGCCGCGTCATTATCTCCTCTATTCGCTCCTTCATTGCTCTGCCCTCCTCATGCGCTCTCGCGGCTACGTTCAGTATCTACAGGTAGGTAACGTGCCGAGACCACATAAACCTATCGCGAAACCCTGCGCTGAGCTGAGCTGATCTATGCTGAGCGGTGCGCCTTCACATCGTGCTCCGTAACCCAATGCCTTTCCGGATCACCTGCGCGAGCGGAATCGAGCAGATCATGTACCAGAGCACCCAGTAGGGGAGGCCGAGCAGAAAGGTAGCGGTAAGGGCTCGTTCACCGATCAGGGGGAAGATCACGGAGCCCACCGAGGCCGCGCTGACGTATTCCCAGATCCACATGAAGATCGGGATAGTGATGATCGCGATATACGCCATAGGCTTTATCTGCTGCCGGAACATCTCGCCTGAGAATGCCGTCTGCTTCTGCATGATCTCCTGCCGCCGCTTCTCGAGCTTCTTCATCACGTGCTTGTTATTCTCCTTCTTCGCGGCCAGCAGCTCTTTCTGCAGCTCCCGCAGCTCCTTCTGGTACTCCTTCGACTTCTCCATCAGCTCCCAGTTCATCGTGTATTTCTGGACGAGGGTGGTGTAGAAGCCCGTGAGCACGGAGAGGATGAGGATGGTAATGATGAAATGCTCGATCCCGACGGAATTCGCGAGCGGATTGAGCACGATGCCGAGCGCGGCGCCGAGGCTCTTCCGCAGCCCGGGAATGATGATGATCCCGAAGAGCATAAAGAAGCCGAGCGCCATCAACATGCTATCCACGAGCTTCTTCATCTGCGCTTTCTGCTTCTGGCTGATGCGCTCCTCTTTACTCACCATCGTCCGGTTAGTTGTATCCTGATACTAGAGGAGCCGCGAACTATTTAAACCCTTTCCGGCTCGCGCGCCAGCTCGCGCAGCACTTCCGCGATCGTGGCATGGAACTGCAGCTCGCTGGTGAGCCGGGTTACCATTCGCCGTCTCGCGTACTCGTCCACCGTGAAGGTGAGACCCGGGTACGAGACGTTCCGGAGCATAAGCCCGCAGGCCGGTGCAGGCTCGAGCTGATCGGTTAGCTCGCCCGCAAGAAGAGACTCGACCCAGCTGGTATCACGGAGGCCTCGGCCGACCATGATGAGCGCGGCAACGATCTTCCGTGCCATTTTACGGAGGAAGCTGTCCGCTTCGAGATCCACCATGAGGAATGAGCGGGTGCTGTCCTCGGTGATCGCAATCCGCTTGACCTCGCGGAAGGGTGAGTAGTGCTCCGCTTCAAGCTCGTTCGCGCCGGGCGGCTGTGCGAAGCGGCTGAAATCGTGCGTGCCCATAAGACATGCCGCGGCCTCGCGCATCCGCGGCAGGTCGAGCGCAGGCTGCGTGAAGAGCGGTACAACGTAGCGGTACTCGCGGCTGCATGCGTCTCTGCGTGCATTAAACCTGGAGCCGGGCGTTGCGAGCGCGTAGACCCAGATATCCGCGGGCAGCAGGCTGTTGACCATCCGCGGCGTCACCCCGTGCTTCGCCGTATCGAAGGAGATAACCTGCGCGAGCGCATGGACGCCCTTATCGGTCCGCCCGGCGGCGGCGTAATTCGCGGATGCGCGATCCTCAATCAGCTGCAGCCCGGTGAGCGCCTCGAAGAGCGCGCCTTCGACCGTCGGCACCGCGGACTGTGGCTGAATCTGGAAGCCGTGGTAGCGGGTGCCGAGGTAGCCGAGTTTGAGTGCGATCCGTACCAGTTCACGATCCTCGGTCGTGCTCATTCATGATGGCTCCTTTGTGCTGCGTGTACGTAGTTTATTAGGCGTGAGATAACAAGGAGGATTGAGCTGAGGCGGCACGCTCGTTAGATCAGAGCAGAACGACCATGGAGATACGGACGGTGCTGGTGGAGCCGAAGAACGAGGAGAACATAGGCGCGGTAGCGCGTGTGCTCAAGAACTTCGGGCTGACGGACCTCATCCTCGTGAACCCTCCGCCGCTGAGAGCGAAGGCCTTCTCCGTCGCCTCACATGCGGCCGATGTGCTTGGGGCGTGCACGATCGTGCCCACGCTCGCCGAGGCGCTCGGAAATGCCGCGCTGGTGGTGGGGACGACCTCGCAGTCCGGCGTGTCAAGTGCTCGCCACCTCCGCCGGCCGTTCTTCACGCCGCGCGAGCTGAAGGGGAAGGTACAGGATCACCAGGGTATGCTCGCACTCCTCTTCGGCCGTGAGGATACCGGGCTCTTGAACGATGAGTTGATGCGGTGCGATCTTGTGCTCCGGATACCGGCGAGCCCGGGCTATCCCGTGCTGAACCTCTCACACGCCGTCGCGATCGTCCTCTACGAACTGAGCGAGCTCGCGGCTACATCCGGAACGATCACGCTCGCACAACTTGATGAGCGTGAGCGCTTGTACGAGCATCTGAGCACCTTCCTCGATGAGATCGAGTACCGGCCGCACAAGAAGGCGAAGACCCTGCTCATGCTCCGCCGCATACTGGGGCGTGCAGAGCTCACCGCGCTCGAGGTGCGCACGCTGCATGGCATCCTGAGCAAAGCGGAGTGGAGCATGGGGCGGCGAGCAGCAGGAGAAGAAGGAGAAGGAGAAGGAGAAGGAGAGGAGGAGCCGCGCGAAGAAGCGGCTTGAGCGCAGCGCCGACCGGCCGCGGGGGCATGGTCCACGAAGCAGTGAGTACAGGAGTGTCACGAGGGTACGAGAAGCCGCGCTGCGCTTGGAGATTACCGCAGGGGAGCGCTCTCCCGGACAGGGCCGCATTCCCCTCCGAAAACCGCACCTTTGAGCGAATCCTGTCCTGACGACCGCGGGCAGCCAGGTACGCGGTACTAGAGCAGCAAAGCAGTAGTATTACGGGCACCGGCAGGCGCGAGCAGTAGCGGCGTCTTCCTCTACATTACCACGGCGTTTTTCTCTATACCACCACGGTCCAGTGGAGCACCTGGTTACTGGGCACGAAGAGGATACTGATCCGATCGCCGGATTCGAGCGGGTCTTCGAGTTGAAGGACGAGCTCGTCGCCCGCCTCGAACTCGGGCTTCGCGATCGCCTCGGTGTTCAGGGTGGCATTACCCGCGAATAACGCGCCGTTGAGCCGCACTTCGAGCACATTGAAGACTGACTCGTTGTTGAGATGATGCGTGGGTGCTGAGGCATTGACTGTGAACGCACTAGAGATGGTGTCCCCGCCCATGTGGACGATGGTGATGGAGGATGATCCGACACGAGCACCTTCGATTTGGAGAATGACCGAGGATATCTCAGTCGCATGCTCGAGGAGGTTGTACGAGTACGCCGCGAGCATTGCTGCGGTTATAATGACCACCGCGATCATGAGTATCTCGGCTATCAGCGGCGATACCGCGCGCTGATCGTTCAGCAGCTTCATACTTCATTCCACCCGGGAATACAAAAGTGGTGGCGCTAGAAATAGGTTGCGGGTGCGCGCTCGGACTCAAGTGCAGCTCATTCGCCTGCTTGAGAACCAGGATAGGAGGGATGCATGAACCAATCGGCGAGCTCCGCGCGTTACCAGAGGACTTGAAGACGTATAATATAGGGATCTGCGGTTCGCGCGGATCGACTTACTTTACGACGCAGAACCGCGGAAACGTTCTTCGTAACGGTTTGCAAGGGAGCAGCAAACGTTTTTTTTAAAGAGAACGGAGTAAGTAAGGTATCCAAGCTCCGAGCGAGCTGAGGGCGACGAGCAGATGAAGCGGCTGCGAATCCTTATCCAGGGTAAGGTTGTGCAGGATATTGGCTTTCGGTTATTCCTCTACGAGCAAGCCGATGAGCTGGCTATACCCGAATTCCAGGCACGGAATCTCAAAGGCGGCGTTGAGGTGCTCGTTGGCGGTGAAGAGGCCTCGGTTGACCGCTTCGTTGAGCTGGTGCAAACAGAAAGACCAGACGGAGCGGAAGTTGAAGCGATCGACGTGGCGGAGTACGAGGGTACGATCAAGCCCATCGAGCGATTAGCACAGAGTTTTCTGCCGGTGCTGATGGGCGCGATCCTGGAACTCTGGGCAGATATGCTCGTGACGCTTCGGTCTGCGGTCTAAGCCGAGGAGGTGATATTCCAGTCTCACCAGCCGGTCGGCGTCCCGAGCGGTCGGTATGTACGTGCCCGCCTTCATTCGCGCTTCGATGTCATCGACGATTTCCATGCTGCTGTCATGGGGACTAATTCCTACGGCAAGCGGCCTATATATTGGGCATGGTATGAACTAGTGCTACGATCGGGCAGTATTCGTAAGAAAAGGCTGCGCCACAGGCCAAACGGGTGCAGAAACGGTTAGTTTCCTCCGGAGCTCTACCTGTGGAGCCTACACACCTCAGATGCAAGTAGCGCACGCACCTCAAGTAGATACTTTTAGCGTACGGTAGTTCAGATACTTTTATATCCCGGTTCCGCGCACCTCTCTATAGAGGAGAGGCGGCACGAGCAAGATGCTGCAGATGTTCCAGATGTTCCAGATGTTCCAGATGCGTGGCCCCACTGCTGGACGTTACGTCCTATGGTTCGGTATTCTGCTCATGGCAGTACTCCTGCTCGGTGTAAGTACCGCAGCGGCAGTACCGAATCTTCCTGATGCGGGCTCCGGCGCGCCTGATCTCGCTACCGTGGTGTATAACGCCTCAACAACCAGCGAGCTCGCGATCCTGCGCACCTTCCGCGACACGGTGCTGCTCACCAATCCGGTGGGCGCGTTCCTCGTGACGACGTACGAGGACACGACGCCACCGCTCGCCGCGATCCTCGCCGCGAACGAGCACCTGGCTATCGCGGTCCGGGCATTGCTCTTCACGCCGCTCGTGTATCTCGCGGCCATCGCGCTGAACACTATCGCGCTTGCCGCGTCGCTGCTGCTCGTCATGCTCTTGCTTTTGATGCTGCACCGCCACTTGCGCGTGCTCCTGACCGGGGTTGGCTACGGGCTCCTGGCCAGCCTTGGCGGCGTGGTGCTCGTCATCACGCTCGGCGCGCTCGGCTCTGAGGTCCCGGTCTGCGCGATTGCCGGCGCGCATTTCCTGCCCTTTATCATTCCCCTCGGCGTCGTGGTCTGCGTGCTCACGTGGATCGAAACACGGCGCGCGCGGCACCACGCGCTCCCCTATGCCTTTTGATGTGACGGGGAGAACGCGCGGCTACAAGCGGCCCGAACAGCGCGCGCAGATCGGGGGGAGGAAGTGGAGATTGGCACCTGCAACCGGGCACATCAACGCGCTGAGCTCCGCGCTGGGCATGGAACGACGATTCGTCACCTACCATCTCCTAACACTGGAAGAGGTAGGGTTTGTGACGAACAGGTATGAGCTCTCAGAAGAGCCAAAGTCGACGGGGAAAACGCTGAGGGTGTGTTCACGCTAGAGGATTCGGTGCGCGAAGAGCGACTGGCTGTGAAGTGGTTTAACGCGCCGAATCGGTACGACATCCGAGGGGTAGACTACGGTGGTAAGCGGAAGCTAAAGATGCCACGCGAAAGCGATGAGCTGCCGAAGATGAGGGGCAAGGCGGCGAAGAAGAAGCCTGAAAAATCGCTGCTTGAACGCTTGACTGAGCGGTCATTTTGACTGGTTTCACTTTAGTGGTTGTAGTTTTACGTTATTACTGTTACCCATTTGGGTAACAAACCGGAAAGTTTTTAAATAGATCTTTTTATAACCTATATTTCGCACTTAAATAATTCGTAATGGTTAAATAGGATTAATGGAAGAAGGGGAT
>Ga0209609_10002109_pt1 | contig 11459 bp, 11 predicted proteins | sample LakKivw325mmetaG_FD_184136 | JGI IMG/M metagenome (GOLD analysis project Ga0209609, IMG submission 184136) | Anoxic lake water microbial communities from Lake Kivu, Rwanda to study Microbial Dark Matter (Phase II) - Lake Kivu water 325m metaG... | ecosystem: Environmental > Aquatic > Freshwater...
ACTACAGGATACTGGCGCGAGCATCTGGTGCATTTTATGCTGTCAGTGCCTGACATTTCAAGCCCTTCGCTTTTGCAGGAAGGACAAATAAAAAGATCTGCAGGGTTTATTGCAGTTATTGCTCTGGATGCAGTTATTATATTTGAGTCTTGCTTATCATTAGAATTTTTTAACTGGTAATTTGTACCTATCTCATCATCTTGGGGTTTTCCACTTTTAACTGATGCGGATTGAACCGACTTGTTGCTTAAAGATAAAACAGCCTTAAGAAATATGCTTGGCCCGGTGCTGATAAAAGAAAAGATGCTCTGGTAAATGCTTTCAAAAAAAAGAAGGATTTTAAGGCTAACATGCCTTTTTAAAAAGCCTACCCTGAAGTTTGAGGCGCTTACCATCTTTTTTATTTCAAACCCTGTATTTTTAAGAAGGGATTTTATAAATTTTGGATGGTAGTCAAGTATTGTTGCTCCCACCTGCAATGGTTCTTTGCTGAAAGGTGAGATCCTGGTTTTGCCCACGAAAAACTTAAGGATATTCTTTGTATTTCTTTTATTGGCAAATTCCAGCATAAAAGTGCCACCGGACTTTAGAATCCTGGCAACTTCCTTAAAATATCTATCCGGTTTGTCAATATGATGAATAACACGGACTGTCATTGCACAATCTATAATGCCGGGTTTTAGTGGAAGATTGGTCACATCAGCTGCAATAAAAACTACTTTATTTATAAGTTCAGCATCATTTTTTACATATCTGGATATAAGTTCTTTTGCATTTTTTAAATTATTTACAGAATAGTCAACCATAATAACTGTGGAAAATCCGCTGTACTCTGAAAACAGCCTTCCAAACCCGCAGCCAAGGTCAATAAATGTGGCATCCTTATTTTTTATGGAGCTTATAAACTTTTTAATTACAAGCCTTTCTGCACTGTCTTCATAGAGCCTCTTATCATCCTGCCAGAACTGCCTGTAATCATAATTTTCGTAATCAGATTGCCTTATCAAAAATAACTCCTTTTAATTAATATCTATCTCCATAGAAGACTAAAGTTAAACTGCAAACTTAATAAGAATCAAGTCGCCATCGGCAACAATATATTCTTTGCCTTCCAGTTTGACCTTGCCATCTTCTCTTGCATGGTGCATTGAACCAGCCTTTATTATATCCCTGCAGTTTACTATTTCTGCCTTTATAAATCCACGGGCCATATCAGAATGTATTTTTCCTGCCGCTTCAATTACCCTGCTCCCAACGCTTAGTGGCCAGGCCCTGGCCTCATTTTCATTTGCCGTATAAAATGTTATAAGGTTTAGCATGCTGTAACATTCCAGGATGAATTTTTCAAGGCCATCCTGTTCAATCCCAAGCTCTTTTTTATATTCCTGTCTTTCATCTTCGGGAAAATCAGCAAGCTCATTTTCAATTTTGCCATAGATTTTGACAATTTTATTTGAAGAAGCCTTAGAGCAGAATTCATCAAATATTTGCCTGCTTCTGGCATCATCGTTTAGATTGGCTACATAAATAACAGGCTTTATGTACAGCAGGTTAAGCTCTGATGCAAGGCCAGGATTTGCGTTTAATATATCTTTTGCATGGCTGGTATCAGTGGTGTTTAGGGCAGATATTATTTCACTTATCAGTTCCAGGTTCTGCCTGGATTGCTTATCACCCGATTTTGAAAGGCTTATATATTTTTCCTTTCGCCTTTGGAGCGTTTCAATATCTGCAAGTATCAGTTCGGTCTTTATAGTTTTTACATCTTCAAAGGGTCCGGCGCTTCCCTGGGCAAGTGCAATATTTTCATCATAAAAACACCTTACAATATGAGCTATTACATCTGCCTCCCTGATATGGGAAAGAAACTTATTGCCAAGACCCTCTCCCCTGCTTGCACCCTTTACAAGCCCGGCGATATCAAGAATTTTAATAGAAGAATAAGTTATTTTTGGGCAGTTAAATATTTTTGCAATTTCAGAAATGTTTGTATCAGGCACAGTTATGAGGCCTGTGTTTGGCTCAATAGTGGTAAAAGGAAAATTTGCCACTGCAGCATTTGCTCTTGTAAGTGCATTAAAGATTGTGGATTTGCCTACATTTGGAAGGCCGATTATACCAACCTGCATATTAATACCTGTGGTTTAAATAATTGGCAAGGATAAAAAAAGTCCTGTATTTTCATACAGGACTTTTATATAAACTTATTATTTTTTTTTGCCTTTTGCTTTTGGTTTTTCTTTTGCTTTACCAGCTTTTCCTGCCATCTCAAACCTCCTTAAGCAATTAAATTAATAATCTTTTGAGAAATATTAATTCTATTATAAGCAAAATGCAATAAGGATTTTAATTCTTCTTAATTTTAATGATAATTAATCAGTTTTCGATTTCAACAATATAGTCTGGTTCTTCCCCAGTATTAGAGAATTTATCTTTTTTCACTGTTCCATCAGCTTTTTTTATATTCTTTTTTATATCTTCTTTTACATTACCATTATCAGGTTTCTTTGCAAACTCCAGGCTTAATCCTACAACATCTGCAGAAATGCTTATAATATTAAACTTTTTGCCATCTTTGTTCTCCCATGTCCTCAGGTTAATATGCCCACCCGCGAAAATTCTGTCACCTTTTTTCAAATTATTTGCGCAATTTTCTGCCAGATGGTTCCATGCAGTGATATTAAAAAAATCAGTGTTAATGTTCTCCTCACCATCCGGATCTTTCCAGCGCTTGTTTATTGCTATATTCATTTCAGTTATTGCCATCCCTTCATTTGTGTATCTAATCTCTGGATCCCTGGTTAGGTTGCCTAGTAAAAATATTTGATTTATATTAGCCATTCATTCTCCTTTGACAATTTAATTTTTAATTTTTCTTTTTTTTAGAATGTCTTAATATTTTAAAATACAGACTCAATTTGCTATTGAGAATTATTTTAACTATCATTTTTTTTATAATTCAAGCGAAGTGGAATTTATATATATCACAATCAATAAGTATCTTAATACTCAAATTTATACATACCACAAGCTTCCCATACCTGGTCCCAGGGATATATAACTCGGGAACTCGACGAAGAAAATACTCTGCAGTCTTGGAAGCCCAATTTATCTATTAAAATAAAATTTACAACTCTGGTAACTTCCACTATCGCCTCATTGTATTCAATATTCACTTTTATTATATTGCAATCATTATGATGTACTATGGCTTCTACAATTTCCAATATATTTTCTTCATCAAAAAAAATAAGGTTTTGAGAAATTGCAAGAGCTGCTGAATCTGATGCGTTTTTTGCCTGAGTCCTTGCATTAAATATCCTACAATAATCAAAAAGCAATGCCAGTATAAAACCTGATAACAATAGTAATGTTAATACCAGAATGGAAATGTTACCCCCTGATTTCCTAAAAAACTCCAGGGGTTTTTTAATTAATTTCAGCATTCCATCCTTATTAAACATGTACCTTTAATAAAAATATCTCTACCCATAATAATTGTTAAAAAGTCACCAATGCCACCATATTTGTATGAAATATCAATTTCAACTAAACTACCCGGAAATCTGTTAATTTCTGAAAACGGGTTTATATTTATATCCAACATTTGTATTTCAAGATCATTGCAGTTTTTTTGTATCTGCTGAATTGCAAGACTGTTTGAATTGGTGGTAGCCAGGACCCTTGCTCCTTCTCTAGCAGCATGAGCAAGTATATTTTTGCAATATATATAATACCCCAGCTGAGAAACCCCTATGATTATTATAATGATTATTGGCAATATAAGAACAAATTCGATTGATGCCTGGCCGATTGATTTGTATTTAAATATACTTGTTCCCTGGTCCTTATTACTATAGCTCCTTCCTAGATTAATATTTCTGAACTTGAAACAGGAAGTTGCACTTGTATACCATACAGACATCGGATTCTCTTTATGCGAATTGTCTTTATACTTATTACATTTATAGTTTGTACTATTATTTATTTTAATCATTTCCTCAGCTGGGTATTAAATTAATAGATTTAACAATTTTATTTAACTTAAAAAACACACACTGATTAATATCAGACCATTTGCGATATTTTATTGAATACTTTTGATATGATATCTATTATCATGGGTTTGCCTACCGCAACCAAGATTGCACTTATTATCCCGGCTATAACCAGCACCAGGGCATATTCTATAGTTGACTGCCCTCTTTCACTCAATATTTTCAACTTTTGATTTAATTTGTATAACAGGATATCGATATTTATCACCTCCTTTTTTTTATTTCTCATGTTTTTTTGCACCTCCTTTCAATTAATTTGCGTAAAACTTCCTGCAATTGAGAATATTAAAGGGCCACCGACAAGCAGGATAAAAGCAGGAAGTATCAGAAAAACAAGTGGAAACAGCAATATTATAGATGACCGTCTGGACATCGTCTCAAATCTTTGCAATATTTCAAACCTCAAGAATCTTGATTTCTGCTTTAAGATTTCGCTGATAGAAGAGCCATATTTTTCAGCTTGAATCAATAAAAAAAGAAGACTGTTTAAATCTTCTACACTGTTACGGGTTTTAAAATGTTCAAAAGCATCCTGTCTTGCAATGCCAAAATCAAGCAATTTTATAAAACTTTCCAGATCGATTGCAAACTTACCCCTGCAGGCTTGTGCAAGCATACGGATTGAGTTATATATATTCTGGCCTGAAAGGGTGGTTATATATAGAAGATCGATAATATATGGCAGGTCCTTCTTTACTTCCCTTTCCCTATCATTTACGACCTTTTTTAAAATAATATCAGGTATAAAAAATCCTGCAGTCCCTGCTGCTAATACTGAGGGAAATAAAAAAAATAAATTGTGTATAAACAGAATGGTAATGACTATAGCAAAGCATGCTGATATGAATTTATAGCCTGCAAGAGTTTCCGGATGCAATGCTGGCGAGCCTGAGGAATAAGTCCTCTCAAGCAAAACTCTGTATTTTTTTAACTGTCTTGAGCCATAGTATTTTGTAATAAACACTCCTGTTTTATAAGCAAAAACATTAAAAAATGACTGTATGATTTTTTTTCTAAATGCCATCTGTTCTCCCTGCCCCAAGAATCTTTCTGATGACAATTATCCCTGCAATTTCTAGAAGCGCTCCTGCAATCAAAGAAATATTTCCAGCTTTGCTTGAAAAAAAGTCATGTAAAGAATTACTCATAGCGAAAAACATAAAGACTAATATAATAACAGGCATAATTGCAATTATGCTTCCCGAGTACCTGCTCTGCAACGTAGAAGTATTTATACTGGATTTCACTTTAAGGCTATCCCGCAGAGTCCCGATAATATTATCAAGAATAAAAACAAGATCGCCACCTATCCTGTTGTTAAGTTTTAAGGCAGTGACCAATAAAAGTGTTTCCCTGGTGGCACAGTTTTTTACAAAATCATCCATTGCACTATCAAAAGAAATATTCAAATCTAATTGTCCGGAAAGTATCTTAATATAATTTCCAAGCGGAGTTTTTAATAGAGAAGAATCTTCTTTGATTATTTTTCTTACTGTTTTGCCTGCCCTTAACTTTACAATCATATTAACAATGAATTCCATAAGCTGATTATTTAAAGTAACAGCTCTTTTTTCTGCCATTGCACTTACAATTTCAAGAAATACAAAAACAATACATATAGACAGGAATAAACTGAAAACAATATTCCTGAATATTATAAAAAAAACAACTGTAGGTAGTGAAAAAACCAATATGCCGATAAATCTTGTCTTTTTATTGAGTTTAAAATCCTTAAAATAATCAAAAAATCTCGAAATCAATTCTCTTTCCCCTTCTGTTGATTCTTTCAAATAAGGAACGCAGGTCCTTGCAAAAGATATATTCATTTTTACTTTTACCTTTTAAGACTGTCACAAGGTCTCTTATTTCAAGTTCAGCCATCTCACCTATTCTGCTTTCAGAACAATAAATACCGGAAATCTTTGAAAGGTATCTATGGCCATTTACATCCCTTTCAAAATGTATTATCAGGTCAATAGAAGAAATAATCATTCTTCTTGCTGATGAAGGATTTAGGTTCATACCTGACATAAGCAGCATTGTCTCCAGTCTGGATATCAAATCAGCAGGTGAATTTGAATGCAAAGTTGTCATTGACCCTTCATGACCAGTATTCATTGCTTGAAGGACGTCAACTGCCTCCTGCCCTCTTATTTCACCGACTATAATCCTGTCTGGACGCATACGAAGGGAGTTGCGTACAAGTTCTCTTAAAGTTATTTCTCCCTTTCCTTCCATATTTGGAGGGCGGCCTTCCATCCTTATTATATGCCCCGGCCTAAGATTAAGTTCTACCGTTTCCTCTATGGTGATTATCCTTTCGGCCAATGGTATAAAATTTGCCATGATATTTAAAAATGTAGTCTTGCCTGTAGAGGTTGCCCCTGTAACAATGATGTTTAGCCTGCAATGCACACATTTTTCAATGAAGTCTGCCACCTTTTCAGAGATGGATCCTCGGGAAATCATATCCTCTATAGTTAAAAGATTTTTTCTGAACTTCCTTATAGTCATTATGACATTTCTATTTACAGCAACCGGTGAAATCACAATATTTATTCTTGAACCATCTTTAAGCCTTGAATCTGCCATAGGAAAACTTTCGTCCACACGCAAGCCTAGAGGGCTAATAAGTTTTTCTGCAAGATTTCGCAAATGCTGTTTATTCTTAAATACAATATCCGTCTTCTTTATCACTCCTTCCGCTTCAATAAAGATTTCGTCATAGCCATTTATCATTATCTCTGTGATTCCTTCGTCTGCCATCAATGAACTGATGGGTCCAAATTCAAAAGCATCCTCATAAATTCCTTTGACAATGGAAGAAAGCTGACTGTTGCTTACCATTAATTTATCCTGAAGTATAATTTTATGCAGTGCCTGATATATTTTTGTTATTTTTTTTGACATTGTAAGACCATTAAGGGTATTGATGTCGGTTTCCTTAATAAAACGGTTTGCAATATACTTGTTCAAGTTTTCAATTTCAGACGTATGAACTGATTCATTGTTAATATTGCCTGAGGGCTTATATTCGAGTTTGTCCAATTTATCTGCAGCCACCTGATTACTCCTGGAAGAGACTTGCATATATATTTTCTGCAAAATCACTTATAACTTTTACTATCCTGAGATTATAGTTAAACATTGAAAAGGGTCCTCTTGTTAGATAAAGAAATTCTATATCGTTATCGTAAGGAATAAAGGCGCTCACAGGAAATTTAAGCATATTCATTATTCTTGCAGGAGATATGACGGGTTTGACATTATACTTATTTATGATTATTTCAACCCTGGAGGGAGAATTTTCCACAAAAAGATTGTTGCAAAGTACATCAAGATTGCTAATAGATATATAATCAGCCTGTGAAACAAGAATAAACTTATCACTGTATTCGAGAAAATCAAAACCTTTTAACTGTAATAAATGATAGGGAAAATCGATAATTACAAGATCAAATACTCTCATGAGAACATCCAGAAGGTCATGGACATTTTCTGGTTGCAGTAATTCCATTTTTTCAAATTTAAGTGGCGGAAGGATTATATTTAGGCTGCTCTCGGTATTAATTACCAGCTTTTTTAAAATGCTTAAATCAATATCTTTAAAACTGCAGGCTACATCCCCAAGATCTCTTATAACCTCATCTTTAATATTAAAAATGATCCTTGTATCTTTCTTTCCTGAATTAAGGTCCAGCAAAACAACATTCTTACTCTTAAACCGGGCAAACCATGCGGCAATGGAATTTGAAATAAAACTGCAACCGCTCCCGCCTTTTGCAGCTGATACAACTACAATTCCTGTTTCTTTTGAAAAAATACCAGTAGAAGTTTTTATATCCATAACAGTCCCTGTTATATCTTTTTCCTCTATAAGGTTCAGGGTACTTGTAAAAGTTGCCTGCCCATCAGCTTTTTGCAGAAATCCCTCCTGTGTTAGATATTCACTCTGCATCTATACCGCCTTTTATCTAGATTAAATAAACCATTATTAAAAATATTTTTCTCATGTTAAATCGTTTCCCGGACATACTGAAACATTCAAAGTTCCGTTCTGCAGTGCAATAAAAATCTTTTCTACATCAGAAGGGCTCAAGTAAAAAGTCAATATTACAGGTTCTGAATTATTAACTAACTGTCCATTTCCTGTAAATATCCCATCAAGACTTCCGGATATAAATGAGCTCCCATTTTCGATACTCCCTTTATCTATACCATTGCCGGATTCTTCATTCTCGTTTTCCCTGCCTTCTATAAGGATTATTTCTTTTGATCTTAGTACCGTAATACAGGAAATTGCATTTTTTTCCTTATCAAAAAATACCGATATTATGTCCACCATATCACCAATATCAGGAAGTGATTTCTCACCATAGTAATTCACTGGTATTGCAACTGCACGAAGTCCTGCCGGAATTGAAGATGAAAATTTTATGTATTTTTCATTACTGTTTTTAAGACCTTTAATTTTTTCACTTGTTATTATCTCCCCGGTAGCAATATCTTCTAGAGCAGCTTTACCTGCAATAATATTTAAATCAGTAATAAAATCTTTATTGAAAATTTTTTTTGGTATTTTTTGTACATCAATAACTTCCTCAGTAAATATTGTGCCTGCCTTTATCGCTGTTCCGGCTGTAAGAATGCTTATATTCTCTGAATTTAGACTGTTTTTTTCCTTTATATTTAACGCATACCAGTAGATTAAAAGACCTGCAAAAACCAAAATGATAATAAAAATAAATATTAATATTTTCCGCCTTAATATAAGTGTAACCCTGTTTTGCATATCATTTGCTCCCAATTAAAGTATTTACTTCTTTATTTTTGCATATTAGCATAAATATATAATTATGTAAATATATTATTTCAAGAAAATAAGAAATCCGAGTTGGATACCCTACAATGTATTTATGTATTACAGAGGTCTTAGCAAACAATCAGATTTTTTTGCTTTTCAAAAAATCTTTTACATGTATCCATCACATCACCTCATAATGCATGGGCGTCTGGAATTTATCGAGACTAACTGGTTCCATCTGGTTCAAATCTTCACATAGATGTCTAACAGCATAATTAATTTCTGGATTTTTAAATCTTCTTAATCGGACTCTTAATTTTCCATCTTCCAGTTTTACATCTCCTCCCCTTTTTACCAACATGGAAAGAACAGGGCGAATTTCTTTTTTTACATCATAGTAGTTTAGCAAGAATTTACACATTTGATTTTCCATATTGTAGGTAAATACTTTAATGCAATCCAGGAATCGCTTCTTCTCATAATTGAGCTCAAGTAACTTTTCCCCATATGCTTCATCGTATCTTACCTTCTCAGGAAGTTCATCAATCTTAAGATCTAGCAGTGTTATCTGAGAACGGATAGATTCTATATCAGCAATTGTTGAAATGCGCTTGTTTTTTATCTCATCCCAGCTTGCCTCTTTTTCCATCCCTTCAAGAACCTCATGACCAAACTTTGCCCTAATCTGTGAAAGCTGAAGTTTAAGATTGGCTCTTTCGTGTTTTAGTTTTTTTACTTCGGGATTTTCTATCATTGGTTGCTCTTCTAACTCCTCTGGCTCATAGCCGGGAGAGTAGTTTATCAAATGTTTTAACATAAGTTCCTTGATTAAATTCTCATGCCCCCATCTACGGCATGTAATCTGTATAATTTCTTCAGCATCCATTTTTATGTTGTTTGTATAAATAGCTGCTCTTCTGTTATCGCTGCCGCTCTCTATTACTATTGCCCGTATTTTGCCATATTTTTTCAGAAACCTTTCTGTCTCAAAATACTTTACCCTTTCGGGCTTCTGTATCTTGTAAGTAACTGTTGCAGTCCTATCAAATTTTATATCTTTTTCGCTATAGACCCATCTGTCAGCATATTTTGCCCAGGTGATAAATGTTACCTTAAACCTCCCATTCTCAATATCCTTACCGTCAAGGATTCTAAATAACTCTGTACTGTATCCCTCCCTGTCAAACATGACTATTAGTTTGTCCACTTCTTTGTCTGCTATGCCAACTTCTGTAGCTGTCTTCTTTGCCTTCAAGATAATCTCTGGTATCTTTTTAAGTAAGTCTTCAGATGAGGGTCTTACCAGAAACATCCATGGACTGAATTGCTCATCTACTGCTAAGAAGTTGTAACTTCCCTTCATCGGTATTTTCCTTACTCCATGCCATCCCATATTTATGGGATAGATGCCATAATATGGCAGAAAATGTCCGTCAATATACAATGTGCCCCACTTAGCTAATCCTTTTTTTAAATACTCCTTGGCAAATTCACAGGTTAGCATTTCACTTTTTCCTGACTCTCTTACCTTGTGAAGAAATCGTCTTAATGTAAATGTGCTTGGGCCAGATATTCTGCCAACAAGGGTGCCGAATTCTTCCGGGTATGCTGTCTTGAAATTCTCCATTGACTCAAATCTGAAAAGATCAAAGTAGAAAAGTGATAGGCATAACTCATCTAAACTGTATCCTTCATATTTTTCTATATCAATTACTTGTTTTATTGTCTTAAGAAAATTATATTGCTTAAGCAAAGGAGTAAAAAGCAGCCCACCAGCGTAGTTGCTGTACACTCCTTGCTCCAGCTGGTCTAAATACCGCCTTTGTGCAGGGGAATAAAATGAGCGGTCTTTTCTTAGAGGCTCTGAATAAAAACTGGCATCATTTTCTTTGTTGGGCCAATACCTCTCTTTAATGCTGAACTCGCTGTTGCAAAAATCAATTTTTAACTGCCCATTTTCATTGTCTGTCTCAAACAAGTTACCCTGCTCTCCTTGCCATGTATTAGTAGATTCCCTTACAAGGCCACTTTCTAATAACACCTGGCGAATACTTTCTATGCTTATGTCTACATTCCAGTTATTTAATTTTTTCCTAACTGCTTGATACTCTGTTATTCCTTCCTTTAGTACCGTCATCAATATCTTTGCCCGAACCTCCGGAAGTAACTTCCATCTTTGCTTTGGCCCACTGTTGTGCTCTATTAAATCCTGTATTCCTCCCGTGGCAAAGGAAGTAATATAATTGTATACTGACTTAATGCTGATTCCAAATGCATCAGCTAATTCTTCCTGAGTCGCAACACCGCACTCATATAATTGCGCAATTGCTACTCGCTGTGCTGACTGATCTTGTGATTGCCAACTCATATATAGATGCCCTCTTACAAAAGCTTTCTTTGTTCCTTCAGTCTCTGTAACCTTTATCTTCTTGAATGACTCCCATTCTCCACCACTAAAACTGAGCTGTCCCGTCATAATGTACCTCCTCTTGAAGATACATTATCCCATAAAACAAATAGTGCTAAAAACCTGCAAGGGATTTTTAGAAATTGTTACGCACGATTATTTCTTGCCTGATTGTTTGCTAAGACCTCTG
>Ga0209609_10002112_pt1 | contig 11446 bp, 9 predicted proteins | sample LakKivw325mmetaG_FD_184136 | JGI IMG/M metagenome (GOLD analysis project Ga0209609, IMG submission 184136) | Anoxic lake water microbial communities from Lake Kivu, Rwanda to study Microbial Dark Matter (Phase II) - Lake Kivu water 325m metaG... | ecosystem: Environmental > Aquatic > Freshwater...
GCGACACTCTTTTCCGGCATTGCTTTTTTCCAGGAAGAACCGGCAATGAACCATTTGTGGAAGGGAATCTGGGCGGCTTTACCAAATAAGCTGAGGATCATTAGCGATTTGGCGGTTTGGTTCAGCAGCGGTGAATTTGATCCGTTGAGGTTAAGTTGCGATAAGGTGGAAATTGTCAATAATTGCGATTTGGCAAAAATTAACATAACTGCCAAAATAAACAGCATATCGAAAAATATGAGCCAAAAGAAGCTAACTGAACCGGAGGATTGGTCGCCAGAATCCTGGTTTAATTCTAAGAAGCGATAATATAGGGTGAGACTGAAGATAATTTGAGCCACGGTAATTAATAGCAAGGAATCCGACACGAGGGTAATTGATCCTGCCAGGAGCAGACCGTTGGTAGAATTTGCATAATGTAGTTTTGATTCTGAAGTAGACTCACTAATACGATTTTTAAAGTAAATGTGCCTCAAGATGAAGATTGTCGAAATAGTAGTCAGCAAGAGGATTGCCTGATTGTCTATTTTAAATTCGAGCCAAAGGGAACTAAAATCGAGAGGAATCCAGGGAAATGCGGTATTTAATTGTAAGTCTCTATTATGGAGCAGTATCATCCACAGCACCATGATATAAGCAATAATTCCAGCTACATAAATAGGAATCGTCAGGAACCAGGGATATTTATACTGGATTTTGGGATATAGGTTGGATATCAACGTTACGGCGGCAAATAAGCATAAAATTGTCAATAATAAAATAGTCATTGATTCTCCGGGTCCGGTGGTTGATGTGATTGATCCTTTGATGCTTTGGAAAAATAGATCACGGTCAATAAGGTAAGGTAGGAACTAATTATTATTACCACGATGACCAGCAAAACTGCCGCTTTATTTGCCAGATGGGCTTGGGCGAAGATCAGGATAACTAAAATTAGTGCCGAAGTAATAGTTTGGATCGAAAGCAGTTTGCGGATCCAGACGGTGAATAATTGTACCCCCAAACTTCCGATTAAAAATAAAATTAATGCAGCAGCTAAGAGGAAATCAGGATTAATCATCTTTCCTCAATATTTTATTCAATGAGTTATAGACGATGGCGGCGAAAAAGCTGAGGATCATCAGGATTATTGCCAGGTATTCAAAATTAATTGATTCTGGAGAAACATCTCTGGTTGTTCTGATTTTTGGGAAGATTCTGAAAAAGCAAAAGGTGACCATGCCAAAGATTATCAAAATTGAGATACTAATCCAATATTTTCGAGGTGATTTTAGAAAATTTCGGAAATCCTGAGTATCGTAATTAGGTGCAGGATTATGAAGAATTAGTAAAAGGACCAGCATGAGTTGGCAAAAAAGATTAACAAAGGCGATTAGCGGGCCAGCGAGTTGATAAATGACGATGCTAAGGCCGATTTGGGTAAGCGTAAATGCGATCAGATGATAACTGAATCGGGAGCTAAAAATGCCCATTGTGGCACTGGCAATAATTAGTATTATCATGAAGTAGGTTGTTAGCACCAATTCTTAATCTGACCTCCGCTTAACTGTTAAATTTTATTATAACTATCAGCATTAAAAGCACCATCTGCATTGGCAGGATGAACCAGTAACCAAGTTTTAGAATTTGTTCCGAGATTAAATCAGGAATTTTTCGATTGACAATAATGATAGTTGACCAAAAAATAACCACTTTTAGCAAAAACCAGAAGAGTTGACCAGTTGTGCTGGCAAGATTGATCGTATTATTCAAAGGTGATAGAAAAGCGCCAGCGTACAAAATTATCCAGATCAGCGAAACAATTATCAGTAGGCTGAATTTCCAGGCTGCTTGAATCAATCCTAATATAGGTTTTTCTGATAGGGGGAAGATATTAGTGAAATCAAGCGGAATTGGATGGTTATATTGAAGTAGAATCTGGGTGAGAATGATGATGAATAGATAACAACTGATGCCATTGATCAGGTGGAGTGGAGAGATAAAGATCAACCAGCGCGGGATAAATCCACCAAAATAATTGGCTTGAGTGGAGATAATACTCGTAAAATTATTGTATTTGAAATAAACCAGAATGGTTGTAAAAGCTGCGGTCAAGACCAGGAAGATCAGCAACAGCAGTCGGGATTGATACGTAATACTAAAACGCGATTTTGGCTCTTCTGCAAAGCCCAGACTTAAGCTGAAACCGGCGATATTTACCAACAGCAGTGCAATCACAAAAAGTAAGTCATTTTCTGTTTGAAATCCGAAAAATCGGTTACTCAGGGGCAGAATCGAGAATCCGATAACATTAAATGCCAGCAAAATTCCAAATAGACCAGCTAAGTTTTTAGCATTGGCTGCTAATTTATTCTGGCGTATGCAGCTGAATAAGTAAGTGTAAAATTGTGTGTAGGAGACTACCAGCATTTTAAGCTGCCAAAGTTTGGACTGCCCCAATCGGGCTACTTTGTTCGGTGACCGGTTTTGATAATAAAAAAACAGTGACAGCAGGATCAGAAAAATGACAATTAAAGGGATGAAATACATTAAACCGGCAAATAGCTGGATCATAAAATTGGGAAATTTGCCAAAGAATGAAGATTGCTGGAGTCTAAGAATGGATTCTTGAATCATGATTGAAAGTATTTGCCCGAATTTAGATTTAGACTTGTTAGCAGAGCGCTTAATGAGGAGAGGTGCACTCCATCGGTAATTACCGGCAGAATTTTAAGTATCTCCCAAATCGGCAGCAAATGTTTGCTTAAAAAGCAGTTTTCGTGACCTCTTTTGAGAACATGGCTGGTGATTGTACCCTCAACCCCCTCGATTGAATAGTCACAAACGAAATCCCTTTTTGCTAACGGATAATGATTAAAAAATTGAGGTTCGGTTTTGATTAACAAATCTATTACCTGGTAAATGATTCGGATGCTTTCGCTAATTTCGCGGTAGCGAATCCAGCAGCGACAGCGGGCATCGCCGGGCTCAGAGTTGATTCCTTTAAGTGTAGCCGGCTGGAAATCTATTCCCGAATAATAGGCTGAAAGCTCCTTAAATCGTCCATCTCGACTAAGTCCCGCAGCCCGTAGATTTGGTCCACTCAAATTATATTTCTCAGCCAATTCGGCGGAGATTGTGCCGACATTGGTTAACTGATCAATCAGGATGTAATTTTTCTGAAGTTGGTTTTGATAATAGGGCAAACCTTTCTCGACTGTCTTAAGGGTGTGCTCTAATTTTTCGATAAAGCCAATCGGCAGGTCCTGCATAATTCCGCCAATCCGCAAGTAGGTATTTAACGACGAACTTGCCTCGATTAATTTTAATAAGTTTTGAATGCGGTTTTCATCCTGCCAGGCTCGTCTCCTAAAATTGTTAAAATTGAGGTTTAATCCCAAAGCGCTAAAGCAGGCAAAATGGTTTTGCAGGCGCTGTAGTTCTATAATTAAAACCCGGATATAACGAGCGTAATCCGGAATAGCCAAATGATAATACGATTCAACGGCAATGATTTCTGATAGATAAATATCGGGTTGATCAATCGCCTGAACCTGGTTGGGATAGGGAATAGATTGCCGGCTTGGTTCGATATCCCGAGATAAATAGATCAGACATCGGGTCGGACTAAGGCTACTAGCTAAGGCGGCAATCCGATCGTTTACCACCTTAACGCTGAAAGTGGTCGAAGCTTGGAGATCATTCAGAAAATAATTAAAGGATAGGGTTTTATTCAATTAAACTTGACCAGATAGACTGCGTTTTTTATTGAAATAACAGCTCAGGAAGCGCCCCGCAATGAGTTTATAATAACCAATGATATTGATCAAAATAAAAAGCACTAAAGGGCAAATAATGAAACGATCGCCATCAGGTCTAAAATCATTAAGCACAACCACGATCAGGATGCTCAGACATAGATTAAAAAAAAGCACAATCCAGAATAGTTGCAGACTTATTTTAGTTTTCAAAGCCGGATGGTCTGGTTTAGGTGAATCTATCATTTTTCGTTGATTGAGATTACGGATTAAAAATATGTTGCCAAATATCAGGAAAAATTTACCCGCAATCGAGAGGAATGTCAAGCAGAGTTACTTGTGCTTTGACAAGGAGTTGTGTTTTTTACTGAATCAATGTAAGTTAATGCCAAGATTTAAAAATCCAGAGGTCAGCAATGAAATTAGTTGAAAATATCCAAAGTGTCCTGCACCTTCAGGATTATTCGGCAAAGTCAATTATTGAGGGCGTGAAAATAGTTCCTTTACGCCGATTTAATGATGAGGGTGGTTCATTTACCGAACTGGCTCGCCTCACTCAGGGACAACTGGTCGGCGATTTACCATTTGAATTTGCCCAGATCAATTATAGTGAAATGGAAGCTGGAACAATCAAAGCCTTTCATCTGCACGAACAGCAGACCGATATCTGGTACGTCCCACCCAGTAGTAAGGTGTTGCTAATCTTAGTGGATTTACGGCAGAATTCAGCTACGAAAAATCTGCAGATGAGATTAGTCCTTGGCGATGGTAACTCGCAACTAATTTTAATTCCACCCGGCGTGGCGCATGGCTGTAAGAATTTGAATAATGATAAATCCACAATTATTTATTTTATTAATCGTCAATTTTCGCCCGATCCCCAGCTATGTGACGAAAAGCGCTTTCCTTGGAATTTTTGGGGTGCGGATCTCTGGGATATGATCAAAGAGTAAGATTCCCTCTGAAATCAAACCTTGATTCCATATTTGGCTAATTTTTTATAGAAGTTCTTCCGGTCTGTCCCAAATATTTCGGCAGCTTTGGTGATATTATTCTGGGCAATTTCGAGAGCCTTGAGAATATAAGACTTTTCGATTGCTGCAGTGATGCTGACAAAATTCTCGCGCAACGGTGTGCCAGGCTGAAGCTCAATCGGAAAGTTCTGCGGGAAAGTATTAGAGTCAATCGCCGCGCCCCGTAAGATAATCTGCTCAGGCTGGATTACATCCCGGGCATTGAGAACTGCAGTACTTACTACGTGCTGCAATTCGCGTACATTACCGGGCCAGCGATATCCTAATAGTTTATTCATTGCGCCGTCAGAGATACCGTAGACCGATTTATTTAAGGTCAAATTACTGCGGTTCAAGAATTTTTTAGTCAGGTGAGGAATATCCTCCCGCCGCTCGGTTAAAGGCGGCATGACGATAACAAATTCGGTCAAACGAAAAAACAGGTCACGGCGAAAGGTGCCCTGATTGACCGATTTTTCGAGATCTTCCAGGGTAGCGACGATCAGCCGGAAATCAACCTGATATTCTTCGTCGGATCCAATCGGTGCGATTTTCTTTTCTTCGACTACCCGTAAAAATTTTGACTGCTGAGTCAAGGGAATATTGCCAACCTCGTCCAGTACTAAGGTGCCTGAATGAGCAGCTCTAAATTTGCCGATTTTATCTTCCAAGGCGCCGGTAAATGAACCTTTGATATGACCAAATAGTTCGCTCTCGATTAAGTTACTGGAAATTGATCCGCAATCCAAATTGATCAAAGGATTAAGCCGGCGATTACTTTTCTCGTGGATGTATTTTGCCAGTAAATTTTTACCACAGCCGGTAGGTCCTTGAATCAACACCGACAGATCGGTAGGTGCGACTTTTTCGGCATCCTGGAGGACTTTGCGGATGATGCTGCTCGGTCCGAAATCATCAGCAGTAATACGAACAGTTTTATATTCTCTTAATTCCCGCTGGAGTTGATTGCGGTCGAGACCATGGCGGATTGCCAGTAATAATTTTTCGTTGTTAAAGGGCTTATCGAAAAAATCAAAAGCACCTTTTTTAACGGCATCCACCGCCCGCGGAATATCGCCAAAAGCGGTGATAATGATTACTAACATGCCATTATCAATTTCGGGCTTGATTTGGTCGAGCACATCCCAGCCGGAAAGTACTGGCAGATACATATCTAAAACGACGCAATCAGGATTCTGCTGCTTAATAATTTCCAGGGCAGTCTGACCATTTTCGGCTGCTAGTGTCCGATAGCCATTTTCTTCCAGAAGTTCAACGATATTTAAGCGAGTATCCTCATTATCATCAACTACTAATATAGTCTCTTCCACGGTTAATTCCTGTTTCAGATTGATTGTTTGATTATTGGTATTTGTATGGTAAAAACGGTTCCGATATTTTTCTCAGATTGGACCTGAATTGTTCCGGAGTGGGCTTTAATGATGTCCTGCACGACGGTCATTCCCAAGCCGAATCCCGTATTTTTAGTCGAGAAAAAAGGTTGATAGAGATTACGAATTTCCGCTTCATCCATCCCGCAACCGGTATCACCAATTTCAATTGCTACTTGATTCTCCGGTTCATGATGGTAGGCTTTAATGGTCAATGCGCCGGTATCATTGATTGCCTCGAAGGCATTATCAATCAGATTGCGGAAGGCTTGGAGTAAGCGGAATTCATCAATATTGATTGTCATATCATCGGTCTGTAGATCAATTTCGAGTTGTACTTTGGGGTATCTTTCCCTTCTTTCAGTGGCATAATTGATCAGACTATTAACCAGATCGGACACCGGAGTTATTTTGAAGTTTAGCTCCGGAACATGGGTGAAAGAGTAGAGGTCGCGGATCGCTTTATTACAGATGTCTACGTTTTTAGTGATGACTCCCATATGCCGTTGGATTTTGGGATTTTCCCGGGAATCTTGTGCGGCAGCCACTAATTGAGCAGAGGAGGTGATACTGGTCAGTGGATTTTTGATTTCATGGGCAATTTTTAAGGTCAGTTGTTTAAGGCTTTCGCGCTTGGCTTTTTCCGCCTCTTTGAGTTCCTCCTGCGCTTTTTTCAATTCAGTTATTTCCCGACCAATTCCATGGATTCCGACTAATTCCGAATTTTCGGTAATGCCGCGGATTTTTACCCAGAGGATTTTAAGCTCGCCGGATTTGGTGATTACCTCTATTTCACATTCGACAAACCGGATTTTTAGAAATTTTAAATAATTGCGGATAGCTCTAAATCGGTGTCGGTTAGAAATATAATTGATGAGATTTGCACCGATGATTTTATTTTTTGGGTAACCTAGCAGCTGCTGCAGAAAATGATTGACTGTCACAATATTACCATTGACATCAGCGGTCCAGATGACATCATAGGCATTTTCGAACAGGTCGCGGTACTCTTCTTCACTTTTACGCAGTTCGGCTTCAGCCTTCTGGCGATACTTTATTTCATCTAATAATTGCTCATTCGTTTGGTGTAATTCTTGTGTGCGTTTCTGAACCATCACCTCCAACTCTGCTTTTTGTTTCTGGATTTGACTAATCCGCCGCCAGACAGCTAGGCAAATAATTCCGGCAAGGGTCAGAGCGACTATTGACCGGAACCACCAGGTTTTCCAGAATGGGGGAGTGATAGTAATCTTAATTTCAAGCGGTTGTTGATTCCATTTCCCATAACTATTGCATCCTTTGACTTTGAGGGTGTATTTTCCGGGAGGGATATTGTAATAGGTAACGCGATTGTTAGTGCCCGGAGCCTGCCAGTCCTTTTCAAAACCGGACAGCCAGTAGGTGTATTTATTAGACAATGGTGCAGTGTAATCGTTCAGCCGAAATTCGAACGAAAAGATATAATCTTTATAGGTCAAATTAATGTCTTTAATGGCGTAAAATGGTTTGTCTAAAGGGCGACTTTCATAGAATACCTTAAAATCATTAAGATAGATGGGGGATTCCTTCCGATTGAGGAATTCTTTAGGATCGAATTGGACGAATCCATTTCGAGTACCCAGAATTATATCTCCATTGCGGAGAGTGATGCCAACCGTATATTTTCTGCCTTTTGAGATAGACTCATTACCGCTATAGATATTATTATTAATCGCATTTTCCTCGATTGGGAAAGTGGTAAAAGCATCTTCCGCGGGATGGTAGAGTGCTATTCCTTCATCAATACTGAACCAAATATTATGCAAACTATCTTCGATGACGGAGTGGATAGTGTTCGAAGCTAATCCTTCAATATCCTTATAATTAATAAATTTATTTTTAGTACGATCTAATTTATATAAACCGTTAAACGCTGAACAAAGCCAGATACAATTATCCGAAGAGACAAATATATTTTTGATCGCAACGTAAAATAACGGATCATTCTTTTTATAGGTCAAAGTATAGTGATCGAGAAATTTCCTATTTTTTGGATCAAAGGTGCGAATCCCTGAAGCAGTCAAGATCCAGAGAATTCCTGATTTATCTTCAACAATCTTAATAATTGCGTTTTCATTCTGAATAATTGATGTATCTGTATAGCAACGTTCGCAATAATATTGATCAGCAAATTGCAGTAAATTTCGATCAAATTTAGATAGATAACCTTCAAGCGTTCCGACCCATAGAGTACCATCGGAGCTTTCACAGATACCCCCGATATAATTGGTTAGATTACTTTTTTTCGGTGAAGAATCAGGTTTATAGGTGGTAAAGGTTCCGCGCACCGGATTAAATTTTACTAATCCCAGGTTGGTACCGATCCATTTTTCGCCATTTTTCGTCAGACAGATCGAAGTGATATGATTCGAAATGAGTGAATGTGGTTTTCGGTTATCATGACAATAAAAGGAAAAAAGCTTGGTGCTTGGATTATAGCTCGCCAAACCTTTTAATGACAAGCAGCTGATAATATTACCTTGAAGGTCTTCAGCGAGAAGGGTAACATAATGATCGATCGAGTCAGTTGAGATTGGAAAAGAGTGATAACGAAAATCCTGTTCAGAGCTAATACTTCTAAATAGTCCGTCTTTCAGAGAACCAGCCCAGATAACGTTTGATTTATCTATATATATAGAATAAATAAAGGAAGAATTTAAACCCTCAATTTTATCTTTATCAAAATAAGATGAGGTGATTTTTCCGGTCTTGATATCTAAATAACATAATCCACCAAAGTTAGTAGCTAACCATAAGTTACCCGGTCTGGTTTTGAAAGAGGAAAGGATTTTTACCCATTTATCTGCGCTAAGATTTAATAAACCAACGGTAGTATATTCTTTGCCAGACTTATTTATCAGTTGATTATTGATAGTACTTAACCAAAAGTGTGTGGAGTCCTGAAAATCTAACATTTTACAGAAAGTATAATCCCGAGGTAATTCGTAACAATGTTTAACCTGAAAGTCTTTATCTGAAAGATACCATAAATCATGCTGTGTCAGAATCCAGATAGATCCATCCGGCTGGCGGATAAAATCTTTAACCGCCAGTTCGGTTTGGTCAACTTCTTCGATTCCCTTGACTTTAATTGGTGTAAATTTTTCCGCTGCCGGATCAAAATGATGGAGCTCTTCATGAGCATATTTCAACCAGACGGATTGACTATCACAGACTACTTTTTTGATTCTTCGGTTTAAATAACTATCAGTGGGTGGATGGAAATTAATAAAGGAATCATCGCGTGGTGAATATTTGATCAAGCCCACGGGTGAACCGATCCAGAGTGAACCATAAGGGTCCACGGCTAATGCATGGATATCATTATGCATTAGGCTGGTCGAATCGCTCTCATCGTGTTTGTATGCTCGGAAACTGTATCCATCATAGCGATATAGACCATTATTTGTTCCAAACCACAAATAACCGGTTGAATCCTGGGCAATACTATAAACGTGGAGATTATTTTGACCTTTGAAAAAAGGCAGATTGATGAATTCGATTTTCTGATCCAAGGCAAATACATAAAGACTACTGAGAAGCGCCCAACTTAAGAGACAAAACCGGCGTAGATAAGGAATAATATTACAATAATTGATTCTGTTCTTCACTACCCCTTCCCCATCCATAGCCTATCTAAAAATAATTAAATTGGCTACCACAGTCAATTATTATGTAAGTGATAAGCGATTTTCTTTCTAATTAAAAATGTAAAATTTAGGTAATTGGAGTAACTATTTTTTGGCTATGAATTCAACTGGAGATTACCTATCTTAACCAGGTTTTTAAATATCAAGTTAGGGGAAATTCAAATGAAAAAGATTTACATCATTTTGGTGGCGTTGCTTACTGCATTTAATATGTGCGCTAAAAAGGAGCCGAGTGCTGTCCTGAAAACCGGTACGCCTCCTTATCTTCTGGCAGAAAAGGTCGCCGAAAAAGTTCCATATCTAATACCGGTTAAGAATAATGCTTTAATTACAACCAAATATTTCGATATTAAATCCGGCGATATCTTCGATGCCATTTATACTAACTTTGGTAAACAAGCTAACCGCCTGTCTACTTTTGATCTTGAACAAATTAAAAATATTGTGATGACCCATGCCCGCCAGTTAGCTGAAATGAATCTCTTTCTTCAAGACGCTAAAAAGATGGATATTCAAGTCGCGGATAGCGAAGTAGATAGCCTGATTCAGAACAATTATCTAAGTAGTGGCGATGATCGGTTACAAAATTGGCTTAAAGAAAATGAAATTAGTATGGATCGAGTCAAACAGGATGTCCATAATTCCTTAGTGATTCAAAAATACCTGGATGCGGTCTTTAATCGGGAAGTGGTCATTACCGAAGAAGAAATTTTAAAATTATATAATGAGGACAAATATGCCTCGGTTCGGCATATTCTGATTACCACTCAGGCCGATAATGATTCTTTTAATCAGGCCGCAAAAAAGAAAATTGGTGAGTTACGGCAGCGTGCCCTTAGTGGTGAAGACTTCGCGGCTTTAGCAAATCAATATTCGGAAGATCCCGGTTCGAACCGGAATGGTGGTCTTTATGAAAATTTTCCTCATGGTCAGATGGTCAAACCTTTTGAAGATGCGGCGTTTGGTACCCCCATCAATGCGATCAGTGAGATCGTCGAAACCCAATATGGCTATCACATCCTCAAACCGATAGAACGCAAAAGAGAGGAAATGCCCTATGCCGAAGTCAAGGATCAACTACTCCAGACTCTGCAAAATAGTAAACGTAACGAAGTCTATGAGAATTTGCTGAAAAACCTGAAAAGCGAAGCCAATTATAAGGAGATCGAGTTTTAGCTGTTTTCAGCCAGATTTTAACTAAACTGTCCCGTTCAGGACGGCTATTTTGTTAGATAATTATCAAACTTTTTAGTAGCGAAAATCTTACCGTCAACTCGGACGATTAATCCCTCACAATCCGGTAAAGATTCAAGCAATTCAAGCCCGGCGTTAACACCCATTACAAATATTCCGGTAGCCAAGCCATCGGCCATTTCAGCAGTTGGAGCTATAATAGTTACCGACTGACAGGAATCTGCCGAAAAGCCGGTTTTGGGATTGATAATATGATGATAGCGTTTTCCCTGATAGAAAAAGTATTTTTCATAGTCGCCGGAGGTAACCACTGAACCACTGTCAATTGCGATAATTTCCATCATTTGGTTAGTTGCGCGTGGCTTTTGGATTCCGATTTTCCATTTTTTTCCATCGGCTCGGGGCAAAACCCGCAAATCGCC
>Ga0209609_10002115_pt1 | contig 11443 bp, 8 predicted proteins | sample LakKivw325mmetaG_FD_184136 | JGI IMG/M metagenome (GOLD analysis project Ga0209609, IMG submission 184136) | Anoxic lake water microbial communities from Lake Kivu, Rwanda to study Microbial Dark Matter (Phase II) - Lake Kivu water 325m metaG... | ecosystem: Environmental > Aquatic > Freshwater...
AGCCCAGGCCGCGCTCGTGGCCGCCCAGAAGAAATGGGACTCCCTCGACGACGACCAGGGCCCCGAGCGCCGCGCGGCCGAGGCCCGGCTGCAGCAGGCCCAGGCGGATCTCACCTCGGCCCAGCGCCGTTGGAGCACCCTTGACCAGGACCAGGCCGCCGAGCTGGCCGCAGCCCGCTGCAAGGTCAGCCAGGCCCGGGGGGCGCTGCGCAACGCGAAGGCCAATACGGTGCAGAACGTCGTCAAGGCCGCGGATGTCGTCAACCAGCAGGCGCAGGTCACCAAGGCCAGTGCCTCGGTCGAGCAGACGCGCACCACGCTGGGCTATACGACCATTACCGCGCCCCGCGACGGCGTCATCCTCAGCAAGGACGTGGAGGAGGGCACGATCGTGAACTCCGGGCGGTCGGGCGTTGCGGCCGGCACCACGATTGTCGAGCTGGGCGACCTGAGCACGATGTATGTGGATGTCGAGGTGGACGAGACGGACCTGGCGGACATCCGCGCCGGACAGCAGGTCGAGATCACCGTGGATTCCGTCGGCGACAAGGTCCTCCGCGGCGCCGTCACCCGGGTGGACCCGCAGGCGACCACGACCTCCAGCGTGACGACCGTCAAGGTGGAGATCGAGGTGCTCGACCACGACCGGCGCTTGCTGCCGGGCCTGAGCGCCACGTGCGCCTTCCTGGCCGGCGAGCGCACCAACGTGCTGACCCTGCCGACCCGCGCCATCCGCCAGCGCGACGGCAAGACGACAGTCACGATCCCGGGTGATCCCTCGCCGCGGACGGTAGTCGTCGAAGTGGGTCTTGAGGGCGACGAGAGCACGGAGATCGTCTCGGGGCTGAACGACGGCGACAAGGTGCTGCTGCCGCAGTTGGGCGCCCCCGCAGGCGCGGACGCGGGCATGCCCGGCCCGCCCCCGGGCATGGGCGGGGGGTTCTTGCAGTCCTCGAAGTAGCGTGACGGCCGCATAGGGAGACCCGTCGTGTCCGTGTGGGAAGCCGTACAACTGTGCTTTGAAGCGATCCTGGCCAACCGCTTGCGCTCGGCCCTGACGATGCTCGGCATCATCTTCGGGGTCGGAGCGGTGATCGGGGCCGTCTCCCTGACGGCCGGCGCCCGGGCGGCCACCCTCGCCCGCTTCGAGGCGATGGGCACCAACTCCCTGCGCATCATGCCCGGCCAGGGCCGCGGGCCCATCGGTGGGGGCATGGGCTCAGCGGCGACCTTGACCCTCGGCGACGCCGAAGCGATCACCAAGGAGTGCGCCGGCGTCACGGCCGTCTCCCCGGAAGTCAGCACCCGCGCCCAGGTGAAGGCCGGCAGCAACAACACCAGCACGAGCATCCAGGGCACCAGCGACAACTACCCGGAGGTCGGGAAGATCACGCTGGCCCAGGGCCGGTTCTTCACGGCCGACGAGAGCAAACGCCGCCGCAAGGTCGCCGTCCTCGGCCCCACCGTCGTTGAGAACCTCTTCGGCAAGGGCGAGTATGTCGTCGGCGAGAAGATCCGCATCAAGGGCATGACGTTCTTCATCGTCGGCGTCTGCAACGCCAAGGGCGCCATGGGGCCGTTCGACCCGGACGATACCATCTACGTGCCGATCAACACGGCCATCTACCGGCTGGTGGGCGCGAGCAGCGGCCCCCGCGACACCGTCAACGGCATCACCGCTCTCGCGGCGGACATGGATCAGGCCGCCCAGGTGCGCCGGGAGATCACCGCCCTGCTCCGTCAGCGCCATCGGCTCAAGGACAGTCAGGATAGCGACTTCCGCATCATGGCCGCGGCGGACATCATCCAGAGCGCCGAAGAGACCAACAAGATCCTCACGCTGCTGTTCTCCTCCATCGCCATCGTGTCGCTGCTGGTCGGCGGCATCGGCATCATGAACATCATGCTCGTGTCGGTCACCGAGCGCACCCGCGAGATCGGCCTGCGCAAGGCCCTCGGCGCCACCCCGCAGGACATCATGCTGCAGTTCCTGATCGAGTCGCTGACGCTCAGCCTCGCCGGCGGTGTGGTCGGCGTCGTCTTCGGCATCAGCATCGCCTTCGTGGTGCGCCTGTTTGGCCTGAACAGCTCCGTCTCGCCCCCGTGGGTCATGCTCGCCTTCGGCTTCGCGGCCGCGGTGGGGATCGTCTTCGGGCTCCTGCCCGCGCGCAAGGCCGCGGACCTGGACCCCGTGGAGGCGTTGCGCTATGAGTGACGACGCCGCCATGATCCAGACGCTGGACCTGCACAAGTCCTACCGCATGGGCGAGGTCATCGTCGAGGCCCTGCGCGGGGTGTCCGTCACCATCAAGCGGGGGGAGTTCGTGGCCGTCATGGGCCCCTCAGGCTCGGGCAAGTCCACCTTCATGCACCTGATCGGCTGCCTGGACCGCCCCACCTCCGGCAAGTGCCTCATCGCCGGGCTGGACGTCTCACGGATGGACCAGTTCGAGCTGGCCCGGGTCCGCAACCGCAGGCTGGGCTTTATCTTCCAGAGCTACAACCTGCTGGCCAATGCCACCGCGCTGCGCAATGTCGAGCTGCCGATGATGTACAACCCGACGCGCCCGACGAAGGCCTTCCGTCGCGACCGGGCGCTGCAGGCCCTCGACGCTGTCGGCCTCAGCGACCGCGTGGCCCACAAGCCGCGCGAGCTGTCCGGCGGCCAGCAACAACGCGTGGCCATCGCCCGCGCCCTCGTCAATGACCCCGAGATCATCCTGGGCGATGAGCCGACGGGCAACCTGGCCACCGCGCAGAGCGAGGAGATCATGGCGATCCTCCAGGGCCTACATCGCGAGGGCCGCACGGTCGTCATCGTGACCCACGAGCCCGACATTGCCCAGCACGCCCAGCGCATCATCCGCTTCCGCGATGGGCTCGTCGAGAACGAGACGACGGTGACCACCCCCACGCGGGCCACACCCGTCGTCGTCCCGGCAGCGACAGCGGGCGGCCCTGACCCAGCCCTCCAGGAGGCCCCATGAACCTCGGACTCATCGGCGCCGAGTCCTATCACGCCCGCGCCTTCGGCGAGATCTTCAATGTCTTCCGCTTCGTCCGCGGCGTGCGGGTCACGCACCTGTGGGGAGAGACGGAGGCACTGGCGCGCGAGAAGGCCGACCTCGGTCGCATCCCCCACCTCGTCGCCCGCCCGGAGGACATGATCGGCCACGTGGACGGAGCGCTCGTGTTGCTGCGCGACGGCGCGAAGCATCTCGCCGCCGCTCGGCCGTTCCTCAAGGCCGGGCTGCCGGTCTTCGTGGACAAGCCGGTGGCCAACTCGGTCGCGGATGTCCGTTCCCTGTTGCGGCTGCGCCGGCAGGCCGGCGTCCCCCTCGTGACCGGCAGTTCCGTCGTCCTGCAACGTTCCGTCGCGCCGATGAAGCGGGCGCTTCGGGAAGCGGGGAAGATCCTGGCGGCGCAACTGGTTGGCCCGGGGGAACTGGAGAACGAGTGGGGCGGGCTGCCCTTCTACGGCAGCCATCTGGCGGAGCTGATGGTCGAGCTGTTCGGCCCGGAGGTGGCGAGCGTCCAGGCGTCGGTACACGAGCAGGTCATCACCGCCGTGTGCCGCTACGCCGATGGCCTGCCGGTCACGCTCTGCTTCCACCCACGCGAGGTCTTCTACGACCTGCCGCGCTACTGGACGCTGTCCTTCGTCGGCACGAAGGGCCCGTGGCAGGGCGAACTCGCCTACGATGAGGTCCCCAGCCTCCCCGAGCCGAACCCCTACGTGGCCATGGCGAAGCTGATCGTCAAGACGTTCCGCAGCGGGGAGGGGCCGTACAGCGAGGGGCGGATGCTGACGCCGGTGGCGGTGCTGGAGGCGGTCGGGAGATCGCTTGCGACCGGGCAGCCTGTAGCCCTGCCCTGAAACGAAGAGAGGGCCAGTCCCAACGCCATCCGGGACCGGCCCCCAAGATACCTCTAGCTGCAGGCCCCCACGCCCGTCAGCCCCGCGGCCGCCAGGGCAAGTGGTGCTCCACCTTGCTGACCGCGTCGTAGCCCTTCCACAGCATCAGGTGGTCGAGCAGCGTCACGGCGACCATCGCCTCGCCGACGGGCACCGCGCGCCCGCAGATCTGCGCGTCGCGGCGGGTCGTGGCCGCGAACTGCGCCGGCTGAAGCGTCGCCATGTTGACCGAATCCTGGTCAATCGAGATCGTCGAGGTCGGCTTGACGACCATGCGTACCACGATGTCCTCGCCGTTGCTGATGCCGCCATCAATGCCGCCGCCGTGATTGCTGCGGAAGCGGATCACGTCGCCGTCGAGATACGGGATGTCGTTGGCTTCCGAGCCCTTCATCCGCGCCAGCGCAAAGCCAGTGCCGAACTCCACGCCCTTGACTGCCGGGATGCTCAGCAGCCCTTTGCCGAGGTTGGCCTCGAGCTTGTCGAAGACCGGCTCGCCCAGGCCCGGCGGCACGTTGCGCGCGATGATCTCGAGGATTCCACCGACGGTGTCGCCCTCGGCCTTGACGTCCATCGCTCGCTGGATCATCTGCTCGGCGGCGACCAGGTCCGGGCAGCGGATCTCCGTCTTCTCGCGGTTGTCGCGAATGTCCTCGAAGGACATCGGCCGCGACGTGATGCCATGCAGTTCCTTGACGTACCCCACGACCTCAATGCCGTCGCGGGCCAAGATCTTCTTGGCCAGAGCCCCGGCGGCGACGCGCGCGGCGGTCTCGCGCCCGCTGGCCCGCCCGGCCCCGCACCAGTCCGCGTGGTCGTCGTACTTGATGCGATAGGTGTACTCGGCATGGCCGGGGCGGATGATGTCCTTGACCCGCCGGTACTGCTCGATGTGCTCGACCTCGGTGTCCACGTTGCGGATCATGATGCCGACCGGGGCGCCCGTGGTCTTGCCCTCAAACACGCCGGAGAAGACTTCGCACTGGTCGGTCTCCAGGCGCGGAGAGTCAATGGGGCTGGTGCCGGGCCGGCGGCGATCCAGCTCCGCCTGGATCTCCTCCCGTGCCAGCGTCATCCCCGCCGGAATGCCGTCGCAGATGACGGCCAGGGCCCCGCCGTACGACTCCCCGCAGGCGGTGATGCGAAATGCGCGGCCATAGGTGTTGCCAGTCATAAACGTCCTCCTCAGGTCGGAAATGGAGGGGCCGCGCTTCAGTCGGCCCCAGCTATCCGGCCAGTCAGCCACTGCTCTCCAGCAGGACCATGGGAGCCTCCTCCACATGGCCCGGTGTCTGCCCGGGTGCTTCCAGCTTGTGCTTCCTACTCCCCCAACACCAGCTTGAAGAGCGCCTCGGCAGCCTGCCGCGGGCCCTCGCGTTCCCAGCCCTCAATGCCCAGCCGCGTGCGCATCTGCCCGACCTTCACCCCGCGCTCGAAGGCGCCCTCGAAATACTGCCGCGCCAGCGGCTCGTGCAAATCGCGCAGTTGCTCGGGGCCGAAGGGGTTGGCGAAGTACGTCCGCACCAGCCCGCGCTCGTCGGTCGTGCCCTTGGCCGCGCGATAGCCGGCGCGGAAGACCTCCAGCGCCTCGTCGGCCGTGCCGCAGAACTCCACCACCGGCGCGTCGTCCGTCACGTGCTCGTAGTTGTTCGCATACAGCAGCAGGTCCACCGGATACCCCGCCACGACCTGCGCGTACTCGGTCAGCGGCACGACCACCCGGGCGTTGCCCCGGTCCGGGTTCATGAAGATGCTGCGGTCGAAATGCCCGAAGGCATAGCCGGGCGAGAGGTCATCCAGCCGCACGAACGCCCCGATCTCCGTCCCATACCCCAACAGCCCGGCGGGCGACAACTGCAGCGACCCCATGTCATCGAAGATGATGGTCATGTCCGAGATGTACTCATCGGCCAGTTCGCGGAAGGCCTCCAGCGTCTCAGACTTCCCCGCGCCGCTGTCGCCGACAATCACTACGTTGAACGACGTCGGGGCCTGCCCCGCCTCCGCGTGCCCGCGCAACCGCAGGTGGCACATCGCGCCATGCACCGGCAGCCGCCCCCGCCGCATCATGATCGTGTTGTGCAGCGTCAGCGTCATCTTCTTGCAGTACCCGAAGTAGTCCACCTCTTCGGACTTGGCGATGGCGCCGACCACGACGTTGCTGGTCTCGTCCACGTAGAACGTGGTCAGCTCGTGGCCCATGGCTTCCGGCGGCAGGCCGAAGAGCACGATGCCATCGGGCTTGGCCCGCGCCTCGTCATGGCCGGACAGTTCGAACAGGTTGACCAGGCTCATCGCCAGCGCCCGGTACTCGCGGTCAAAGAAGAACAGGAAGTGCAACTCCCCGACCCGCAGCGGCAGGCAGAGCCAGTCCTGGGGGTCGAGGGTCACGCCCTCCAACGGATGCGCGTACGTCTGCACGAACTTCCCCTGGCGCTTCGTGCGCCGCGGGTAGAGCGTCACCGGCGGCACGAGCAGCGCCAGGCGCACCATGCGGATGGCGTCGAGCTGCTCGTAGAGCCCGCCCGGGTTCTGCCAGTTGATGCGCTCGACCAGCAGGCTCATGTTCGCGCCGGCCGGAACCTGCCGGTACACCCGCGGCCAGTACCCGCGCAGGTTCCGCTCGATCCGCCGATAGGCATCGCGCACGAGCGAGCTGAGGTCCTGGTTGTTGAAGATGAACGGGCGGTGCCCCTCGATGGCACTGTCGCGCGAGTCGTCCGTGCGCCCCTCGAAGATCAGGTAGCGCTCATAGCGCCGCCAGTGGTCGTACAGCTCCTCCACCAGGTACGCCAACTCGAGCGGCTCCTGGCACAGGTCGGCCACGTCCGGGGCGCGGACGCGCACCTCCTGCCAGCCCAGGTCGCACAGCAGTCCCATCACCCGCGCCAGGTCGTGCGCCGCCGCCGAGGGCTCCTCGCGCGTGCCCTCCACCGACCGCTGCCGCAGCACCTTCAGATGCCGCGACTGCCGGCGCTGCAAGTCGTCCAGGAAGTTCTGGATGACCGCCAGCGTCTGCTCGGCCTGCAGCACCTGCGCCGGCTGCGTGCACAGCGCACCGGTCATGTAGATCGTCACATGCCGCTCGCCGACTTCGCCGGGTAGTAGTCTCATTCCGTCACCTGTAGCTTCGCCCCCAGCGATTGCATCAAGTCCACGAAGTCCGGGAACGTCACGCGCATCGCTTCCGCCGTCGCAATGGTTGTCTCGCCCTCAGCGAACGTTCCCGCCACCGCCAGCGCCATCACGACCCGGTGGTCACCGTGGCCGTTCACCGCGGCCCCGCGCAGCGGCGAGCCCTGGATCACCAGCCCGTCCTCGCGCTCTTGCACGTCGGCTCCGAGCTTGCGCAACTCCTCGGCCGTGACCGCGATCCGGTCCGTCTCCTTCAGCCGCGCCTGCGCGACGTTCACCAGCCGCGTCTCCCCTGCGGCGAAGCACGCCGTCACGGCCAGGGCCGGCAGCGCGTCCGGCGTGTTGTTCAGGTCCAGCTCTCTGCCCTGCAAGTCCCCGCCGCTGACGGTCAGCCCCTCGGGCGTGTCCTCGATGCGCGCGCCCATCGCCCGCAGCATGCCCACCACGGCCTTGTCGCCCTGCGGGTCCTTCAGGTCCAGCCCGGTCAGCGTGAGGGTAGTGCGGGCGTCTCGCCCGCCGGCGCGGGAACCGGCAATCGCCCCGGCGCACAGGAAGAACGTCGCGGACGACCAGTCCGCCGGGATCGTCCCCTCAAAGCCCTGGTAGCGCTGCCCTCCAGGAATCCAGAAGCGCTCCAGCCGCATGCGGTCATACTGGATGCCCTGCTGGTCCATCCAGTCCAGCGTCATCTCGACATACGGGTGCTCGTTGAGTTGCAGCACCTCGATCTCGGTCTCGCGCTGCGCCAGCGGGCACGCCAGGAGCAGGGCTGTCAGGAACTGCGAGGTCGGGCACGCGATGGCGGTCTTGCCCCCGCGCAACGGCCCCCGCACCACGAACGGCGCGCAGCCGTTGCCGCGGGTCGTGAAGGCCTCGGCCCCCAGGTCGCGCAGCGCGGCCAGCAGCGGCTCCACCGGCCGCCGGCGAATCTGCTCGTCGCCGGTGAACACGCTATGCCCGTCCGCCAGCGCCGCCACGGCGGCCATGACGTATTCCGTCGTGCCGGAGTTGCCGACATCCACCACGTTCTCAGGCACGCGTGGCAGCCCGCCGACGCCGGACAGCACCCAGTCCTCGCCGCAGGTCGCTTCGGCCCCGAAGGCCACGGCCGTCCGCACGGCCGCGTCGGTATCCGCCGACACCAGCGGCGCCTTCAGGACCGACATGCCGTCGGCCAGCAGCGCGATCGTGACCGCCCGGATCGTGTGGCTCTTCGACCCGGGGATCGCCACGCTTCCCGACAGGTTGGAGGGCTGTACCGATAGATTCATGATTCCACATCCGGCCGGCAGGTCATCCTGCCTCGGCCAGCCAACTACCCCCACGCATGTTCTACTTGCTGCTCATCCCCGCGCTGTACGCGTTCCAGAACCTCGCCGCCCGCGCCATCCAGCGGGCCCACGTGAACCTCTACGCCGTGGGCGGCTTCACGTATCTGTTTTCGGCGCTGATCTACGCCGCGCTCTTCCGGCTGCAGCCCGCGCCACTGGACCCGCTGGTCTTCCGCGCCGGCCTGCTCCTGGGCCTCTTGTACGCCCTCGCCTATCTGCTCTTCGTGCCCACGCTGGCCGACCGCGGCGTCTCCATCATGGCGGCGCTCTGCCAACTCTCGGCGCTCTTCCCGATGGCCGGGGCGATCGTCATCTGGCAAGAGCAGCCGTCGCTGCTGCGTTGGGTCGGCGCCGTCCTGTGCCTTGTCGCCATGCCCCTGCTGGGCCTGGACCGCGGCATCACCGACACTACCCTGACCTGGCGCAAGGTGCTGACGTTCGCTGGCCTGGTCGTCTTCAACGGCGGCGTCCTGCTGGGCTTCAAGTGGTTCGAGCAACTGGGCCGTCCGGATCAGTTCGCCGGCCTGATGCTCACCACGTTCGCCACCGCCGCACTGGTCATGGCCCTGCTGTGGCCGGCCTATCACGGCACCGTCAGCCGCCCCGTTCTCGGCTGGGGCCTCGTCTGCGCCCTGTGCTATGCCGGCGCGGCGCTCGCCATAGTCCAGGCCCTGCGCCACTATGAGGGCGTCGTCGTCTTCCCCTTCGCCGAGGCCACGGCGGTCGCCATGACCGTCGCCTTTGCGGCCCTCGTCTGGCGCGAAATGCCCGGCCGGGCCGGCTTCGTCGGCATCGCCGTCGTGACGGTGGCGGCGGTGCTGATCAATCTCTAGCCTGTCGCGTAGGCGGGTTCGTCCCCGAACTCGCGCCGTGCGGGTGCGAGGACGCACCCGCCTACGCGCCCCTACGCCTCCTCCGCCAACGCCTTCGCCGTCGCCACAGCCTCCGCCAGCGGCACGATCTGCTCCGTCTTGTCCTTCCGCCGCCGCACCTCCACCACACCCTCCTGCGCCGCCTTCTTGCCGACAACGATCACGACCGGATAGCCGATCAGCTCCGCGTCCTTGAACTTCACACCGGGCCGCTCGTCGCGGTCGTCGAGCAGCACCTCCAGGCCCTCGGCCTGCAGGCCCTCGTTGATGCCTTCAGCCATGGCCACGATCTCTTCGTTCTTCGGGTCCAGCAGCAGTACGGCGACTTCGAACGGCGCGACTGACCGCGGCCACATGATCCCGCTGTCGTCGTGCCACTGCTCGACCAGCGCCGACACGATGCGCGACACGCCGATGCCGTAGCAGCCCATGATCATCGGGTGCTGCTCGCCGTGCTCGTCCTGGAAGACGGCCCCGAGCGCCTCGGAGTACTTCGTGCCCAGCTTGAACACATGGCCCAGCTCGATGCCGCGCACGGCCGCGAGCGTGCCGCCGTCGCAGTGCGCGCACGCGTCGTCCGCCGCCGCCTCGCGCAAGTCGGCGACGCGATCCGGCGTGAAGTGCTCGCCCACGCGCACGCCGGTCAGGTGCGCATCCGTCTGGTTGGCGCCCACCACGGCCCCGCCCATCAGCTCGATCTCGTGGTCGGCGATGATCTCGGCCTTACCCGCCAGCCCCACCGGCCCGCTGTAGCCGACGTCGCCGCCGGTTAGCTCCCGGATCTCCTCGGGCTCGGCCATCCGCAGGCTCTCGTCCTGAACGAGCTTGGCCAGCTTCATCTCGTTGAGCTGCCGGTCGCCGCGCACGAGCGCCGCGACGAACTTGTCCCCGGCGCGATACAGCAGCGTCTTGATGAGCGCGCAGGCCGGCACGCCCAGCATCTCCGTCACGGCCTCGATGGTCTTCGCCCCCGGCGTCTGGACCAGTCGCGGCTCGGGTAGAGCGGGCGTCTCGCCCGCTTCCTTACTTGCGGGCGAGACGCCCGCTCTACCCGCAGGCTTGCTCACCGCGCACTCCAGGTTCGACGCATACCCGCACGACCTACACTGGATGATCGTGTCCTCGCCGTTGGGCGTGGGCAGCATGAACTCGCGCGTGCCGAAGCCGCCGATCGCCCCCGCCTCGGCCTCGACCACCAGCACGTCCAGGTGCATCCGCGCGAACAGCCGCGTGTAAGCCTCGAACTGCTTCTCAAAGGACGCGTCCAGCCCGGCCATGTCGGCGTCGAAGCTGTAGGCGTCCTTCATGATGAACTCTTTGCCGCGGATCAGCCCCGCCCGCGGCCGCGCCTCGTCGCGGAACTTCTGCTGGATCTGATACAGGCAGACCGGCAGGTCGCGATAGGACGACACGTCCTGCATGACGGCGTCCGTGACAGCCTCCTCGTGCGTCGGCGCGAGCAGGAACCAGCGCCCGGTGCGGTCCTTGGTCTTCAGCGGCGCGGGCACGAAGCTCGTCCACCGCCCGCTGCGCTCCCACAGTTCCTGCGGGTGGATGACCGGCATCAGCACCTCATGGGCGCCGGCGCGGTCCATCTCCTCGCGGATGATCCGCTCGACCTTGCGCAGCACGCGCAGGCCCAGCGGCAGGAACGTGAAGACGCCCGCCGAGAGCTGGCGGATGAACCCGCCGCGCAGCAGCAGTTGGTGGCTGGGAATCTCCGCCTCGGACGGAACCTGGCGGAGTGTCGGCGCGTAGAACTCAGTGGCTCTCAAGAGACTTAACCTCTCGCATCAGTTCGTCGAACGCCTCCGCAAACGGCACCGTCCGCAAGACCTCGCCTTTGCGGAACAGGATGACCTTGTCCTTCCCCGCCGCGAGACCCACGTCCGCTTCCTTCGCCTCGCCCGGGCCGTTGACTTCACAGCCCATCACCGCCACCACCAGCGGCGCCTCGATCTCGCCGAGGGCCTGCTGGACCCGCCGCGCGAGCGGCTGCAGGTCCACCCGACATCTCCCGCATGTCGGGCACGACACCAGCCGCGGGCCGCTGATCAGGCCCATCGCCAGCAGGATCTGCCGCCCGACTACGACCTCCTCGGTCGGCGGGTCGGTCAGCGACACGCGGATTGTGTCGCCGAGGCCCTCGGCCAGCAGAAGGCCGACCCCCGCCGCGCCCGTCACGATCC
>Ga0209609_10002117_pt1 | contig 11437 bp, 6 predicted proteins | sample LakKivw325mmetaG_FD_184136 | JGI IMG/M metagenome (GOLD analysis project Ga0209609, IMG submission 184136) | Anoxic lake water microbial communities from Lake Kivu, Rwanda to study Microbial Dark Matter (Phase II) - Lake Kivu water 325m metaG... | ecosystem: Environmental > Aquatic > Freshwater...
GAGGGTGGAGTATTTCCACAGCACCTTGTTCAGCCAACTCCAGCGTCTGCCCTCGGCATCCTCATCCTGAAGCAGAATGGAGCATTCCATTCCGCTCTCGTCGAAAACAGTCAATTCCAGTCCCCTGGCCTCGGAATCCACCATATAAGGCTTGAATCGGTTCACCACACAGTTGAAACTCGCCTTACGGCTGGGGCTTAGCTTGCCAAAAGGCTTGGCATTGTGCCTGGCGAGATATTCCTCCAGCCCTGCTTCGCTGACTTCCGGATTCAGATAGACCAGCAACTGCCGGATCGCATAAACACCTGAATAGAAGGCAGATTCCTCCGCCTTGAAATCTGCCTCATGGGCAGCATTGTTGCAAAGAATCCGCAGACTGTGCAATTGGGCAGCGATCTCTCCCGGTAGCGAAATGGCTTCGTTCACATACTGCATCCGGGCGAACAGTCCATTGAAACTGATCCGGGAATCTTCACTCAGAGTCTTATAGATTGCCTCCAAAACCTGACGCAGCAAAAGCAGCCTGGCTTTGACACCAGGGGATTCGGCGATCAATTCCAGCAGATGTTGGTGGAATTGTTCGCTGTGGGCGGCCTCAAGATATGGCATGGCGGCTCCTCATTGGCCTGAAAGCATGATACTCATTCCTCATCTGCATCACCGCTGCCGGTGGTGAAGAAGGCTTTGATAAAGGGAATATCTTTAAATGCCTCCAGATCCTCGATGCCTTCACCCACACCGATCAGTTTCACCGGCAGGTTAAGGTTGTGTTTCAGGTTAAAGATTATCCCGCCTTTGGAAGTGCCGTCATATTTGGCCAGAACCAGTCCTGTCAATTTGATCGCCTGATCGAAATTGGTCGCTTGGGATATGGCATTCTGCCCAGTGGTGGCGTCCAGAACCAGCAATACCTGATGTGGGGCATCCGGAATCAACTTCTTGATGGTGCGGTCGATCTTGCTGAGCTCCTTCATCAGGTTGTCCCTGGTATGCTGCCTCCCCGCCGTATCGATTAATACAACGTCATAGCCCTTCGCCAGGGCGGAATTGATCCCGTCATAGATAATGGCGGACGGATCTGCATTCGCCTGGGAACGGATTATGGCGGCCTGGGCCCGCTCCGCCCAGATCGAAAGCTGCTCGATCGCGGCAGCCCGGAAGGTATCACCCGCGATGATCATCACCTTCTTTCCCATCTGATGAAAACGGTATGCCACCTTGCCGATGCTGGTGGTCTTTCCCACTCCGTTCACGCCCACGAATACTATCACATAGGGCCGGGCATCCGGCTGTTCGAACAGGTCTTCAATCTCTTCATTCTCCCTGAGCAAGATCTCCTGCATGATGTCCCTGAGGTAGATCAGCACCAGCTCCGGATCGGTGATGTGTTCCACCCTGATCTGGTCCTTAAGGCGATCTATTATCAACTGAGTCATTTCCACGCCGGTATCGCAGCGCAGCAGGATGTCCTCGATCTCCTCCAGCAGTTCATCATCCACTTTCCCCCGCAGGCTGACCGCTTCCGCAATCCTGCCCAGAAAGCCACTCTTGGTCTTGGCAAGTTTCTGCCGCAAATTTCTCACAATATTGAGCATTGAATCTCCCATGGTGAACCGAAAAGGAATCCTCTGCAACCATCTCTTCGGTGTTGATTCATCTGGACGCAGAACAATTGTTATTGACATCCATCTGCCTTGCCATAAAATGGATTTTCATTTTCACGTCAATAAAAATCTGTGAGGATATAAATGGAACACCGCATTTTCAAACCACTTATGCTGCTGGCATTGATACTGCCGCTGGTGGTCACCTATCTGGGAGTAAGCCTGTTCTATGGCACCGGAAAGGAAAAGACCCCAGTTCCGGTAACCAGCACCGAAGACCAGTTCAGTTCGAACAGACCGGTTCAGATCTACCGTTCCGAAACTGCCCGTTCTGAGCACCCCACCCGGAAGCAGGGGATCGGCAATCTGGAGATCTCGCTCTATATAGCTATCCTGGCAGGCGTCATTGCCTTTTTGTATCATTATTTGAAAAGCACTCTGGTTTGGATCGCTATCTTGCTCCTGCCCCTGCTCTTTTCGCTTTGGGGTCACAGTTATGTTGGCCTCAGCCTGATCCGGTTCTATCTGCCGGGATTGCTATTTGCCGTTCTGCTATCCTTGGCAATACGATACTTGTTCTTCAATCCATCTTTGCTCCGTTTCCGGATGGTGCTGGTTTCCATCGTGGGGGCAGCTCTGCTGACTTTATACTATCGAAGCCTCTATCTGTTTACGGGGCAACCCTTTTCCTCCGATGCCTGGACCAGCCTCTTCGTAAGTTCGATCATCCTGTTTGTTTTCATCACTTTTGGCATGTCTCTGGCCGATCTGATCATCGTCCAGCGTGAAGTGAAGCTGCTCAAGGAAGCCGAACGCCGCCGCATCCTGGATGACGAGGAGGATGAAACCGAAGATGTTAAGTGACCGGGATTATTTCCTGCTGGAACTCACCGACACCTTCCTCGATCCCCAAACCATTTTCCAGAACGACAATCCCCTGTATATCGAGATCGGCTGCGGCAAGGGGGAATTCATCTCCCAATATGCACCTTTGCATCCAACCTGGAACTTCATCGGTTTCGAAGCGGCGGAGAAACGCATCCGCAACACCCTGAAGAAGCTCTCCCCAGAGCAGCATCCCAATGTCCGCCTTGTCCGGTTGCTGGTCAATGCCAATATAGCGCAACATCTGAAACCCGAATCGGTGGAAGGTGCCTTCATCCAACATCCCGATCCCTGGCCCAAACGGCGTCATCACAAGCGCAGGCTGATCCAGCAGAATTTCCTGACTGCCCTGGCTACGGTGTTGGCAGCAGATGCCCAGGTGCATATTTCCACCGATCACGATGAATATGCCAATTGGATCGCCGAGGAATTTGTGAAGAATCCCAATTTCCTTTCCCTGCACGACCATCCCATTCAAAAAAGCCCCAGCCTGGACGATCATGTCGTCACCTGGTACGAAACCGAGCAGCGCCGGCTGGGCTATGAACCCAACTATATGCTGTTCAAGCGAATATAGGAGTCCAATCATGTATCAGTTTAGCGACAATACCGAAATCAACAACATGCTCAACCAGGTGGTGGAAACCATCAACAATCTGGCGGAAGCGCAGGTGATGCATATCCGGCGCCTCACCCAGATCGGCGAAGCCTTGTCCTCGGAAACCGATCTGGACAAGATCTTCGACATGATCCTGGTGGAGGCCATTGAATTTACCAATGCGGACGGAGCCACCATCTACAAAGTTTCCGCTGATGAGAAGGCACTGGAGTTCGAGATAGTGTACAACCGCACTATGAACATGCGCCAGGGCGGAAGCCACGGCAAGGTGAACTGGCCCACGATCCCGCTCTTTGGTGAGGATGGCAGTCCCCGCACCAGCCATATCGTTACCTCTGTCTATCACAGCAAGCAGTGCCTCTGTTTTGACGATGTCTATGAAACCAAGGATTATGACATCAGCGGAACCATCAAGACCGATCAGACCTATGGCTACCGCTGTAAATCCATGCTCACCATCCCGCTGAAGAACCACGAGGATGAGGTGCTGGGCATCATCCAGATGATCAACGCGATGGACGAGAGTGGTAATATCGTCTCCTTCAATGAAGAACACCGCACCATGTTGAACTCCCTGGCGTCCCAGGCTGCCATAGCCCTCTCCAACCGCAAGCTGATCGAAAATTTGGAAACCCTGTTGATGCAATTTATGCGTTCCATCGCCAAGGGCATCGAACGTAAGTCCAAATACTCCTCCGATCACATCATACGGGTTGCCCGGCTCACCGATATGTTCGCCCTGAAGATCAATGCAGCCACGACCGGCAAATTTTCCGGCTTCAGTTTCACCGCCAACGAGCTCAAGGAGCTCTCCATGGCTGGCCTGATGCATGATGTGGGCAAGATCATCACCCCTGAATTCATCATGGACAAAAGCACCAAGCTGGAATCCATCATGGACCGGATACATTATGTCCAGCTCCGTTTCGAGCATGTCAAGCTGCTCTGCACTTTGCTGCGTAACACATTGGAAAGAGACGAGTTCGGCTCTTTTGTGAAAACCCAATTTGGCGAAGAGGTCGATCCGGTGGAGGTCGAACAATGGTTGGATGAGCAATTTGCCTTTGTGAAACGCGTCAATGTAGGTGGAGAATTCCTGCCCGACGGCGATCTGGAGCGGATCGACCGGCTGGCACAAATCAGATTCAGCCATGAGGGGAAGGAGTATTTCCTGATCACGGAGGAAGAGAAATACAATCTTAAGATCCGCCGTGGCACCCTCACCCCTGAAGAGATCAAACAGATGAGCGCCCATGTTTCGGTAACCTGGGACATGCTGTCGCAACTCACTTTCCCCAAAAAATACAAAAATGTGGCCTATTATGCTTCACAGCACCACGAAAAACTGAATGGGCGGGGCTATCCCATGGGTCTCACTGCCGAGCAGCTTTCACTGCAATCGCGCATCATTGCCGTGGCCGATATCTTCGAGGCTCTCACCGCCGCCGACCGTCCCTATAAAAAAGCCAAAACCCTCACCGAATCCCTGCGGATAATGGCTTTCTGCGTCAAGGATGGCGACCTGGACAAAGATCTGCTGGATTTCTTCCTGGATTCCGGACTGTATCAGGAATTTGCCACCCAATTCATGGATCCCGCTCAGATCGATGAGGTGGATTTGGCCGCGTTGAAAAAGATCTATGCCGGAACAGGAGCTTGAGCCTGGGTTTCAACAAAGCGGGTAAATTCACCGATAAGAAACTCTGGCTGGCACCCCTGGCAGGCTATACCGACCGGGGTTTCCGCACCCTGTGCAAAACCTGGGGCGTGGATGTGCTGGTCAGCGAGATGGTTAGTGCCGACGGGCTGGTCCGGGATTCCCTGAAAACCCGCCAATACATCTTGTTTGAGCAGGTGGAGCGTCCCTATGGCATCCAGATCTTCGGTTCCGAACCCTATGTGATGGCCAAGGCGGCGGAGTATTGCCTCACGGTAAATCCCGATTTCATCGATCTGAACATGGGTTGCCCGGTGCGGAAGGTTGTAAAGCGGGGAGCGGGTTCCGCCCTGATGAAAAAGCCCGCACTGGCAGCCGCGATCATGCGGGAGGTCAAATCCGCCGTGGCTGGTTCCTGCCCGGTGGGGGCCAAGTTCCGCAGCGGCTGGGATGCTTCTTCTCTGAACTATCTCGAGTTTGGGCTCGCCCTCCAGGATGCCGGTGCGGATTTCCTCTGCCTCCATCCCCGCACCCAATCCCAGCAGTTTTCCGGGCTCTCGGATTGGCAGCACATTGCAGAGCTGAAACGGCAGCTTGCCATCCCCCTGATCGGAAACGGAGATATCGGCTCCCCCGAGGCTGCTCTGAAAATGTATCGCGAAACCGGATGCAACAGCTTGATGATCGGACGCGGCGCTTTGGGCAAACCCTGGATTTTTAAGCAGATCCGGCAGTTGCTGGAATGCGGTGACTACTCTCCCATCACCCGTGACACCTTGCGGGACACCATCTTACAGCATATCGAACATGCCCTGCGCTATAAACGGGAGGCTGTGGCGGTGAAGGAATTGCGCTCCCAGCTCTGCCACTACACCAAGGGATTGGTGGGGGGAGCAGAATTGCGCCAGAAGATCAACCATGCCACCAGCGCTGAAGAGATTCGGGATCTGGTCAGAGCGTTCTTCGCATAAACGATGCTGGGTTATGCTCGGACAAACTGAACTGAGGGTAAATTAGTTTGATCTTTTACTAAACCTAATGATAACAACCACATAGCCTCGCGTGTATAGTCTCTGGTCTGTTATTTGCGTACCAAATGACCCCCCCCCTCTCCCCCAATCTGCTCCCGTTACCAATACGGAATCATTACGGAGTCATTACGGATTAACTCCGTAATGACTCCGTAATGATTCCGTATTGGTAACGGGAGCCAAACCATAAAAACTTGACAAGCAAAGCTGATTTATATGAATGGAAAAAAATTGTTTGAGGAGTCAAGTATGAAAACAGCATTGATTTCCCTTCTGCTGTGCCTGGTCTTTTTTACTGCCCTGCAGGCACAGATCCAATCCACTCCGGCGGGCGGAAGATGGCATTTTCTCTCCACCTGGGTGGGCGGAGTGGTTCCCGGCCCTCTGGACGATGTAATAATCAACGGTGTGGTTCGGGTGTATCCTTCCGATCCAGCCCAGTGCAACAATCTCACCATAACCAGTGCTGGCTCAGTTTTGAATGTGCAGACCGCCGATGCCCAGATCACCATCAACGGAAACCTGATCAACCAAGGAATCCTGGCCTACAATCCCAACGGCTTTAACCTCACCGTATATTGCGCCGGGCATGTTACCAACAGCGCCACAGTCTTGGTGTTCAATTTCGTGTTCACCGGAGCAGCGAATCAGAACATCAACAACGATGGAGGCAGCTTTTACGCCCAAACCATCAATGACACCAATGCCGCCTCCCCAGTCACCTTGTATAGCAACCTCAGTCTCAACAATGTGAACATCGATCTGAACAACTCGGAGCTGATCCTCTATACGGGTGTCTTCACCGCCTGCCATATTTACATGACCGGCGGGAGGATCACAAACGCCACCCTGATAGGCGGAAGTGGCGCCAGTATCACCTTTTCAGCCGGTGCCTATCTGGAAAATGTCTATGCCACCACGATCGTCTTCCATGGCACTGTGCTGGTCAAGGATAATGTTTCGGTGGATTTTCTGATCAATCAGGGCAACCTCTGCAATCATCCGGATGGCAATTATACCCTGACAATAAATGTACAGCTGAACAACTTGATGCAGATATTCGACCACCCAGTGTCCGGATCCCTTGCCATCTGGTTCTATGGCAACCTTCATAATTATGCCTCTATATCCAACAGCAGCATCAGCCTGCAGGGCACAGGCGTCCAAACAGTATACCTTGCAGATCCGGCACCACCTTACTCTTGCGGCACCTTTCATTCCATCCCCGGAAGCAATCCCATCCAGATGATCTCCAGCCTGCGCTTTGTCAATTGTGATCTTTCCCTCAGTCAGCGCCCCCTGCAGATGTACCAGGGTTCCTCGATCTTCGATCTCAGCCTGGACGGCGGCAAACTCTACCAGGCAAACCTGGTCACCAATGGATTCTCCACCCTCAACCTCAGCAATGGGGCTTACCTGCAATCAGTCACCGGAGAGGATCATATCCTGGAAGGGACCGTGGAGGTGCTGAACGAGGTTGAATTCCAGGAAGTGGTCAACAACGGCATCCTGCAGGATGGAGGTGGAATCTACAACGTTTACTTCAATGGCAACATGACCAACAACGGCACCCTGCAGACCAATCCCGCCGGAGTGGCATTGAATCTGCACTTTTTGACCGATTTCACCAATCTGGGCACGGTCAATCTGAATGCCATCTTTATCGAGGGAACCGTGAACCAATTGATCACCCTGATCAATCCTGTAACCACCAACCACTTCTATCTGGAATCCATGATTGGAAACTCGGTCTGGTACAAGGATGGGATCCTGACTCCCTATACGGGAAACTACATAGATATCAATCCACTGGACACTGGTGTGTGGCAACCGGTCAACGGTGGTGTGCAGGGCAGATTGATCACCCTCACTAACACGCTGTATTTTCCCCCTCCCCAAAACCTGGTGATCGAACCTTCTGGAAACAATGTCCTCCTCCGCTGGGACGAAGTGGATGGCGCGGTGTTCTACACTCTATACTATTCAAATACACCGGAAGGACCCCATGATTGGTCTGTTGTGATCACCGATCCAGTGCCGGGGGATGCCATTGTGGCAGTGATCGTTTCAACCACTGAAGCAAGGAGGTTTTTCTGGGTTACTGCCCAAAACTGACCTTAGTGTAGTTTTACCATAGCTGGTGATGCAAACCGGCAGATGGATATAAAAAAGGTGGCCTCAGATAATATCCGAGGCCACCTTTGGTTTAGGGATGTTTATTTAAGTTCGGTGGTTTTCAGGATTCCCTTGGCAGGGCCCGGTTCATCCCGTTCAGCGGTAACGCGGTAGAAGCGTTTTTCCGTGGTGAGGGATACATCGAAGAAGGAATCGATGGTATCGCCCAAGTGGTTGGTGAATTCACCATAGGGATCGGAATCCCAACGGATCTTGTAACGGTCGCACCAGAGCGGGAAGCTCCAGGTCAGCCGAGCCGTGGTGGCACCGGTCTGGACGATACTGATGTTCTGCACATCCGGCAGGGCTTGCCAGGTGATGATAGGCTCCGCCAAGTTGTCCTCTTCATCGCTTTCCTGGATGGCATCCTCCGGATCGAGCAGCACCCAGGAGGTCCACACCGCAGGCACCATGCTGTAGATATCCTCAAAGACAACATTCACGGTTTCGTGGGCAGCGATGTTGCCCACGGTGAGGTATAGATCCCCTGTTTCATCCATCTCGGGCGGTTCAGCCCTGTGTTTGAAGAGGTGGACGTTGAAGTTGCCGATGGAGGGGTTGTCCGAATCGTTCAGAATGGATACTGTGTAGTTGATCTGATCAGCCACATAGGGATTCAGATCGGAAACCAGGATATTCGAAATGGTCAGATTGGGCAGGAATCCCACCCAGTGGATCAGGTTGTGGGGATCATTCTCATGCGCCGGCCCGGCAAAGTTTCCGCCGGCGTTGATCAGGGTCACCGAACCCACGGTATTGAGCTTGGCCACATTATATAGCTCGCTGCCGGAGCTGTTGAAGCTGGCACCGTTGATCACCAGGTCCTGGGTGTTATAGACGGTCAGATAGGTGCAGTTTGCGGCACCGTCTGAGAAGGAGCAGTTTTTGAAGGTGGTGTCCGGATCGGCGGTGGCATATTCATCCAACAGGAATCCCTCCTCTTTCATATTCTCATAATTCGTATGGGAGGATTTCACATTGCTGCCGCTGTGGGCTTTGGCTTTCCATTCCTGTTCATCCTTGCCTTTCAGCTTGGACCTTGCCCTACCGCTTCCACGGGTGATCAGATTTCCACCGGAATAGATGTTCACCATGTGATTCAGACCGGTAGCTAAAGTGGATCCGGCATCCAGGAGCAGGGTGCCGCCGTCATAAACATTGGTGTTTCCGGAGTTTTCAAATTCGAGTCCGTTGAGCGAGAACACGCCCTTGATCACATCGGCATAGCCGTCTCCCGTGGTGGCAATGGGAGCCTGCAGAGCAACGCGAACCGTGGCCAGAGACTTATCGATGATCAGCCCATGAAATTCCTCACGGCCCCAGGTGCAATCTATGCTGGCATCAGCATCCCCTTTGAAACTCACACTGGCTTCCCGCTCTATAAAACCGTGCACCGGGCTGTCGTTGAACCAGGAGCCGTGGATCTCAATATCATAATCACTGGTGGACACATCCAGGAAACCATTCAGGATGTCCAGATCGCCCAGAATCAGCACATCCGATCCCAGCACGATGCCGGCATTGGTATCGATCACCAGGTCCTGCACATGGTTGGAGCCGGGAAGGGTAAGTTCGCACAGCGATTCATCCAGGTTTGCAGTTAGTTCAAGGGTGCCGCCGGTGGGCTGGTATCTGCCATCGGTGGCAGTGGTGAGTCCATCCAGTCTGAGCGTTCCTCCGCTTTGGACGATCATTCCCGGGTAGGTTATCTGCAGTGAATAGTTCTCCAGTTCAAAGGTACCGGATGTGATCTGGAGCAATCCTTCCAGCTGGAAGTTATCCCGGGTGCCGGGGATCTCATCACAGATGAAAGTGCCGGTATTTACATTGAGGGTGCTGCCAGAGGCAAATGTGGGATGGCCATGCACCAGGAGGGTGATCGGGTTGGTGAGATTGATGGTTCCATACAGGTCCAAATCCCCGTCCACTGTGGTGTCGAAGGCCAGATTGAGCACACTTCCAGCCAGAACATCACAGTCGTTGTTGCACTGCAAAGCCGCCTGGGTGGTTACAGCTCCCTGTGAATCCACTTTCAGGTTGGGGACATAATTGGGGGCAACCACATTGAGGTAACGGGCCGCAGCAAGGTTGCTGCCCAGTTCCAGAGTTCCGATGGTTGGTGTGAAGTTACCGCTGTGGGGTGCGTAGAAGGAACCACACAGCACCTTCCCAAATCCAACAGCTCCGCCTCCACCCAGGGCCAGGACTCCGGAGGAAGTGAGCCTCAGCTCGTGATTCCTGGCTTCCAAGGCGCCATCATAGATGTTCACGGTGCCGCTTAGATAAAGGTCAGTTGGTGTAGCCACATTGGCCAGCCGGCAGATTCCGTCATGAATGTTCAGTTGGCTTCCGTTGCGAACTTCCAAAGCCCCATTCAGCAACAGGGTAACCGGATTGGTCAATGTGCAGGTGCCATAGAGGTCAAGATCCCCGTCGATCGTGGTGGCGTGATCCAGATTGAACACGCTGCCACCGATGATGTCGCAATCGTTGTAACAATGCACGGTAGACTGGGTGGAAACAGGGCCGGCGGAGCCTATCCTTAGGTTATGGATAAAATTCCCGGAGGAAACATCGATAGTGCGGGAACCTGCAATATTGCTGCCCAATTCCAGCAAACCGTACGAAGGTGTAAAATTGCCCGTGTAGGGAGCTGAGAAGGAACCGCAGATCACATGCCCGCCACCGCCGCCCATGATCAGGCTGGCAGTGGAATTGAGGAGCAGATTATGGTTCCGGGCGATAAAGCTGCCATTGGTGATCGAAACAGTTCCATCCACAAATTGATTGTAGGCTGCTGGAGCTTCGAACAGGGAACAGGTTCCATCATTGACATTAAGCTGGCTGCCGCTATGGGATTGCCAACCTCCGTTGAGGTTCAGGCTCACCGGATTGACCAAAGTGCACGTGCCCCAGAGGCTGAATGCCCCACCCACAGTAGCATTATAAGCCAGATTCAACACCTTGGAGGGTTGGATAGCACAGTCATTGTTACACTGCAGCGGTGCCAGAGTGGTGACCGTGGCAGTGGAGTTTATGTTCAGATTATATAGGTAGTTGCCTGAAGACACATTCAGTGAACGGGGTGCGGATATATTTTCGCCCAGTTCCAGTGAACCATTGGCAGGAGTAAAATTACCGGTATGGGTGGCATAAAAAGAGCCGCAGACAATGTATCCACCAGTCCCTCCCCCCATCACGATTGTTCCGGAGGAATTGATATGCAGTTCATGGTTGCGGGCATACAGGGTACCATTCATAATGTTGATCCCGCCGTTAACATAGAGACCGGTTGGGGTGGCTACATCCTGCAGTGAACAGGTCCCGGTTTGGATATTGAGTAGGCTGCCGGTTTGGAGTGCCACTCCACCGTTTAGCTGGAGCGTTATCGGATTGATCAGGTTGCAGGTGCCAAAGAGGCCGAAATTCCCAAATACAGTGGTGTCTTGGGCAAGGTTGAACACTT
>Ga0209609_10002118_pt1 | contig 11435 bp, 7 predicted proteins | sample LakKivw325mmetaG_FD_184136 | JGI IMG/M metagenome (GOLD analysis project Ga0209609, IMG submission 184136) | Anoxic lake water microbial communities from Lake Kivu, Rwanda to study Microbial Dark Matter (Phase II) - Lake Kivu water 325m metaG... | ecosystem: Environmental > Aquatic > Freshwater...
CGGGGTCATTTTCAGCGACATCACCCGGCCGGCGCCCAACCCGCTCCTCCTCGGGGCCGTGCTCGAGGTCCTCGACGCGGTCCCCGGGGTCGACATCACCCTCTTCAACGCCCTCGGCACGCATCGCCCGAACACCGAGGCCGAGCTCCGCGCCATGGTCGGCGACGCGATCTTCGAGCGCCGGCGCATCGTCCAGAACGACACCTTCGATCCTTCGACCCAAGTCCGCGTCGGCATCACCTCAAAGGGCCACGAGACCTGGCTCAACGCCGAGCTCATGGGCTGCGACCTGAAGGTCTTGACCGGCTTCATCGAGCCGCATCTCTTCGCCGGCTTCTCCGGCGGCGGCAAGGCCATCATGCCCGGGATGGCCGGCCAGCGCACCGTCCTCGGCAACCACGACGCCGCCATGGTCGGGCACCCCAAGGCCATCTGGGGCGTCACCCACGGCAACCCGATCTGGGAAGAGGTCCGCGAGGTCGCGGGCCAGGCCGGCCGCCTCTTTCTCCTCAACGTCACCCTCAACCGCGACAAGGCCGTGACCGGCGTCTTCGCCGGCGACCTCGACCGGGCCCACGCCGAGGGCTGCGCCTTCGTCAAGCGCTCGGCCATGGTCGCCGTCGCACGGCCGTTCGACATCGTCGTCACCACCAACTCCGGCCATCCCCTCGATCTCAATCTGTATCAGTCGATCAAGGGCCTGCGCGCCGCCGATTCCATCGTCCGCCCCGGAGGGGCCATCATCATCGCCACGAGCTGCTGGGACGGCATCCCCGAACACGGGCTCTACGGGCGCATCCTGCGCGAGTCGCGCGACCCGGCCGAGCTCCTGGCCAAGATCTGCGCGCCGGGCTTCCTCGAACAGGACCAATGGCAGGCCCACGTCCAGGCCCTCGTCCAATCCAAGGCCGACGTCTACGTCCGGTCCGACGGCCTGTCGGACGACCAGATCCGTGGCGCCCTGCTCAAGCCCTGCCGCTCGATCGAAGAAATGCTTGCCGCGCTTCTCGTCAGATACGGCCGCGGCGCGTCGATCTGCGTCATGCCCGAGGGGCCGCAAACCATCCCTTACTACCAGGAGCGACCGTAGGGAGCGGAGGTCAGATGTGCAGCGGAGCAACTCGTAGCTGCGCATCTGGGAAATATCCGGAAAAAGCGCTTGTCTCGAGATCTCTCGTAAATTCGGCCCCCTCCGTTCGCTGGAAATCTTCGCCCCCGCCGTGTAGAATGACTGTGAATGTGGGTCGTGATGAGACTCTCGAGGAAGCGGGGGTGGCTCATCGTGCTCGGCACCACCGTCCTGGCCCTCCTCGCCCTTGCGGCCTGGATCTTCCTTCGGCAGGCCCCGCCCGCCCCTCGGCGTGCGCCGGTCGAGATGACCCAAGCCGCGCTTCGGGCAAGGGTCGGAGGGTCCGGCGCGACGGGGCCCGTCTACTGCCGGCGGGACCGCCTTTGCGGCTCGGAGGTCCTGCCCGGCTTCTACCGCGCCCGCGGCTTTCGCCCGGCCTGGATCGACGACGGGCTCCGGCTCACGGACGCCCGCGCGTTCCTGTCGGCCCTCCGCCTCGTCTCGGACGACGGGCTCGACCCTTCGAACTATCACCTGGCGGCGATCGGATCGCTGCTGGCCGAGATCGATACCTCGTCGGCAAAAAGCCTCCGCCGCGTCCGGCCCGAGGCCTTGATCGACCTCGAGATGCTCCTGACCGACGGCTTCCTCCTCTGCGGCTCGCATCTTCTTCACGGACAGGTCGACCCGGAGACGATCCACTCGGATTGGCTGATCAAGGGCCGGGTCGAAGACCTGGCCGCCGTCTTGGAAAAGGGCCTGGCGGCCAAGGACATCCCCGGCGCCCTCCAGGCGCTGCGCCCCGCTCACGGCGTCTATAAGGGGCTTCGGGCGGCCTTCGGCGAATACCGGAGGCTCGTCGCGGCCGGCGGCTGGCCCGCGTTCCCGCCGGGCCCGAAGCTCGTCCGCGGCGATCGCGATGTCCGCGTCGAAGCTCTCCAGAAAACGCTCGCGGCGATGGGCGACCTGCACGCCGTCGAAGCGGACGGCGGGCCGGACCTCTTCGACGCCGGCGTCGAAGCCGCGGTCAAGGCCTTCCAGCGGCGCCACGGCCTCGAGCCCGACGGCGCCGTCGGAGCCGCCACGGCCGCCGCCCTGGGCGTCCCCGCCGCGGAGCGTCTCAGGCAGATCCGGGCCAACCTCGAGCGCTGGCGCTGGATCACGGAGGACCTGGGCCGGCGCTATGTGCTCGTCAATGTGGCCGATTTCCGGGTCGGCGTCTACGAACCCGGGGGAGAGGTCCTATCCATGGGGGCCATCGTCGGCAGGGACTATCGTCAGACGCCCGATTTCAGCGGCACGCTGTCGACGATCACGCTGAACCCCGCCTGGAACGTGCCGCCGAGATTGGCCCGGGAGGACCTCCTGCCCAAGATCCGGAAAGATCCCGGCTACCTTCGCCGCCTGGGCTTCCGGGTCTTCGCCGGGTGGGCCGAAGGCGCGGCCGAGATCGATCCTTCGACGATCGACTGGTCCCGGCTGGCCGGCGAGAGTCTCTCCTTCAAGTTCCGCCAGGACCCCGGGCCCGAGAACGCCCTCGGCCGGATCATGTTCCTGTTCCCGAACAAGTTCGACGTCTACATGCACGACACCCCCGAGCGCTGGCTTTTCGGCCGGGCCGTGCGGGATCTCAGCTCGGGCTGCATCCGGGTCGAGAGGCCCCTCGATCTCGCCGCCTACATGCTGCGCGACGACCCGGCCTGGACGAGGGAGAGGATCGAGGCGGCGATCGAGTCGGGCGAAACGAGGGCCATCAGGGTCCGGGAACCCGTCGCCGTTCACATCCTCTATTGGACGGCCTGGGCCGGGGACGACGGCCGGGTCCGATTCCGCCGCGATATCTATCTCCGGGATGCGGCCCTGGTCAGGGCCCTCGACGAACGCGCCGCGGTCTCGGGCCTTTAGCGCGGACTACCAGGTCCGGACGCGGCCCGTGTCGACGTGGATGAAATCCTCGCCGGGGTAGAGGCCGACGCCGCCGCCGTGCAGGTCGACGGCCGCCCGGTAGAGGTCCCGGAGCTTGACGCCCGGAACGCGGATGTCGATGGCCTTGCCGACGAGATGGAGGCTGTGCGCGGCGACCCCCCCTCCGCCGTGCGTCCGCAGGTATTCGTTCGTGCCGGGAGAGCGATAGCCCGAGATGACATGGAAGGGCTCCTCCGTGGGGAGGGCCAGGCCCAGGCGGACGAGGAGGTCGAGGAGGGCGACGTCGATGTCCTTGATCTCGCCCGTCCGCGTGTCGCGGAGGATATAGTTGATCTTTACCAGGGATCCGGGAACGAGGCTTCCCGAACGGCAATACTCGACGACGGCCGATTCGGCCGTGTGCGTGTTATAGAACGACAGGCCGCGGTCCGGCGGCAGCGGCTCGGCGCCGGGCCCGGACGGCGCGAAAGCCGCCAGGCGCTTCGCCAAGGGCAGGGCTAGGGCGGCCGCGCCCAGGCCGAGAAAGCGGCGGCGGCCGGGGAGGCCGGGCGATATCAGGGCGCGGACCTTCTCTCTCATCTCTCTTTTAGTCGCGGCAAGCCATTATAGCAGACGCTTTTTTGGGCGCCAACACCCCGGCTGGCCGCTATGGATTCACGAGTCGAGGCGGCTCGCCCTAGCGGACGACGATCTCGTCGATGAAGACCCAGGACAGGCCGCCGGCCGAGGCGTGCCAATCGGGCAGGCGCTTCGTCCCCTCGACCCGGAAGCGCACGAAGCGGATCGGGCCGGCTTGGGCGAGACCGGGATCGGGGCCGGAACCGACGGCCGTCCAGGTATCGGTCCTGACGGTTTCCTCGTCCCGATGGTCCCCGGCCGCGGCCTTGAGACGGAGATCGCGATAGGACGCGCCGTCGGCCGAGACCTCGCAGAGAACGCTTGCCGGATGCAGGATCCAGCTCTTGGCGTCCGACAGAGTGCTCAAGGCGATCTCGCGGGCGGCGAGCGGCCGGCCGAGGTCGAGGACGAGGACAACGTCGACGCCCTCCCAGCCCAGCCAATGGACCTTGAAATCGCTCGCGCCGCGGACGCCGTTCGTCAGGACGGCCGGGTCGCCGCCGGCGTATTTAGCGGCGGGCGGCGGATCGGCCGTGACCGGCTTACGAAAGGCGAGATTGCCCTCGACCTGGACGTCGATGAACCGCTTGACCCCGTCGCGATAGACCTCGGGCGTCAGGCCGGACTCGTTGAGCGTCCGGACGCCGCCGGCCCGGCACCGGTCGTAGAATTCGTCGATCAGGCGGACCATGGCCTGCTTGGCGGCGAAGCGCCCGCCCTTGTCTACGTAGAAGCCGCGCGGGCCGAACATGTCGTTCTTGCCGATCTCGATCTCGGCGTACATCAGCGGCAGGCGGGCCGTCCGGACCCTGGTCAAGCGCTCGGGGTCGCCGGCAACGGCCCGCTCGGCCTTTTCGAAGAGAGAGTCGTAGAGGGCGACGTCCGCGGCCGAGAGATGGTCGCCGGCGTGCACGGCCGGCGGCTCGTAGATGTCGAGCCTGGCCCCCGAGCGGACGAGGGCCCGGCGGAGCGCATCGAGGTATTGACGGATGAAGGTCCCGGCCGGGCCGTAATAGCCCCGCAGGAAATCGTCGGTTAGGGCCTCGACGTCCGTCTTCGGGTCCCACAGAAGACGCGCCAATAGATAGGACTTCAACTCGCTCGTCTCATGGCCCGGGCCCGTATTGGTCTGCTGGAAGTGCTTGCGGACGCCGTGATCGACGAAGAACCGGATATTCGGCTGGAGGACGTGGAGGTTGGGAAAGGGCGAGACACAGTGCGAAAAATTGACCGTATAGTCCCAGAGATAGAGGTTGCCGCAGATGCGGCTCCAATCGACGATGTCCCGGACGAACGAGGCGCTCGACGGGTCTTCGGCGATCGGAAGACTACGGTTGAGCTCGATCGTGCAGAGCATGACCTCGACGTTCGGTTCGGGGCGGGTGAGCCGCGGCGCCGGCCGCGAATACTGGTAGGCCAGGGTCGAGATCGTCTTGTCGGGGAAGAGGGCCGCGACGCGGTTGACGAAGCGGAGGATGGGGCCGGCCGGCGAGCCCTCTTCTTCGATGATCTTTTGGCACTCCGGGCACTGGCAATAGGAGAAATTGTCGTTCTGGCTGACCGACCAGATCGTCTTGCCCGGCTGGGCCGCCATCTCCTCGCGGAGCTTCGCGACCATGATGTCGAAGACCTCGGGCCGCGAGAGGCAGGGCTGGTCGATGATGCGCTTGCCGTTCATCAGGGCGAAATACTCGGGATGCGCGGCATAATAGGTCTGCCAGGGAATGAGCTTCTGGAACGTATGGACGTAGTAGCCGTCGCCGTAGAGGTCGGTCTGGGTGTGGAGCCGCATCCAGTCGCGATAGTCAGGATCCAGGGCGAACTCGCCGTGGACGATGCGGACCTCGTTCGCGGGATTCTCGGATTCGAAGAGGCAGCCGAGGGCGAGGTCGTCGTGCCGCGGGAAGAGCTCGGCCGCCGGGCTGAACTTCCGGCAGCCGTAATATTTTCCGAGGATGTGGACGACGCCGTAGATGAGGCCGCGGCCCCCGCCGCTTGCGAGATAGAGGTTGCCGAGGGACGTGGCGACGGCGAACCCGTCGGGGCGGAGCGAGGGGATCGAGGAAGCGATCACGTCGGGCAGGTCCTTCGCGGGGAAGCCGATCGCGGCGGCGCCGGGCCTGTCGGGCGCCGCGACCGTCAGCACCGGCAGATCGACGCCGGTCATCTTGAAGATCGATGTCCGGAGGATGTCGGCCGCCCGCCGCTCGACCTCGCCCGCGCCCTCGGGGATCTCGATCCGGGCCGCGGGCCGGCCGTAGTCGACGAAGACGAACGAACGGCTGCAGGGGCTGGCTTCGACCGGGCGCCCGGCCTGGTGCGGAGAGGTCCGGGTCGAGGGGCCCGGCCCGCAGGTCGCGGCGACGAGGCAAGCGGCCGCCAAAGACAGGGCCAGACCTACACCTTTTAACTTTTTGCGGAAAGCCCGATGGGACCGCTTATTGTCGAGCCTGACGGACATCACCCGGGAATCTAGACCAAACGGCTGTCCCGGGTCAAACGAAAACGAGCACGCCGAGGGCTAGGATGGCCAGGACCGGGCAGATCTTGCCGAGCATCCGCCAGGCCGTGTTGGCTTCCCTGAGGATCTCGAACTCCGTGACGTAGACGACCTCGCAGGCGCCGTTGCCGCGGTCGTTGCGCGTCAGGCTCGAGCGCCGGGCATAGGGCGCCCCTTTGATGCCGTAGGAGACGAGCCAACCCTTGAAATGGACCTGGTCGCCCGTCCGGGCCTTGAGCACGGTCGCGGCCACGAGCGGGTCGGCCGGGAGAAGATGATTGTTGGAGAGGGCGCTTTCGGTGAACAGCTCGCCCGTTTCCCGGTCCGGATAGCGGTAGTAGCAGGTGAAGTCCCGGTTGCTGAAGCGCATCCGCTTGTAGACGCCGGTCTGGATGTTCGGGCCCCAGATGACGCAGATGTCCTTGGTGTTGAGGAAATCGTTCCACTGCCTGTGCGAGATGTCGATGAAAGACGCCGAGTGGTGATAGGAGACGATGAGGCCCCAGAGCTCGTAGCTCGCGAGCGGGGTCACGGTGTAGGTCACGTTCTTCCGACTGACTTCGAAAGGCTCCGGGACGTCGCCCGTGCTTTGGACCGGGTCCTGGAACAGGGATTCGAGGGCCAGGCTCTTGTCGGGCAGGCGATAGCGCAAGAAAAGGGAAACGACAAAGCCGATGACGGCCAGAGGCAAGACGACCCGGGCCAGCTTCCGAAGCCCCAGCGCCCGCTCCCTCATGCGCTCAGTCCCTTCAGCCGACGAGGACGAGGTCCTTCTGCGGGCGGCCCAGCCACTCCGCGCCGTCCTTGGTGACGACGACCATCTCTTCGATGGTGACGACGCCGCGTCCGGGCACGGTCAGGCGCGGCTCGATGGTGAAGGCCATGCCTTCCTCGAGCTTCTGGAAGGGCTTCTGGGCGTACTTCTCCCAAGCCGGTCCGAGCAGGGCCGTCCCGTCGTGGGCGAAGCGGCCGACCTGGTGGCCCAGGGCGTGCGGGAATTCCGCGTAGCCCGCCCCGGTGATGATCGAGCGGGCCACGGCGTCGATCGTCCGGCCCTCGACGCCCGGCTTCATGGCCGCTTTCGAGGCCTCGATCGAGCGGACGATCGTCTGAAAGCCTTTCTGGACCTCTTCGGGCGCGGCCTTCTGGCCCGACTCCAGGATGTAGAACGTCCTCTGCATGTCGGAGCAGTAGCCCTCGACCTTGACCCCGAAGTCCATATTGAGGACGTGGCCCGGCTCGACGGTGCGCCCCGTCGGCGAATAGTGGGCCTGGGCCGTGTCGGGCCCGGTGAAGACCGCCGGGCAGGTCGCCCGGCCCCAGGCGGTCGGGAGCCCGCGCCGCTCGGCTTCGGCCAGGATGAAGGCCGCGATCTCGCTCTCGGTCTTGCCCGGGGCGATGAAGCGGCCGACGAGGTCGTAGATGTCTTCCGTCGCGCGGACGGCCTGCTTCATCCAGCCGATCTCGGCCGCGGACTTGCGCTCGCGCAGGGCCGACACGACCTTTTCCGCCGGCACGAGCCGCCCGTCCATCCCGGCTTCTGCCAGGATCTCCCGGAGCGTCAGGAACATGCCGTGGGTCAGGCCGTCGGCGATCTCGCTCCCTTTCGAGTAGTTGATGCCGATCGTCCGAGGGTTCATTTCCCTGAGGTATTCGAGGAGCGGCTCCTTGATGCCCGTGACGTAGCCGACGACCTTGTCGTAGGCGCCCGTCTCTTCGACCCCCTTCTGGTCGTAGAGGCCGACGATGGCCCGGCTCCGGCCGTCGGCGCCGACGATGAAGGCCGAATGCCAGGTGACGTGGCCCGGCGCGAGGAAGACGAGCGTCGGGTCGCCGTTGATCTCGCTTTCCCGGGTGAAGGTGATCCAGGCGTCAAGCTCGAATTCCTTCAGCAGGCCGGCCGCCTGTTTGATCTTTTCTTGGATGAGGGTCATGGCATCCTCCCTGATCAGGTGGCGAAGCGCTTGAGCTTCTTGAGGAAGATCGCGACCAGGACGGCTGCCAGGAGCAGGAGCCCGGTGAGGAGAAGGAAATACTGATGGTGGGCCAGCCGGCTGTAGTACTTGCCCAGCTGGCCGCTGCCGTAGCTCCCGGCGGCGGTGGCCGCAAACCAGCCGCCCATCATCAGCCCGGCGATCCGGGGCGGGGCGACCTTGGAGACGAACGACTGGCCCATCGGCGAGATGAGGATCTCGGCCAGGGTGACGAGGAAATAGGTCCCGATGAGCCACGAGGGCGACATGATCGTCTGGTCCCGGTTGCCACCGGCGAGCGAGGCCCAGACCATGACCAGCATGGCCAAGCTCATGATGATCAAGCCCATGAGGATCTTGACCGGGGTCGAGGGCTCCCGGTCGCGGCGGTTGAGGCGGCTGAACAGGGCCAGGAGGATCGGGGTCAGGACCATGATGAAGAAGGGCTCGAAGAACTGGTAGGTCTCGGGCCGGAGCCAGTTAATGACGACCGTCGAACGCTCGGCGAAGAGGGTCAGCCCGAAGAAGTTCTGGTAGAACGCGATCCAGAAGAAGATGACGATGAGGAAGAGGATGACCAGTGTCGCGATGCGCTGGCGCTCCTCGCGCCGGTCGACGGCCGCGCAGGCGGCGGGGGAGGCGTCCGGCGAGGGCGCCGCCTCGGCGGCCTTCGCCGCGTCCGTGCCGGCGCCTCCAAGCTTGCAGTCGAAGGGCTTGAGCTTCGCGTAGCCGGCCTGAAAGATGATCAGGGCGAAGACCATGCCGGCGGCGGCCACCCAGAACGACAGGTTGTAGCTGTGGAAGACGGCGTTGTTGAGCGTGGCCACGAGCGGGGCGACCAAGGCCCCCAGGTTCACGCCCATATAGAAGATATTGAAACCGGCGTCTTTGAGCTCCGGCCTCCCGGAGTAGAGGCTGCCGACGAGAACGGCCATGTTGACCTTGAAGATCCCCGTGCCGAGGCCGATGAGCAGGAGCCCGATGTAGAACGTCCCGACGCGGCCGGGCCCCGACACGGCCAGTCCGACGTAGCCGAGGGCCATCAGGAAGGCCCCGGCCCGGACCGTCCGGATCTGCCCGACGAGCTTGTCGCCCAGCCAGCCGCCCACGAGCGGCGTGAAATAGCAGATCGCGAGAAAGAGGCTGTAGAGATCCCCCTTGCGGGCGTCGGGCCAGCCCAGGACCTTGTCCATATAGAGGACGAGGATGGCCATGAGGGTGTAGAAGCCGACCCGCTCCCACATCTCGGTGAAGAAGATGAACGCCAGCGCCCGGGGGTGTTTCTTGAGCATGGGCTGCCTTTCCCGGCTATGCTATCCGAAAAACGAAGACACGGTCAACCGACGGTAGCGAACGCAAGTGAGCGGACGGCGGAACAACGTCTTTTTGACGGGGAATTGACAGCTTCTTGACAAATCGACCCCGGTAGGACCATATGATGAATACGGAGACAAGGGGTGTTTAAGGGGAGGTTGGCCATGACACCGATCCTGAAAGCCGAACGACTGATCGCGATCGCCGCTGTCTTGGCGTTGGCGGCGGCCCTTGCGGCCTGCAAGGGCGGGGGCGGAGGAGACACGCCCGAGCCGCCCACGAACATCACCTTGAAGGGCACGGTCACGTCCGGCGGCGCGCCGCTCGCCGGCATCCCCGTCTATCTCTCCTGGGACGAGCAGAAGACGACCGTGACCGACGCCAACGGCCAATATTCTTTCGCCGGGCTGACGAAGAGCCAATATGTCGTCACGCCGTCGCTCCTCAACCACGCCTTTACCCCGTCGAACTATGAGCTGGCGAGCGCCCAATCCCGGACCGACCTCAACTTCGCGGCCGCCGCCGCGACCTACGGCTCCGATGTCGGGCAGATCGCCACGGATTTCACCCTGACCAACCAGGGCGGGCAGCCCGTCTCGCTGTATGCGTCGTTCGGCAAGGTCGTCCTCTTCGACTTCTCGGCCGATTGGTGCGGCCCCTGCCAGAGCGAGGCCGCCAAAGCCCAGGCCCTCTATGCGGCCTATAAGTCCTCGGGCCTCGAGATGCTGACCCTGATGATCGAAGGCTCGACCGCGACCTGGGCCTCCACGTACGGCCTGAGCTTTTCCGTCCTCGACGACAGCGCCTTGACGGCTTGGACCGTCTATGACGACCTGGGCTACATCCCGCTCAACATCATCGTCGACCGCAACATGACCATCCGCTACAAGCAGGCCGGATACGACGAGACCGCGGTGATCAACGCCATAAAGAAGTACCTTTAGAAGCGCAGGAAGGCTTCGAGGCGGACGCCCTCGAAGGGCGGGAAGAGGCGGCAGACGCCGCCGGCGCATTTCATCGAGCCCTTGGTCGACCCGACGAACAGCCGCAGCGCGTGCCCGCCCCGCAGCCGGACCTCGAGCTGCCCCGCCCAGAAATCCCGATGACCCGTCGCGAAGACGACCGGCGGTTCGGTCGACCGCTCGTAAAGCCCGGTCAGGACCCAACGCGGCGAGCGATGGAGCGACAGGGCGGAGCGGATCTCCGAATAATCGTAGTCCGGGCCGTCGAAGGTCTTGTGCTTCCAGTCGGCTTCGAGGCTGAAGCCGCCGCCGACCGGCCAGCTCAGGTTGATCTGATCATGGAACGTCCGGCCGTTCGTGGCGAGGAAGGCGACCGAGGTATCGTCCTCGGAGCGCCATCCGAGGAGGCCGTTGAGATAGCCGCCGCCGGCGAACGTCTTCTCGATGCCGGCCAGGACGTGCCCGATACGCCGGTCGTAGGCCCCATAGAACGGATGGTCTTGGGGATCGTCGTCGATCGTCAGCCCCTTGACGTAAAGCAGCGTCTTGGACGAGGGGATGTAATAGTCGAGGCGGGCGGCGTATCCGGTGATGTCCGTCGCGTCCAGGTCGAACTGATCGGCCACGATCTCGAGCTCCTCGCTCTCGAGAAGGGGCGGCCGGCTGTATTCGAAGTTGAGCCGGCGGTAGTCCTTCATTTCGAGGAGGAGCGAGAACCGGCCGGCGTGAACCTTCGAGCCGAGGTAGAGGCCGTGGCCGTTGACGGCGCCTTCCGCCTCGTAGGTCTGCCGGCGCATGAGCGAGAATTCGCCGTAGACCGTGGCCACACCGCCGAGATCGGGCAGATCCACGCTGACCGAACCCGAATCGACGCGGCGGTTGCCGAACGCGGACCCCGGCTCGAGGCCGGCGCGGATCGCCTGGACCCGGATCGTCCCCAAGCCCGCAGGCTTCCAGCCGATCGAGCCCCCGGCGATCTCATCGCGGATGCGGCGGTTATCGGGACGCTCGATCCAGCCGCCGAAGACCTCGCCGGACAATGGACCGGTCGAGACGGCGACGCGGCCGCCGTC
>Ga0209609_10002119_pt1 | contig 11434 bp, 10 predicted proteins | sample LakKivw325mmetaG_FD_184136 | JGI IMG/M metagenome (GOLD analysis project Ga0209609, IMG submission 184136) | Anoxic lake water microbial communities from Lake Kivu, Rwanda to study Microbial Dark Matter (Phase II) - Lake Kivu water 325m metaG... | ecosystem: Environmental > Aquatic > Freshwater...
ATCAATATAAAGAAATGATAGACCAGGGGATATTGTCCCCCTGGGGCAGTACCACCCCTCAGAGTATCTGGTTAGGAGTCCCCTTAAAGATAGAAGATAAAACTATTGGGGTTATAGCCGTCCAGAGTTACACCAATTCCCATCTTTATTCTGAAAAAGATATCGGGCTTTTAGAATTTGTCTCCTCTCAGGTAGCTATTGCCCTAGAGCGTAAAAAAGCTGAAGAAAATTTAAAGAAGAGCCAACAAGAATTTGCCAGTCTATTTAACAGCAGTCCCGAGGCTTTAGTCTATGAAGATTTAGATGGAAATATTTTAAATATAAATCCCCGTTTTGCCGAGCTTTTCGGTTATACTTTAAAGGAGATTAAAGGTAGGAATATCGATGAGGGGATAATTCATCCCTCTGATAAATTGGAAGAAGGAAAGAGATTAACTAAAAGATCACCAAAAGGTTATTTTAATTATGAGACCATTAGGAAGAAGAAAGATGGTACTCTTTTTCCGGTTTCCATATCTAGTTCTAATATAAAAATTAATGGGCAGATAAGAGGATTAATAACTACTTATATTGATATTACTGAACGAAAAAGACTGGAAAAAAAGTTGGAAAAGTTAGCTCATTTTGATGTCCTTACCAGTTGTTATTCCAGAGGGTATGGTTTAAGTCTTTTCGAACGGCAAATTAAGTCTGCCCATCGCCATAAAACCTCTATTCTATTACTCTATATTGACCTAGATGGACTTAAATATATTAACGATACCTTTGGTCATAAAGAAGGTGATAAGGCCTTAAAAGAGGCAGCGAAATTCTTTAAATCTATTTTAAGAGAGGTCGATATCATCTGTCGTATGGGAGGAGATGAATTCTTGTTGATTTTTCCCGATAGCTCTCTGAATGATGTTTCTCTAATCAAAGAAAGAATAACTAATAAATTAAAAGAATTAAATAAAAATCTTAATAACCCCTATAAGATAAGCTTTAGTATTGGTATTTCTTGTTATAGCCCGTCTAATCTTTTGTCTATAGAAGAATTAATCAGAATAGCTGATGAGAATATGTATGAAGATAAGAAAAAGAAAAAAAGAGATGATTAAAAATATTCTTCCTAAAAAGGGGCAATCAAATGAAAAAGATTAGATGGGGTGTCCTGAGCACCGCTAAAATTGGCACTAAAAAGGTGATTCCCGCTATGCAATTGGGAGAGTATTGCACGGTTACCGCTATTGCTTCCCGCCAATTGGGAAAGGCACAGGCAGCAGCAAGGCGTTTGGACATAGAGAAGGCTTATGGCTCTTACGAAGAACTATTAGCTGATACCGATGTCGATGCTGTCTACCTTCCACTTCCCAACCATCTGCATGTCCCCTGGGCCATCAAAGTACTGAAGGCCGGCAAGCACGTTTTATGTGAGAAACCCCTTGGCTTAAATGCAACTGAAGCTCAGGAACTGCTGGAGGCTTCCCGTAAATTTCCCCGCTTAAAGGTTATGGAAGCATTTATGTACCGGCATCATCCGCAGTGGCAATGGGCAAAGAAAAGAGTTTCCGAAGGGAAAATTGGTGAATTGCGGACGATTCACTCTTTCTTCTCCTACTACAATAGCGACCCCAATAACATTCGAAATAAAGCAGATATTGGTGGCGGGGGACTGATGGATATCGGTTGTTACTGTATTTCGCTTTCCCGGTTTATCTTTGGGGCTGAGCCCCGGCGGGTCTGCGGTATCAGGGAAGAAGATCCGGAGATGAGGGTTGATCGCCTAACTTCTGGCATATTAGAATTTGCCAGCGGTACTTCAACCTTCACCTGTGCGACACAGCTGGTACCTTATCAACGGGTAAACATTTTTGGTACCAAGGGGCGGATAGAAGTTGAAATACCTTTTAATGCCCCTCCTGACCGGCCGTGCAAAATATGGTATGGAGATGATGCCAGAATTGAAGAAGTTATTCTGGAGATTTGCAATCAATATACGATTCAGGGAGACCTCTTTTCACGGGCAGTGCTGGAAGATAAAGAGGTCCCGACGCCACTCGAAGATGCTGTGGCAAATATGCAAGTGATCGATGCACTGGTTCGTAGTGCTAGGAGTGGAAGCTGGGAGAACTTCGGTTCCTAGTTGGTGCGCCTTAATATTTTAGTAAACTTAATTAATAGTATAGGAGAGAGATATGAAAATATATATAAGTGCTGATATCGAAGGAATTACCGGTATTGCCCATTGGGATGAAACTGAAAAGTCAAAATCTGATTATCAAAAATTTGCCCAGCAGATGACTGATGAAGTTAAAGCGGCATGTGAAGGAGCAGTGAATGTGGGGGTAGAAGAGATTTGGATTAAAGATGCCCATGACAGTGGAAGAAATATTATCGCAGTTGATCTCCCGGAAATAATTAGACTGGTACGGGGTTGGAGTAAACACCCCTATTCAATGGTTCAGGAATTGGATGAATCATTTGATGCTTTATTAATGATTGGTTACCATTCTTTTGGCGGTTCTAGTTTTAATCCTTTATCCCATACTCTAAGTTCCTCCACTTTAAATTATATTAAACTAAACGGAGAATTTGCCAGTGAATTTTTAATCCATAGTTATATTGCGGCGATGGTAAATGTACCGGTAGTTTTTGTGAGTGGAGATGAAGGTATTTGCTTTTGAAGTTTTACGAATGTTATTATTTGTGGTATAGAAATGTTTTTATTTTTTAAAAAGAAGGAAGGATTTTTGAAATTCTTGTCGGATCTAATGAAAAGATTCGCAAAATAAAACTGAACAGGAAGGAGGTGAAAAAAATGAGAAATAAAAAATTAGTACTAATGGTTATTTTTTCTCTATTGATTATGCTTCTTACTATAGGGAGTATTAGTTCATTAGCCGCAGAGAAAAAGGTATACATTAATGGTATTGATGCTGATTATCCTCCCTTTGCTTACATAGATGAAAAGGGTAATCCTGCTGGCTTTGATGTAGAGTGTTTAGATTGGATTGCCCAGGAGATGGGTTTTGAAGTTAAACATCAACCTACCGCCTGGGATGGAATAGTTTCCAGTTTATTAGCTAAAAAGATTGATATGGTTTATTCTGGAATGTCCATTACTCCCGAGAGGTTGGAAAAGGTAGATTTTAGTATAGCGTATTGGGAAATTAATCAGGCACTTTGTGTTGGTAAAGATTCGGACCTTAACATTATCGCTGCTTTGAGTGGTAGTAAATATATAGTTGGGAGTCAGAGAGGGTGCACAGCTGCAGAGTGGATTGAAGAACATCTAGTAAAAACCGGTATACTTCCTAAAGATAACCTAAAATTGTATGAAGGCTTTTCTTTAGCAGTCAAAGACTTGGTAAACGGAAGAATAGATTCAGCGATGATGGATGATGTAATGGTAGAAGATGCCATTAGAAAAGGACAGCCTGTGAAGATTGTGGGGATAATTAAAACTGGCGAAGAGTACGGAATAGCAGTAAGAAAAGAAGATCAAGAATTAAAAGTACTACTTAATGAAGGAATAGCGAAATTGAAAAAGTCAGCTAAATGGGATGAATTGATTATTAAATATTTTAGTGAATAAAAGAACATAATCAGGGTGGAGGAATACATTCTTAACTTTATATTATTCCTCCACTTCATTTTTGGCAGTAAAGTGAGAATAATAACTATGAATGAAAATCTTGCCTTAATTTACCAATCTCTTCCTTATTTGCTTAAAGGCTGCATGATAACTATTGGATTGTTAGGAGGAGCTTTAGGTTTAGGGTTTATAATAGGGGTTCCTATGGCGGTAGGGCAAGTTTATGGGAATAAGTACTTATCTGGTTTAATTTCTCTTTATGTCTGGTTCTTCCGGGGGCTTCCGGTTTTAGTACTCCTCTTTCTTTTTTATTTCGGATTATTTTCTCTTCTAGGGCTTAATTTATCTGCTTTTACCGCTGCCATCCTGGTCTTAGGACTAAGAAGTGCTGCCTATCAATCACAGATTTTTCGAGGAAGCATACAATCACTCGGTGAGGGGCAGATGTTAGCTGCCCGTTCTTTAGGAATGAAGAAATCTGAGGCAATTTTGTATATAATTTTACCCCAAGCTTTGCGGATTTCTATCCCCGGCTGGTCTAATGAATATGCCATTCTTTTAAAAGATTCAGCAATTACCTATGCTATAGGGGTAATGGAAATATTAACCAGGGCTAATTTTGTTGCTACTCGGACTTATAAACCTATGCCCATTTTTCTCACCTGTGCAGTAATTTTTATTATTTTAACCTACGGCGGAGTAAAAGTTCTTGATCTTTTAGAAAATAAAGTGAAAATTACTGGTTACGGAGAGAGGAGAGCTGAAATTTAAACGAAATGCAGAAGGATAAAGATATTATTGTATTACGTGTAGAAGATATACATAAAAGATACGGCAAAGAAGAGATACTAAAAGGGATTTCCTTTGAAATTAAAAAAGGGGAGACTAAAGTTATTATTGGTCCTTCGGGGAGTGGAAAGAGCACCCTACTTCGCTGTATAAATCAATTAACTATACCAGATAGTGGTCGAGTCTGGTTAGAAAATGAGGAAGTAACTCATACCAAGAAAAATATTAATCAGTTTCGCCAAAAGATGGGTATGGTTTTTCAGGATTTTAATTTATTTGATCATTTAACTGCTTTGAAAAATGTGGAAATAGGTTTAGTTAGAGTAAAAAAAATGGATAAAAAAGAGGCTAAAGGAAAAGCAATAGAAGAATTAAGGCAAGTTGGTTTGGAAGAACAAGCCAATTTATATCCGGCACAACTTTCCGGTGGACAAAAACAGAGAGTTTCTATAGCCAGAGCATTAGCTATGGATCCCAAGGTAATGCTTTTTGATGAGCCTACTTCTGCCCTTGACCCTGAGCTAATTGGAGAAGTGTTAGAAGTAATAAAAAAATTAGCTCTTAGCGGAATGACTATGGTAGTGGTAACCCATGAAATGGGTTTTGCCCGTTCAGTAGCAAATGAAATAATATTTGTAGAGGGTGGAAGAATAATAGACCAAGGTTCCCCTTATAAACTTTTTACTAATCCGGATCATGAGCGAACCAGAAAATTTCTTTGTAAAATAACTGAACTTTATGGAAAGTCGGAAGAATAAAAATGAGCGATATTAATTTTATTCGAGAGATACTTTTACCTCCCCTATTAGAGGGAACAGTAGTTACTCTTAAATTGATAGTTGCATCAATTCCTCTAGGACTAATTTTGGGGATTCTAATAGCTGTAGGGCGGGTATACGGGAATAGACTTATTTCCTCTTTTTGTACTATTTATACCTTGTTTTTTAGGGGTACACCTTTACTAGTGCAACTTTTTATTCTTTATTACGGACTTCCTTCTATCGGTATTTTCTTTTCACCTTTAATTGCAGCAGTTTTAGGTTTTATCTTTTGCAGTGGAGCATATCATTCTGAATATGTAAGAGGAGCTATCCAATCGATTAAAAGCGGTCAGATGATGGCTGCTGAAGCCTTAGGTATGAACAAGTTTAAGGCAATTTTGTTTATTATTCTACCTCAGGCTTTAAGGAGAGCTATCCCTGGTTGTTCCAATGAGATTATTTACTTAGTGAAATATTCTTCGTTGGCTTATATGGTTACCTGTATAGAATTAACCGGGGCAGGGAAAATTATCGCTTCTCGTTATTTTGAATATACAGAAGTTTTTATGGTAGTAGGAGCAATATATCTATTAATGGTTTCCGTGGTTACCAAGGCACTTAATAGGTTAGAAAAAAAGTTAGAAATTCCTGGATTGGGATAACAGGAGTTCGAATTGGTTATTTAAATCGAGTAGTAAATCCATACGATGGTGTCAGAAAAAGGGCGGAGTGCTATAATGTAATTAATTAGTTTTTTAGATACTCTTGCTTTAAGCTCTACTGATATAGCAGATTATATTCATTAAAACAAGGAGGTATTAAATGAATTGCCCAAAAAAACCCTATAATTTAAAAAATCTAAATTAAAATAAGGAGAGAAAAATGAAAAAATATTATTTATTGATTATGGTTACTTTTTTGTTATTTAGTTTTTTTGCTTTTGCAGTTATTGGTAATTCTCAAACTGATGAATTTGCTTTTTATGCCTACAACTCTTCTCCCGTTACCGATTGGGACCCAAGTGTAGAATTTTCTAATGGAATAGTAAGTTTGAATAATGTCTATGAAACCCTATTAAGGTATGATCCTTTAGAAGATAAATTTGTTAAACTTTTAGCTACAGATTACACTACCAGTAGTGATGGCTTAACCTGGACTTTTACTTTAAGAAAGGGTGTAAAGTTTCATGATGGTACGAATTTTAATGCTGATGCGGTAAAATTTTCAGTCGAAAGAACTATAAATATGAATAAAGGAGCTTCTTTTATATGGGCACCAGTGGATAAGGTAAATGTTATAGATGATTACACCGCAGAATTTAAATTGAAATATCCAGCTCCTTTAGATCTAATTTGTTCTTCTGGTTATGCTGCTTTCATTATGTCTCCCACTGCAGTAAAATCTCATCCCGATAGCTGGCTTACTGAAGGTCATGAAGCTGGTACTGGTCCTTATTTATTAGAAAGTTATCAGCAAGAAAGAGGAGAAGTAGAATTAACTTGGTTTAAAGATTATTGGGGAGGCTGGGAAGGAAATCATTTTAAAAAAGCTGTTATTAAAGATGTCTCAGAGGCGGTAACCCGTCATCTCCTCATTGAAAAGGGAGAGTCTGATATTACTATAGAACTTCCTTATGAAGATATTGCTTCTTTACAGGATAATAAAAATGTTAATGTTTTAATTGGACCCTCTTTTCAAAATTTAATCTTATTTTTTAATACCGAGAAAGAACCCCTAAATAATAAACTATTAAGGCAAGCTTTGTCTTATGCCTTTCCTTATGAAGATGTAGTTTCCTATTGTTTAGAAGGTTATGGGCGACAAGGTAGGGGGCCGGTTCCTTATGGTCTATGGGGACATAGTGAAGAATTATTTCAGTATAAGTATGATTTAAATAAAGCCAAAGAATTATTGGAAAAAGCAGGATACGCCAAGGGAGATCTAAAATTATTACTTACTTATATGTCTGGTGATGAAGCAGAGAGAAAAACAGCAGAATTATTTAAGGCTAAATTAGCTGAGCTAAATATAGATTTAGAGATAAGAGGAATGCCTTGGGATTCTCAATGGGCTTTAGCCAGAGACAATAATTCAGACAAAAGGCAGGATATCTTTATAATGTATTGGTGGCCAGATGTTTGCGATCCTCATTGCTGGCTATATAGTAATTTTTATAGTGAAGAAGAACCCTTTTTTAATTTGTGTTACTATAAAAATCAAGAATTTGATTATTTGGTAGATAAAGGTTTTGAGGAAAGTGGAATAGATAGAAATAAAGCAACTAAAACTTATATTGAGGCACAAAATATATTAGTAGAAGATGCACCGGTGATCTTTATTTATGATAAGAAAAATGTATATTCCTTAAATAAAACCTTTCAGGGATTCAAAGATAATCCGGCTTATGCCAATGTAGTATTTTTCTATGATACCTATAGAGAAAAATAAAATTTAAAAAATAAGGCAGAAGTATATTACCTACTTCTGCCTTCCCTCAAAAATTCGAGTATAAACTTAAAAAAAGGATATTTTAATTTATGTTATCTTTTATAACCAGAAGATTATTATTAGGTATTTTGACTATTTTTGGCGTAATCTTAATTACCTTCATATTAGTACGAGTAATCCCTTCTGACCCTGCTGCTCAATGGGTAGGAGGTAGGGCTACCCCCAAACAGGTAGAAGCTGCTCGGGAAGAATTAGGTTTAGACAAACCTGTTTATGTGCAGTTTGAACATTATATTAAGGACTTATTAAGAGGGAATTTAGGGTATTCTCTAATGACTCATCAACCAGTTGTGGAGGAATTAAAAAAACGATTTCCTGCAACTCTGGAATTAGTATTTATCTCTTGTATTATTGCCCTACTTATTGGTATACCTTTGGGGTTAATTTCAGCCAAAGATAAGAATAGTTGGATAGATCATTTTAGCAGATTTTTTTCTATAGGAGCTATTTCCATCCCTACTTTTTGGTTAGCTTTGGTATTGCAATTAATATTCTTTATGATTTTAGGACTACTTCCCTCAGGGGGACAATTAAGTATGAAAATTAAACTGTTTCAAAATGTTCCCCATATTACTGGGTTTATTTTTTTAGATAGTATAATTACCGGTAATTTTGCTATTTTAAAAGATTTTTTAAAACACTTAATTCTACCAGCTATCTGTGTAGGGGCTTATACTATAGGATTAGTAGCTCGAATGACCCGTTCTGCACTATTAGAGATATTAAGTGAGGATTATATTAAGGCAGCTCGTTCTTATGGATTACCAGAACGATTAATATTGTATTCTTATGCCTTAAAGAATTCTTTAGGGCCTACTATAACTGCAGTGACATTGGCTATGGGTTATGCTTTAATGAATACTTTTTTAGTAGAGAGTGTTTTTAGTTGGCCTGGTATAGGTAAATATGTGGCTGACGCGGTGGTATGTCTAGATTATCCCGCTATTATGGGAGTTACCATTTTAGCTGCCTGTGCTTATATATTATTAAATTTAGTAGCAGATATAATTATTTCTTTAGATCCCCGGGTAAAACTCTAAAAGAGATATAAAATGTCGAAGAAAAGTAATTATTATAATATATTAGTAAAACGAAGATTAGAGACACTAAAAGAATATTTATATTTATTAAAACAAAATAAATTGACTTTTGCGGCTTTGATAATTATTTTATTTTTAATTATTATTTCTATTATTGCTCCTATCATTGCCCCTTTTCCTTTACATATTTATGGGGCGGTTAATCCTCAAGATAAATTATTATCCCCATCCTGGACTTACCTTTTCGGTACTGATGAGATGGGAAGAGACCTTTTTAGTCGAGTATTGTATGGTACCAGAATCTCCTTATTAGGGTCCCTAATAGCAGTAGTAATGGGATTGTTTATTGGTGTTCCCTTAGGTCTCACGGCTGGATTCTATGGCGGATTTATAGATGAGTTGGTTATGCGCATAGTAGATATGTTTTTAAGTTTTCCACCTTTACTCTTGGCTATGGCTATAGCTGCTTTTTTGGGACCAAGCTTGCAAAATGCAATTATAGCCCTTATTATTTCTTGGTGGCCCTGGTATACTCGTTTAATAAGAGGACAAGTAGTTTCTATTAAAGAAAGGGAATTTGTAAGAGCAGCCCGTGCTATTGGTAGTCCTTCTTGGCAGATAATGTATAAACATATTTTGCCTAATTGTATTTCCCCCGTAATAGTACAGGCTTCTATGGATTTAGGGGGCATTATTTTAACTTTAGCGGCCTTAAGCTTTTTAGGATTAGGAGCCCAAGCCCCTATTCCGGAGTGGGGATTAATAGTAAATACTAGTCGTACTTATTTTTTAAAAGCCTGGTGGTATGGTATTTTTCCCGGTATGGCTATATTTATAGCGGTTTTATGTTTTAACCTTTTAGGAGATGGGTTAAGAGAAGTCTTAGATCCCAAGACCAAAAAATATTAAAAGAGGATATTATGAGCAATTATTTTGAGATTAAAGATTTGAAAATAAATTTTGAGACCTCGGAAGGAATAAAAAATGTCATAGATATAAATGAACTTAATTTGCATAAAGGAGAAACTTTTGGCATAGTAGGAGAAAGTGGGTCAGGTAAAAGTGTACTGGCTATGAGTATCTTAAGAATTTTATCCTCACCTCCGGCCTTGATAAAGAGTGGCAAGATTATGTTTAAAGGTAAAAATCTTTTGGGATTAAAAGAAAAGGAAATACAAAAGATAAGAGGAAAAGAGATTTCTATGATCTTTCAAGATCCTAGGTCTACTTTAAATCCTGTTTTTACGGTGGGACAACAAATCATAAATGTTATTCGACATAATAAATTCTTGAGTAGAAAGGAAGCCGAAGAAGAAGCTTTAAGAATGATTAAGCTGGTAAAATTACCTGACGCGAAAAATACTCTGCATAAATATCCTAACGAACTAAGTGGTGGGCAGAGACAAAGAATAATAATTGCTATTGCCCTTTCATGTGGTGCAGAACTATTAATTGCTGATGAACCTACCCGCAATTTGGATGTTACTATTCAAGCCGGTATTTTAAAACTTATTAATGAATTAAAGGAAGAGTTAAAGATTACTGTTTTATTTATTGCCAATAATGTAAATTTAGTTTTTATTGTTTCAAGTAGAGTAGCAGTGCTTTATAAGGGGAAAATTATAGAAATAGGAACTTCCCAAGAGATAAAAGAAGAACCAATTCACCCTTATACCAGGGGATTATTGGGCATAGTATCTCCGGTTGAAAGAGAAATTAAAAATTTAGCAGAAGCTACCCTTAAAGAAGGAATAAAAGCAGAAAATTCTATTTGTCCTTATTTTTATGAATGTAAAAAAAGAATAGAAATATGTAAAAAAATCTCCCCCAATTTAACTAAAGTAAATAATGGTCATTGGGTAAGTTGTCATAGAGTTATTGATAGAGAGGTAGATAATGAATCAACCAGCATTAGTCATTAAAAATTTAAAAAAATATTTTCCGGTATATTCTGGGTTCCCTCCCCGGGTTAAGAATTGGATTAAGGCAGTAGATGGAGTCACTTTAAATATAAAAAAGGGAGAGACTCTGGGGATAGTAGGTGAATCGGGATGTGGCAAGAGTACTTTAGTAAATACTATTTTAAGATTAGAAGAACCAACTTTAGGAGAAGTTGCTTTAGAAGGGCAAAATATTTTTCGCTTAAGTAAAAAAGAGGTATCAAAGTTAAGAAAAGAGATACAAATAGTATTTCAAGACCCTTTTTGGTCTTTGAATCCACGATGGTTAATAAAAGATATTGTTGGAGAACCTTTACGGGTGCATTTTAATTTGTCTTTAGGAGAGATTTTATCTAAAGTAGAAAAATTATTAGGAATGGTAGGGATTCCTAAAACAGCTCTGTATAAATATCCTCATGAATTTAGTGGGGGAGAGAGACAGCGTATTGCTATTGCTCGGGCTTTAGCTTTAGAACCCAACTTTGTTATATTGGATGAGCCCACATCTTCTATAGATGTTTTTTCACAGAGCCAAGTATTAGAACTTTTGGAAAAATTAAAAAAAGAATTTAATTTAACTTATATACTAATTTCTCATGATTTAAGTGTGGTAAAGTCCATGGCGGATAAAATTGCCATTATGTATTTGGGTAAAGTAGTAGAATATGGACCGGCCAAGGAAGTCTTTAAAAACCCGGTTCATCCTTATACTATTGCTCTATTTAAAGCTATCCCTGATGCAAATACCAAAGATATAAATTCTATTATTGCCTTAGAAGGGGAGGTTCCCAGTGCTATTAATATCCCCTCAGGTTGTCGTTT
>Ga0209609_10002120_pt1 | contig 11429 bp, 6 predicted proteins | sample LakKivw325mmetaG_FD_184136 | JGI IMG/M metagenome (GOLD analysis project Ga0209609, IMG submission 184136) | Anoxic lake water microbial communities from Lake Kivu, Rwanda to study Microbial Dark Matter (Phase II) - Lake Kivu water 325m metaG... | ecosystem: Environmental > Aquatic > Freshwater...
CGTCAATAATTAAACGAATACTGTTTTCTTTTTCAAATTGCTCCCAGGTTAAATCAGCCAGTTCATCAGCCGTATCACGCCAAATTTCCTGAACCAAACGTTTCTTTTCTTCTTCGGTAATCAAACCCTCGGCGAGATTATGCTCTAACTGATCAGCTTTCTTATTGGATTCTTTAATAAATTCTTCTTTGTCTAAATAAAGCTTACAGTCAAAAATTCCCACCGATAAACCTGACTGGTTGGAAAAATAAAAACCTAAGTCTTTTAAGTCATCAATTAATTTAACAACTCTTTCCTTATCGCAAATTTGGATGGCCCTGGTTACTAAGGACTGGATGGTTCTTTGACGAACATTATCGTTAACAAAAGAAACCTCATCTGGCAAAATTTCGTTAAAAAGAATGCGCCCGATAGTCGTTTCCATCAGCTCTTTTCCAAAATAAACCTTTATTGGCTGCCTTAATTCTAGTTTGTCTTTCTGATAAGCGAGAATGGCTTCCTGCGGATTAATAAAAACCGTGGGGAACAATTTTAAACGACTATCAATTGAGGTTAAATAATAACAACCTAAAGCCATCTCTTTGTCAGGAATAGCTATTGGAGAACCGTCAGCAGGCTTCAAAAGATTATTGTCAGACCTTAAGTATTGGATTGCTTCTTCTTGGGCTTTTTTTCCTAAAGGAACATGAACCGCCATTTGGTCGCCATCAAAATCGGCATTGTAGCCTTTACAAACACAAGGGTGAATACGAATGGCATTACCTTCAACTAAGATGGGATAAAAAGCTTGAATACCTAATTTATGTAAAGTTGGCGCCCGATTAAGTAAAACCAAATGGTCTTTGGTAATTTTCTCTAAGATATCAAAAACTTCAGGTGGACGATGCTCTAAAGTATATTTGGCACTTTTAACATTCGGCGCCATTCCTGATAAAATCAATTCTCTTAAAACAAAAGGTTTAAACATTTCTAAAGCCATTTCCTTAGGTAAACCACAATGGGTCAATTTTAATTCCGGGCCAACGACAATGACGGAACGGCCGGAATAGTCAACTCTTTTGCCTAAAAGGTTCTGACGAAAACGTCCTTGTTTGCCTCTCAAAATATCGGACAAACAACGGGAAGGTTTGACCTGACGACGTAAACGCTGGATAGGACTCTTAGAGGCATCAATTAAGCTATCAACCGCTTCCTGCAACATTCGTTTTTCATTTCTTAAAATAATTTGTGGTGCTCCTAAATCAATTAAATGTTTCAAACGATTATTACGATTAATGACCCGGCGATAAAGATCATTCAAATCACTGGTGGCAAAACGTCCACCGGCTAACTGCACCATCGGCCTTAAGTCAGGGGGAATGACTGGTAAAATTTGCAAAATCATCCAAGACGGATTAACCTCCGCCTTTTTCATACCCTCAATGAGAATCAAGCGCTTGGTGGCTTTAATATGACGAGCTCCGGTACTTTCTTTTACCTCTTGTCGAAGTTCCGCTAAAAGTTTTTCTAAATCAAGATTTTTAATGACCTCTAAAAGGACCTCTGCTCCCATACCAACCTTTAAAAAAGACAAACCACGTGCTGCTGCCAAACGAAAATACTCATCTTCTGTTAAAAGACTTAATTTTTTAGTTCTTTGGACTAAGTCTAAAAGATTTTGACTATTTTCTTGAGTTTTTTCTTGCTCTAAAATCAACTCATCTCTCAATCCTTGGATTTTTTGTTTAGCTCTCAATTTCAGTTCTTCACAAGCTAATAATTGTTGTTCTCTATTTTTAATTTTCTTTTGGGTTTGGCTGACTTCTTTCTCTGCTGCTTTTTCAATTTGTTTAATTTGTGTTTCTAAATTCTTCTTTAAAACAGAAACTTTCCCTTCAATCTCCTTTTCGATTTCCTTGACAAATTCTTTTTTCTTTTCTTGATCAACCTCAGTCACTAAATACTGAGCGAAATAGATCACTGCTTCCAAATCACGTGGAGAAATATCCAAAAGTAAGGAAAGTTTAGAAGGGGCGCCTTTAAAATACCAGATATGAGCCACCGGTGAGGCTAAATTAATATGACCCATGCGTTCACGACGAACCCGCGACTGAGTGACTTCAACACCGCAACGGTCACAAATAATACCCCGATAGCGAATTCTTTTATATTTGCCACAATAACACTCCCAATCTTTAGTCGGACCAAAAATGCGCTCACAAAACAAACCATCTTTTTCAGGCTTTAAAGTCCGGTAATTAATCGTTTCTGGTTTAATGACCTCCCCTTTTGACCAAGAAAGAATGGTTTCCGGAGAAGCTAATTTAATCTTTAAGCGAGAAAAATCAACCACTTTATCCATTTTCTTTACCCCCCCGAAACTTTAGCGAGAGGAGGCTCCTCTTTTAATAAATTAATTTTCTCTATTTCTGGTTCTGATTCTTCCTCATTGGACTGTGATTTAACGGCACCCATGGGAATAATATCTAAAGATAAACTATTTAACTCTTTAACTAAGACTTTAAAAGACTCTGGCACAGTTGACTCGGGAACTTCAACTCCTTTAACAATCGCCTCAAAAGTTTTGGCTCGTCCCACAACATCATCACTTTTAACGGTAAGCATTTCCTGTAAGGTATGAGCGCCGCGATGAGCTTCCAAAGCCCAAACTTCCATTTCACCTAGCCGCTGACCACCCATTTGTGCCTTACCACCTAATGGCTGTTGTGTCACTAAAGAATAAGGACCAGTGGAACGAGCGTGAACTTTTTCTTCAACCATGTGAACTAATTTCAGTATGTAAGCCACGCCAACGACAGTTCTCTCTTTAAACAATTCACCACTGCAACCATCACGTAAAATAACTTTGCCGTCAATGGGTAAACCGGCTTTTTTAAGTTCGTTGATAATTTTCTCTTCTTTAATCTTCTCAAAAACTGGGATAGCGAGTTTATAACCTAATTTAGAAGCGGCCCAACCCAAATGAGCTTCAAAGAGCTGACCTAGATTCATCCGCGCTAAGACTGATAAAGAAGAAATAATAATGTCCACCGGCGTCCCATCAGGTAAAAAAGGCATATCCGCTTCCGGAACAACTTTAGAAATGACCCCTTTATTACCGTGACGCCCAGCCACCTTATCACCAACCGTAATTTTTCTAATTTGAGCCACCCGTACAATCACTTTTTTAATGGCACCCGCCTCTAATTCATCCCCCTTGTCTCTGTCTAAGATCTGGACATCAATCACTGTCCCTCCTTCACCATGTGGTACTCTTAAAGAAGTATCTTTAACTTCTCTGGCTTTCTCACCAAAAATAGCTCGCAATAACCGCTCTTCGGCGGTTAATTCGGTTTCACCCTTAGGGGCAATTTTCCCCACTAAAATGTCGTTTGGCCCAACTTCACTGCCGACAATAACGATACCATCCTCAGCCAAATTAGCTAAATCATTTTCTGAAACATTAGGGATATCACGCGTTAATTCTTCTGGCCCAAGTTTGGTCTCAACGACGGAAGTTTCATATTCTTCAATATTAATGGAAGTTAAAATATCTTCTTTGACTAAACGATCAGAGACCACAATGGCATCCTCATAACCCAAACCTTGAAAAGAACAATAAGCAATAATGAGGTTACGACCTAAAGCCAATTCTCCTTTTTCGCAAGAAGGTCCATCAATTAAAAGATCACCAGCTTTAATTATTTGACCGACTTTAACTAATGGTTTTTGAAGAAAACAAGTTCCATTAGGATTAGTACGTTTAAATTTAGCTAAAAGATAAGTCTCTTCATTGCCTTTAACCTTAATTTTTTCTGTCTCCAGAAAATTCTTTCGTTTACCAACATTTTTAACTTTCAAAATAATTTTTTCAGCATCGATATAACTGACCTTACCATCATGGCGTGCACGAATTACCCGCTGCATGGCTTCGGCCATAGTCCTCTCCATACCAGTTCCAATAATCGGCGACTCGGGCTTAACTAAAGGCACTGCTTGACACTGCATGTGTGTGCCCATTAAGGCTCGAGCCGGCATATCATGAGCTAAAAAGGGAATTAAGGAAGCTGAACTCCCAAAAACTTGTAAGGGACTAATCTCAATTAACTCCACCTTTTCTACTGGAGCCTCTAGAAGCTCTCCTTCAAATCTCATTGGCAACCAAGAATCAAGGATAAAACCTCGCTCATCAAGATTCACTCCAGCATGAGTGATATGAAACTTTTCTTCATCATCGGCTGGTAGATAAACGATTTCATTTTTAACTTTCATTTTAATTTTGCCACCTTTTTTTACCGACTCAACTTTAAAATAGGGTGTTTCTAGAAAACCATATTCATTAACTCGCGCATACAAAGTTAAATAGGTAACGAGACCAATATTGGGACCCTCTGGTGTTCTGACTGGGCAAATACGACCATATTGTGAGTGATGAATATCACGAATGGAAAAGGAGGCACGTTCACGAGTAATCCCGCCAGAACCCATCACTGAAACCCTCCGGAGATTATCAATTTCCGACAAAAGATTGGTTTGGTCTAAAATGGTTGAAAGCTGATTACTTCGGAAAAATTCATTAATGGTAGCGACCAGCAAACGGGCGTTAATCAAACGTGAAGGCAAAACATCCTCATCCGGTGAAAAAAGACTCATCTTTTCCTTAATCGCTCTTTCTAATCTTAAGAAGCCGATTCGAAGCGGACCTTCAATTAATTGTTCACCAACTCTTTTTATACGTCGATTAGCTAAATGATCAATGTCATCAATTTTACCTTCATTATTTTGTAGCTTAATTAGATATTGAATAATGGCAACTAAATCTTCTCTTTTCAAAACCCAATTTTCGGGTTTTTCTTCAATATTTAAACCCAGGCGTTTATTAATTCTATAGCGGCCAATCTCTCCCAGATTGTAGCGTCTGCGGTTAAAAAACATATTCTCTACCAACTCTTGGGCGTTTTCTAAAACCACGGGTTCACCTGGCCTTAATTTTTGATAAAACTCAATCAAGGCTTCCTGGGTATTTTTAGTAGGATCTTTTTCTATGGTGGGTAGAAGAAAATCATTATTTTTTTTCTCATTAGTAAAAGCCTGTAAAATTTCTTCATCGGTAGAAAGACCAAAAATTCGCAATAAAGTGGTGATGGCAAATTTTCTCCGGCGATCAACCCGGACATTAATGACATTATTGCGGTTAACCATTATCTCCAACCAAGAACCATGGAGAGGTCTCACATCAGCTAGGTAAAGCATACGGCCAGAAGAACGATCAATTTCGCCAGAGAAAAAAACTCCTGGAGAACGACTTAATTGATTAACAATCACTCTTTCTACCCCATTAATAATAAAAGTCCCCACTTCGGTCATGTGGGGAATATCGCCTAAGAAAACTTTTTGCTTCGTTTTCTTACCAGTTTTTTTATTTAAGAGTGTGGCTTCTACCCTCAAGGGCCGATCATAGGTTAGACCTTTTTCAATTGATTGGCTAATGGTATGTCGAGGTTCACCAAAGGTGGGGTTTTCTAAACGAAGTTCCCAATTTTTACCAGTAAAATCAATAATAGAAGAGATTTCCTCTAAAACTTGATGAATGCCTTTATTTAAAAACCATTGATAAGACTCTTGCTGAACCGCAAGTAAATCAAGAGGTGGTAAATTTTTATAAATTTTACCCCAGAAAATCCGCCCGACGTTATTTTTTAAGGAGGTCATTAATTTCTAAGACAACAATTAAGCGCGCCAAGCGCGCCTTCCCTTAAGATATCTTTAAAATAACACAAAAAAAATAATCTGTCAACTATATTTTTCCTCAATGTTTTTCAAAGATAATTTTGGATATTAGTATTATGCTCTTCCGCTGTCTGAGCATAATGCATCTTACCCTTGAGATCAGAAAGATAAAACCAGTATTCAGAATCTTGAGGTTCAATTACCGCTTTAATGGCAGAAAGACCCGGATTGCAAATCGGCGTTGGTGGTAAACCTCGATTTAAATAGGTATTATAAGGTGAACTAATTTTTTTATCGGCACTGGTTGGTATCACCCACCAATCACAATCAGCACTGGTTGGTAAACATCTCTTCTCAGCCAAAACATATTGCAATGTTGCATCAACCTGCAAAGGCCAATCGGCCTTTAACCTCTTCAATAAAATACCGGCCACTATTGGTCGATCTTCTTCATGCTTAGCTTCCCTTTCAACTAAGGAAGCTAAAATCAAAACTTCTTTTTGACTTAAACCAGCCTGCTTAGCCTCTTTGACTAAAGTCTCATTAAATCTTTTTTGAAAATTATTCTGAAAAAATTGGAAAACAGCCGAAGCTGAAGCCTCTCTGGGTAATAAATAAGTATCCGGGAATAATTCACCTTCATGATGAGCTGTCAGCTTTAAAAATTCTTCTTGATTAAAATTTTCCAAATTACTGACTAAACGTCGGGCAAATTCTTCTTTCCGCCAACCTTCAGGAAAAGTCAGCCAAATATCTTGTGTCCCCTGCGTTAAAAAGTTAATAATCTCTTGGAGTGTTTGAGAAGGTTTTAGACGAAAACTGCCTGCCTGAATTTTCCCTTCCAGATTTTCTATTCTTCCTAATAATTTAAAAGCTGCCCCACTGCGGATTAATCCTTCTTCCTGCAAACGAAAGGCGACCGAAGACAGACTTTCACCTTTTTTAACCACAAAAGTTTTGCTGGCTAAACTATATTGCTTATCAAAAGGAAGATTCACCCAGCGCCACCAAAGAAAAAAAGCCGCCAAAACGGCAACCAAAAAAAGGGGGATAAAAAATAGATTAAACTTCTTCAAAAAGGGCCCTTCGATATTTTTTAGTCTTCGGGTCATAGATAAAAATTCGCCCACACTTACAAGTCACTTTTTCCGTTCCATCTTTTCTTTTTTCTCTCTTGTCTTTACTTAAAGGCTTACCACAACCAACACATTGTCCTCGAGAAAGTAACCAAGCTTGAACCGGAGCGATAATATTTTTAAACATTTTTATTCAACCAGTCTTGTAAAATTAAGGTGGCGGCAATAGCGTCTTCTTTTTTTCTCCTCGCTTTGCCTCTAATACCTACTTCTTTCATTTTAACAAGCGCCTCTTTGGTCGTCAAGGTTTCAGGCTGGTAAAAAACTGGCAACTTAGTTACTTTCCTCAAATCTTCTCCGAATTTTTTAATCTTTTTCACCAAACCGCTTTCTGGTAAACCAATAACAATTTTCTCAATTTTTTCTTTTTCGCAAATAAAATTAATTTGTTGAACTATTTTATTAAGACTCCCCTTGACTTTTAAAACACCTAAGGGTTCAGGTAAAAAGCTCTCATCAAGGGCTAAACCGATTTTTTTCAAACCAAAGTCAACGCCCAAAACCTTGGCCATTAATACCTTACCAATCTGGCCATAACCACCAATCTCTTTAAATAAGTTCCTGGGGGCACACAAGTAATTAAGGTTAAATACTCGGCGTTATAATGCTGTTCCAAAACCGAAACATTCTCTGGTAAAACTTCCTGTAAACTCACTACTTCATAACGATACAAAACACCATCAAAATCAATTAAAATCTCATCTCCTTTTTTTAAAGTCGGCAAAGTTGAAAAGATGGTTTTATAATTCTTGGGGTTAAAAAATTGTGGTAAAACCGAATGACCAAAGATAATGGTATTGCCATATTGGCCTGGCAAAGCCGTGCCTGGGTATTGGATTAAACTGTCCATCAAATCCTCACCACCGATATGAACAACAGCCTTTTCAATTTTAAGTTTGGGAATAGAAAGAGCGTAGTGAGTAATTTTACTAGGTTGGGGAGGTAGATTGGGAGCGGTGGGAAACCAAGTAGAAGGCCGACTGTAATCAACTACCGTTGTCGATTCCCCTAAAACTTCTACTGGTGAAATCAGTTGTTGAGTAAAATTCTGGCTTTTAAATTCATATTTTAAAATTGGCCAGAAAACACTAAGTAAGAAAATTATTCCTACTAAAAGAGTTGTTAAAGAAAGATACTTAAAAAAAGAAACTCTTTTTTGATAATTAAAATCTTTGGGTGGTTTTTTAAGATAAATATAAAGCATATTTAACTCACTCTGTTTTAAGTTCAATATTAATCCGTTTTAAAAGCCGCGGGAAGGTAGCAATCGACTGTGGGAACTGGGGGCTAATTTGAACCTCAAAAGAACTTACGTTGGGTAGATTGCTCAAATAAGTTTTGCCAATCACTGGTTTCTTGCCTAAAAGGTTCTTTTTTATTTCTTCCAGATTAAGTTTAGGTACTAAATCAGCTTTGAAGCCAGCCTGAAAAGCAAAGACTCCTTTTTGAGATGAAGTTTTGGGCTCAAAATCAATTTCTGTCTTAGCAGGGTCGTAATCAAAGTCACTCGGCACTAAACTACGAATTTCTACTTCAGCTAATTGCTTAAACTCATCTTCTTGAAAACTTAAAGCCGTAGTTCTCACTTGAAGTTTCAAATTAACCTTATCCGTTTCTTCATCAACTTTTTTATTAAAAGTTTTCTCAACTACTTGAGAAGCTAAAGATTCTTCAACCAATTTCTCTCCTGAAGTTAGTTTGGCCTTTAAATCATCTAGGGCTTTTTCTTCTAACTCTTTTTGTAATTCACTTAAAAGCTTATCTTCATCGGCTTTAGCAACCACTTGGACTTCTCGCGAACTACCCTCACTGAAACTACCTTCATTTTTGGCGACAAAATCAGATTTAGTTAAATTACTAACGCTAAATTCAGAGCCAGCCGCCAAATTACCTTCACTGCCAATTTCCACCGCGGTTACCTTAACTTTGGCCTTGCCCGATTCAGAATCAGCAGCTGTGCCGCTTTTAGAAGCCACCGAAACTGATTCGTCAAGACTAAATTCAATTCCTGCCGGGCTACTAATAACTGTCCCTTTGGCGAAAGTTTTTTCTTGAGTCGTCGCGTTAAAAATGGTCACCTCTCCTTTAGCTTTATCACCGACCAGTTTCGTTCCGGTGGTATTGGCTTCTTTTTCACCCTCAACTGTGGTTTGGATTTCGCTGGCCGGCAAAATTAAATTTTCCTTATCAACTGTTTTTAAAGAAGGATCAAGTTTAACGGTAAAATCTTTTTCCAGAACTTTAGGTTTGACAGTCAAAATAATATTAGCTTTTGGTAAAAACCAATACAAAGACCACAAACCAACTAAGAAAACTAGCAAAACAAAGCCGGTTAAAAGAAAAACGGCCAAACTACGCTGGCTTAAAGTTTCTCTCAAGGAGCCAAAGAAACCACCCAAATTCAAGCCTTTGAAAAAACTTAATTTATTCTGGAAATAATCAAACTTGGGTTTAAAAACTGGTGTTGGTTTTTCTTCTTCCGGAGGAACAACTAACTCTTCCTCTTGTTCTTGAGGAGCTATCTGACTGATATCCTGATTCTTAACAAAACCAAAAAGATTTTCCGGTTCTTTCTGGGTTATTTCTTCTGGCTTTGCTTCTTCTGTTTCCGCTTCTGAAACTTCGGTAACCTCTTCTGCTTCTGTTGGTTGAACAAACGGGGTCGCTGTCGTCTCCTTCATCCCTTTAATCTCCGCTATTTGCGAAGCGCTGGCTAAAACAATTGATTTGATATCAAAATCAGCCGAGAGAATTTCTACCTTGGGCAAATGAAGAAAATTAACTTTTTCATCAGGCCAAGACCAATTAATTAATTCTTGTCTAGCTTCCTCAAGCTTCTCTTCATGATCGTAAAGTAAAATTCTGGCTGGAAAGGGACCTTCTTTGTCTGAACGCGAAAGACCTTCAGTTAAATCAGAACCTAAATTGTCACTGCGAACAACTAAATTTGTCTCTATGACTCTTCCAGCTTCAACCAAACTGACGGTAATCTTCTTTTTACCTAAACCAATGAGAACAGCATTAAGAGGTACCCCTTCTAGTTTTTTTAACCAATGGGCAATGGCCTCTGGGATAACGACAAAACCCAAAGGAGTTAATTCTAGCTTCTGGGAAATTTTTTTTAAAATCTCTGCTTTGGGTGGAGTAATTTTATTTTCCTCAAGCCACTCGGATGACAAACCAAAGATAATCTTCTCAGGCTCTTTACCTTCTTGTGAAGGTGCTAACTTCTCTATAGCCGAAGACAAAGAAGCATCAACAGCCTCTATAATTTCTTCTTCTTTCTCCCAATCCACAATTTCTCCCAAACTTAAAAGCTGGCTCTGATCGCCGTCTATCGTCCAGATAGCGCTTTTAACCCGTCCAGTATCAATTTCTAAAGCAAAGAAATATTCCTTTTTTTCTGGTTCCGTTTTATTTAAACCGAGCATAAATTCGCCGTCTACCTGCCCCAACTGACTCCTCCTTTATTATTTTAACACCACCAACTTCTCCAAGCGAATGAACATGAGGTCCACCGCAAACTTCCTTAGAAAAATCACCAATAGAAAAAACCTTAACCCTTTCTCTGTATTTATCAGTGAAAAAAGCCAAGGCTCCTTTCTTTTTTGCTTCCTCTAAACTCATCATTTCCATTTTCACTACCAAATCTTTTTGGATTTGTTGGTTGACTAAGTCTTCAACTTCTTTAATCTGTTGCGGGGTTAATTTTTCCGGATAAGTAAAATCAAAACGCAGTCTTTCCGGAGTAATGTTGCTGCCTACTTGATGAACTTGTTGCCCTAAAACTTGTCTTAAAGCTTGGTGTAAAAGGTGAGTCGCAGTATGAAGTTTAGTTACTTTTTGAGAGTGGTCAGCTAAACCGCCAGCGAATTTTTTATTTAAACCTTTTTTTGATTTTTCCTGATGTTCTTTTTGAAATTTTAGAAATTCTTTTTTATCAATAATCAAACCATTTTCTTTGGCTAAATCTTCTGTCACTTCCCAAGGAAAACCATAAGTTTCATATAAATAAAAGGCTTTTTGTCCAGAAAGCTTTTTAGTTTTACCAATTAAATCGCTAGTTATTTTTTGAAATTCTTTTAAACCCCGTTCTAAAGTTTTGAGAAATTTTTCTTCCTCATTTTGGAGCTGATTAAAAATTAATTCCTTATTTTCTCTAAGGTAAGAATATTCTGGCGAATAATTATTAACCACTGTCTCGGCGATTTTAAAAGTAAATTGCTGATTAATACCAATTTCTTTTCCATATCTAATTGCCCGACGGATTAAACGACGAACAACATAACCAGCTTCCACATTTGAAGGTAAAACATTATCACCGATGGCAAAAGTGGCAGCACGCAAATGGTCGGCAATAATTCTCATTGCTTTTTGATTTTCTTGGTCATATTTTTTCTTGGAAATTTCTTTGATTTGATTAATTAAACCGCTAAATAATTCTGTTTGGAAAACATCATTTTTGCCTTGTAAAATCGCTGTGGTCCTTTCGACACCCATACCGGTGTCAATATTTCTCTGTTTTAATTTTTCCAAATGACCGTTAGGCTTTCGGTTAAACTCCATAAAGACATCATTCCAAAT
>Ga0209609_10002125_pt1 | contig 11417 bp, 11 predicted proteins | sample LakKivw325mmetaG_FD_184136 | JGI IMG/M metagenome (GOLD analysis project Ga0209609, IMG submission 184136) | Anoxic lake water microbial communities from Lake Kivu, Rwanda to study Microbial Dark Matter (Phase II) - Lake Kivu water 325m metaG... | ecosystem: Environmental > Aquatic > Freshwater...
CTGGATAGAGAACAATTGAAATCTCTTTCGAGGTGAGGCTGAGTATTACTGTGTAATACCCAACTGAAGCTAAATTTTAAAATCCACGGATTAAGGTGTCAAAAATAGACTTTCCCCAAAACATATTATATACTTTGCTTAGTGCTCTTTAAGATTGCCAATAAACAACTACGTTGAGGATGGTTTTAATAAATAGAGGGTGTTTAAAAATGTAGTTGCCCAATTTATTGGGCGGCTGTGCCTGATAAATCAGGCAACTACTTTTGTGGCGTCAGCAACTACAAAAATTTTGGGGGTAAAACACGTCCGTGATGGCTGAAATTGACATGATGATGCCGAAGGAACGGGGAATCAAAATTAAACGGGCTCAAATAGATAAGGAGGTGCGAGAATGAGATCGAGCCTTATTGGGAAGATTGAAAAGGCTAAAAGGTATGCCCAGGAGCCAGACCGTGTTACCTTGTCAGGTCTCACGGCTGACTTCCGTGGAGATAATAATAACTACAAGTTAAGCTACGCCGATGGAAAGTGGCAATGTAACTGCCATTTCTTTTCGCAATGGGAAACATGCAGCCATACCATGGCGCTACAGCAAATGTTAGCCAATATGCTGCCCAAGGAGGCTCTTACCTCCCCTATAGTAACTCAACCTTAGAAATTAGAACTTTTGGCGGCGTAATCCAAAGCCTCTGCTACGACAAACAGAGAACCAGTAACACAAACAAGGTCTTTCCTGCCAGCGATAGACAAAGTTTGGGAAAGAGCCTGGGATACAGCATCAGTAATCTTTGACTTAATGCCCTGGCTAGTAAACTCAGCAGCTATAAGTGGAGGGGAGGCGGCACGAGAATGCGAAGAGCGTGTGACGATGACTTGAGGGGAGAGAGAAATTAATTCCTTCACTATCCCCGGTATGTCTTTATCACAAGATATCCCAATGATGAGGAAAAGTTTGTCATAATTAAAATATGCCTTAATGTTCCCCACCAGCCTCTTCATTGAACCCACATTGTGAGCACCGTCAACTAACACTATCGGTTGATAACTTAAAATCTGGAACCTCCCCGGCCACTCAACTTGAGCCAGCCCTTGGGCAATATCGGCAGCAGCAATGTTAAAGCCGGAGGATACCAATATCTCCAGGGTAGCTACAGCAGTGGCGGCATTCTCAACCTGGTAATCACCTAAGAGTGGAATAGTAAGGTGATGAGTGCCCATTTTACCCTGAACTACAAACGATTGCTGATGGAAGTCACCAGCTATCCTGCGCCAGGTAATGTCTTTGCCTACCTGAACTAAATTTGCCCCTCGCTGGCGGCAAACGTCACTAATTACCTGAGATACTTCTTTTAGCTGAGCAGAACTCACCACAAAGTTGCCAGATTTAATAATGCCTGCTTTTTCATAAGCTATCTTTTCCAGGCTATCACCCAGAACCTGAGTGTGCTCCAGGCTAATAGGGGTGATGACACATACCTCGGGCTCTGCCACATTGGTAGCGTCAAGTCTGCCACCTAAGCCTACTTCTAATACTTGAAAATCTGCTTGCTTCTGCTTGAAATAGACAAATGCCAGCGCAGTCAATACTTCGAAGAAAGTCAATTGCCTATAAAGAGGGTCATGGTTCATGGCATCAAAATAGGGCTTTGCTTCCGTCATCAAAGCAGCGAACTCTTCTTCCGAAATCAAATTACCGTCCACCCTGATGCGCTCCCTTAAGGTGTGAAAATGGGGGGAGGTGTATAATCCCGTCCGATAGCCTGAGACGGTCAAAACCCGGGCAATCATAGCTGCTATGCTCCCCTTTCCCTTGGTACCGGCTACATGAACTGTCTTAGCAGCTAAATGGGGGTCCCCCATTCGATGCAAAAGTTCTTCTACGTGCTTCAGGCTATAGTCATGAGAAGCGTAAGATATACCGGGAATCTTTTCGTAATCGATAAAACTATGAAGATACTCTACTGCCTGGCTATAATTCATTTGAGCTTTATTTTATAGGCATCCTTTGATATTATCCAGCTAATGAACTTCATTGACAAACTGCTTAATATTAGCCGAAAAAATGAAAGTTTGCTTTGCATCGGGCTTGACCCCAATCCAGAGCTTATGCCTAAAGTAGGCATTTTGGAATTTAACAAAGCTATCATCGCCTCCACTCGCGACCTGGTGTGCGCCTATAAGCCCAATCTAGCTTTCTATGAAGCCCTGGGAATTGAAGGGCTTATCATTTTAGAGAAGACCATCACATATATACCCGGTGATATTCCTGTAATTGGTGATGCCAAGCGCGGCGATATAGGTAACACTGCCAAGGCTTATGCCAGGGCTCTTTTCTCGGTTTTCGGCTTCGATGCCGCTACAGTCAATCCTTATCTTGGCTTCGATTCCATAGAGCCTTTTATTAGCTATCAAGATAAAGGGGTATTCATTTTATGCCGGACATCAAACCGAGGAGCCATGGATTTCCAAGACGTTCTCAATATAAGTATAGAGCCAACGCCTCCCACTGCTCGATATGCCGTGAGCAATCTAAGGATTGAGCCAAAGGAAGTAGAGGTTGGCAAGCCAGTCGATATAGCATTCCAGTTGACCAATGTTGGCAATGTCAGAGCCTCGTACAAAATAACTTCGGAACTTTTGCCACTATATGAAGTGATAGCGCAGAAGGCTAGGCAATGGAATATTTATGGAAATATTGGTCTGGTAGTCGGGGCTACCTATCCTGAGGATTTAAAGAAAGTTCGCTCAATTTGTCCCGAAATGTGCTTGCTTATTCCCGGCATCGGCGCTCAGGGAGGAGATCTAGCTTCAGCAGTTAGCTACGGAGTGGATGCCCAAGGGGAAAAAGCGATCATCAATGTATCACGGCAAGTTCTTTATGCTTCACGGGAAAAGGATTTTGCCCAAGCAGCCAGGAACATAGCCGAGAAAATACGCAACCAAATCAATTCTTGTCTAAAAGCAAAGTGATATGTTTATTTTGTCACCTTCTCCTCATTCCTCTCCCTTCAAGGGAGAGGTTAGGTGCAGGTGAGGGATTCTTCGCGGAGTTTATCCTGAGTGAGATTCTTCAGTCGCTGTCCCTTGGCTTTGCTCAGGGCTTCGGCTAATCCCTCAGAATGACAGGAGGGGTTATTAAACGACCTCAAGATGACTGTAAACATAAAGGTCGGTGATATAGTTCGACTGCGCAAACCACATCCTTGCGGCAGCTATGAATGGGAAATAATAAGGGTCGGTGCTGACATAGGCCTTAAATGCCTTAAATGTCAAAGAAGGGTCCTTCTGGAGAGAGGGGGTTTCGAGAGAAGAGTGAAAACAATCGTTGCCAAAAGGGATTAGCCCTCTTGCAGGCGCATTGCCAACTTTAACTAGACCTCAGCACATAACAAGTGGCATAATATTTTATAGTAGGAACAGTGGCATATCAAATTTTTGTGTCCCATACCCAATATGACAGGGATTTTTGCGATGCTTTTGACAGGGCATGCGCAAGGGTGGGAATCAAAGCTTTCCGATCAGAGTTCGAAAGTATTGAGATGCCAGCGTGGAAGACTATTAAAGGAACCATAGACCGATCGAGAGCTATGTTCCTATTAGTAGGAAAACAACTTACAACTTATCAGACGCTCCATCCTCCTGAGTGGGAATACACACAAAACTGGATTGCTTACGAGACAGGTCTAGCGTGCCAGAAAGGTATTGATGTGTGGGTTATCTGCGATGAAGAAATAAGAATAAATTTCCCTGTGCCATATTTCAATAATTATGCACCGTTTGGGTTAAGTACAGAACGGAATTTCCGCTTCATAAGAGAAATACTTACCGCTTATAGTAAGGGATATACCTTCCATTTATCTTTAGATACAAAAATAACATGTCCTTATCAAAATTGCAGGATCGAATTTAATCTGCATGCTGAATTGGAACCAGGATGGAGTGTCACATGCCCACAATGCCTAGGGGACATACAATTCCCTGAGGGTTTTCTCAAATTCCAGAAAGAAACTTAAACTAAGGAGACATCAGATATGACATCAAAGCCTGATCTTAAAGCCGATTTAGAAAACCTCTTCAGAAATTTTCGCTGGACGATCAGAGGATTTACTGATGATCAGGGAAGGATTCATGAGCTGCCTGATATACCACAGGTTATCACAGGAATTTTCCAAGAAGTAGCGAAGCAACAAATCAAACCATTCTTGAGAGAAAACTATCACTGCCAGATAATTCAAGGCGGCCCGAGAGAATACCCAGAAATAACAGCCTTTGGTGGAAGGCTAGGAAAAGACAAGATTGCCATTGATATAAAAACTACTCGGCATATCTCCAAGAACCGAGTAAGTGGCTTTAGCATTGGGAGCTACGCTGGCTACTTTCTTCATCCAGATCAACGGCTACCGGGGTGTAAATTCCCCTACAGTGAATTTAAGGAGCATTGGATTGTTGGCTTTGTCTATACCTGGAATCCAAATGCAGATTCGTTGCATATGGTTAGCGACATTGAAGTAATTATAAACCAGAAATGGAAGATCGCCTCCAAATCTACAGCAACTGGCACAACATTTGCCATCAGCTCTGTAAGGGATTTAAATGCTTTAAGGGAGGGTAGAGGTGACTTTGAATCCCCTAAAAAGTTTGAGAGTTTCTGGCGAGCTAAAGGATTAAAACGTGAAAGCAATAAAAGGAAGAAATAAACATCAGCTTGCCTTGTGGAAAGAAGAAGCAAGCGAGTCTATCCCTTCAACACGCTATCAAGGAAGCAAGGCAAAACTCGTAAATTGGATATGGGAATGCACTAGAGACCTGCAATTTGATAGTGTTTTAGATATTTTTGGTGGGACAGGTGTGGTGGGATATATGTATAAACGTAAAGGCAGAATCGTCTACTATAATGACTATCTAAGGGCAAACTATTTTATTGGTTTATCTCTTATCGAGAATAATAACACTCGGCTTACCAACGGTGATATTCAGCAACTCTTAGAGCCTGACTCCTCACAGGATTATAAGCACTTCATATCAGAAACCTTCAAGGATATTTACTATACAGACGAAGAGAACCAGTGGTTGGATATGGTAGTTCAAAACATATCCTACTTAGAAAATCCCTATAAGAAGGCGCTTGCCTATAATGCCTTATTCCAAGCCTGCATGGTAAAACGCCCCTTTAACCTCTTCCATCGGAAGAACCTTTACCTTAGGTTAGCCCAAGTTTCTCGAAGCTTTGGAAACAAAGCAACTTGGGATAAATCTTTCCCAGACCACTTTTATAATTTCCTTTTTGAAGTTAACGGCTTGGTTTTTGATAACGGACGTGAAAACAAAGCTCTCAATCTAGATGTCTTTAAAGTCGAAGGGGATTTTGATTTAGTTTATATTGATCCGCCATATACAAGCCAAAGTGGCGCGACAGTTGATTACCTCCAGTTTTATCATTTCCTGGAAGGCTTAAGCCGATATGATGATTGGAGCAAACATATTAATTACAGGGCAAAACACCGCTGCTTTCGGAAAGACGCTAATCCCTGGAATAACCCAAAACTCATAAGGCAGGCTTTTAAGAACCTCCTTGAGCGTTTCAAGGATAGTATTCTTGTAGTTTCATATCGAGAGGATGGGATACCCTCAATCATTGAAATTGTGGAATATCTGGAAGACCTGGGTAAGAAGGTTACTGTTAAAAGTCTAAGCTATAAATACGTTCTCAGCAGCAATCATAGTGCTGAAGTTTTGATTATTGCCCAGTAAAAGCTTAAGTTGTCCCTGTATTTATACGGAAAGAGTCACTTTTTGCAAAATAGCCATTTCTTGCTAGCTTTCCATAGCTAATCTATAATTTGAACCATGGCGCACTGTATTTTCCACATTGATTTGGATGCTTTCTTTGTTTCTGTGGAGCAAGTAGTTAACCCGAAGCTAAAGGGGAAGCCAGTAATCGTCGGTGGAGACCCTGAGCGGCGTGGCGTGGTAGCTTCTGCATCTTATGAAGCGCGCCCCTTCGGCATCCATGCCGGCATGCCTTTATCTAAAGCTCGCCGCCTCTGCCCTCAAGCTATTTTTATCCAAGCTAATTTCTCCCGCTATAGAGAGGCGGCAGACAAGTTTATGGAAATCTTAGCTGATTTCTCTCCCTGTATTGAGCCTCTGGGGCTTGACGAGGCATATCTTGATGTTACTGGATGTGAAGAACCTTACGGCTCTTTTCGCCAAATGGCATTAGCGCTAAAAGACCGAATACGTAGAGAGCTCAGGCTAACAGCCTCGGTGGGCAGTGCCACCTGCAAAGTGGTGGCTAAAATTGCCTCTAATTTATGTAAGCCCGATGGATTGCTGGAAGTAGCCCCGGGGGAGGAGCGCCACTTCCTAACCCCCCTTCCGGTAGCTAGATTACCCGGAGTGGGCAAAAAAACGGAGCAGGTATTAAAAGGGATAGGTATAACCACCATAGGTGAATTAGCCTCACTCCCTTTAAATATAGTGGAAAAAAACTTTGGAAAATTCGGGGTAGTAATTCATGGCTACGCCAACGGAATAGATGACCGAAGGATAGAAGCACCAGGGGAATCCAAGTCCATTAGCCAGCAAACAACTTTTGCTCGAGATACTTTAGACGCAGGCTTTCTTGAGGCTAACCTCCGCCACTTATGCCAGCAAGTCAGTGCAGAGCTACGAAGTCGAGATAAACAGGCAAGGTGTGTAACCTTAAGGTTAAGATATGCTGACTTCAAGACAATCACTCGCCAAGTTACCTTAAAAGAAGCTAGCAATGTTAGTCAGGTTATCTTCGCCGCAGCCCGGCAATTACTGAGCCAAGCTTTAGTACAAAGGGGAAAGCCAATCCGCCTTATAGGTATCAGAGTGTCTAATTTATCTGGCAAGGAAAGGCAGCTCCATATGTTTGATTCCGAAAGAGAAAAATTGGAGCATCTAGATAAAGCTATCGACCAGATTCGAAAGAAATACGGCCCAGCATCGATAAAGGCAGGCAAGGACATTTCTATTTAAGGCAGGCTTGTTTTTACCTTGGGCCACAAAGTATAATTGCCCTGAATTAACCTACAAATAATAAAGGAGGAAAGATGCCACCTTATGCCTTTTTTCAGAAGCAATTCATGCCACTAGCCGAAGCCAAAATCGGGATTTTAACTCACGCCTTGCACTATGGTACCGCCTGCTTCGATGGCATCCGCGGTAACTGGGATAGTGAGCAAGAAAGATTCTGCCTCTTCCGCGTAAAAGACCATTATAAACGCCTGCTGAATGGTTGTCGTATTTTAAAAATCAGCCTCCCTTACTCCACTGATAAGCTTTGCCAATTGACTACTGAACTTGTAAGAAAGAGCGGCTACCATGAAGATGTATATATCCGCCCCTTAGCCTACAAGAGTTCCGAAACTGTTGGCGTCCGCCTCCATGACCTAGAGGACGATTTCTTTATCATCGTGACCACTCTTCCTCCTTACCTTGGTATTGGAGAGGGAGTGCGTTGCTGCACTTCATCATGGCGCCGCGTTGATGATACCATGATTCCAGCTCGAGGCAAGATCTGTGGTATTTATGTCAACAGCGCTTTAGCTAAAACAGAAGCTTGGGAAAATGGCTTTGACGAAGCAATATTACTAACTCACGACGGGCATGTCTCCGAGGGCAGCGGGGAAAATATTTTCCTTGTCATCAATGGGAAGCTAGTTACCCCCCCTCCCTCTGACAACATCCTTATGGGCATTACCAGAGATACTGTGATAAAACTAGCCAAGAACGAGTTAGGCCTAGACACTATAGAGAGAAGTGCTGACAAGAGTGAACTCTACCTCGCTGATGAGTGCTTCTTTAGTGGCACCGCCGCCCATATAGCCCCGATTGTGGAAATTGACCACCGTCCAGTAGGCACAGGTAAAATTGGCAAAATAACATCCGCACTACAAAAGCTCTTCGCAGAGGTGATACTGGGCAGGAATACTAAATACCTTGATTGGTATACCTTTTTGGCTAAGCCCAACTGAGTCCTTCCTCCTTGTCATTCTGAGCGTAGCGAAGAATCTCGAGACCCTTCACTTCGTTCAGGGTGACATTGCGTTTAAGATTTAGATATTAGTGCTTAGTATTTATCCGTTAAGTTTGGATTTGCCCTAAAGCCTTGAGCAAATAGAGGAGACGACAGCTCTGCTCCAGTACACTAGTATAGTAATAAGCTTCCTCTAATAGCTGGCCAGCAGCAAAACTTCCATGACCCCGCACTAAAACCACTTTATATTGCTTCAAGGTTTCGGCTATTTCTTCGCCGAGGGCTCCGGCCTTTACCGCTATCCCCGGTCCCAAGATTAGCACTTTTGGCAACAGAGCTCGCCCTTCCATATCACAAGGTATAATCTCCTTTTCTACAAAGGACAAGGCAACGGCGTAGGGTGGATGAGCATGCACCACAGCTAATGCTGATGTGTTCTTATAAATAGAACGATGAACCGCTAACTCACTGGATGCCAAAGGCGTAGCCCGATCGTTCTTAGCAATACCAGTTTCTACTAAATCTGCCTCCCCAATTGACCCCAAAGTGCTGCCCCGATGTGTGATAACTAGATGCTCTCCCAGCTTTATACTGAGGTTGCCACTACAGGGAGAGACAAGCCCTTGAGTAAAAAGGGCATGCCCTACTGCCTTGAATTGGGATAACATCCTCAACTCCTATGGCATGCGCCAAATAACAGCAACAACTCTCCCATCAGCCTTCAGTTATCAGCTTTCAGCTAACTGCTGACCACTGCGTGTTGACTGCTCTTTATTTAGCTTTTTCATTAAACGAGATTTAAGCCTGGCACCTTTATTTTTATGAATAACCCCTTTACTTATAGCTTTATCAATGCTGCTTGTGACTGCCACCATCTCTTGCTTTGCTAATTCTAATTCCCCAGAGGTAATACGCCTTCGTACCTTACTTATCTGAGTTCTAGTGCTACCTCGCACCAAACGATTTCGTAATCGTTTCCTTTCCGCCATCCGCGCTGCTTTGTTAATTGACTTACTGCTTAGCACTCACCTCTCCTTTCCTTACTACATTTATCACATTCCATACCGAGTAAATTTTAGACATCAATCTACTTAACTTAGCTGTGCTTTTAATTTCGAGGGTAAAGTATAGTGAGATAATATTATCGCCCTGGCCAGTCATATTAACATCGGTAATATTTACCCCTTCTTCAGCTATGATAGCACTAATATCCCGAACTAACCCAACTCTATCCCAGGCATCAACCTGAATAGTTACCGGGTAAACTTGCTCCACATCACCCCAATTGACATTGATCAGTCGCTCCTTTTCTAGCTCATTGATAATATTAGGGCAATCCCGGCGATGCACGGTAACACCGCGACCTTGAGTAATATAACCAATAATCTCGTCTCCCGGCAATGGATGGCAACAACTGGCTAAACGAGTGAACAAGTCACCAACGCCCAATACTTGGACACTCGAAGGGCTAATCTTCCCCGGAGGCGAAATCTCGACTGTTTTGCTTGGTGGCTCAAAATCCGCGCTTAGTTTAACTGCCACCTCAGAAGGGCTAATACTGCCACAACCGAGAGCAAAGAAAAAGTCATCTGAGCTACTATAGTTAAACTGACGGGCTACTTTGTCAACATTGGGTAAGCTGATGCCTAAACGTTTAAGTTCCTTGTCCAAAAGCTGCTTGCCAGTCTCTATACTCTGACCTCGCTCCTGCCTTTTGAACCATTGTCGCACCTTCCCATGGGCGTGAGAAGTTTTAATATAGCCAAGTTGGGGGTTAAGCCAATCCAAACTGGGCCCCTTCTCCCCTTTGGCGGCGATGATTTCCACCACATCACCATTATTAAGCACATGGCTTAAGGGGACCAGCCGTCCATTCACTTTTGCCCCAATACAACGGTAGCCCAAGTCTGTATGAATTCGGAAGGCAAAATCTAGAGGGGTGGCACCCTTGGGCAACTCCTTTATCTCACCCTTAGGAGTATAGACATATACTCGATCCGCAAGGACGTCAGTTTTAACCGATTCCAGAAACTCCTCGCTATCGAGTTCTTCTCGCCAGTCGTTAACCTCACGTAGCCAAGATATTTCATTGTCAAATGACGCATCTACCTCCCCCCCTTTATACTTCCAGTGAGCAGCTACCCCATACTCAGCGATTTGATGCATCTCACGAGTCCGTATTTGTATTTCTAGGGGGGTAACGCCTTGGCACATTACTGTGGTATGCAGGGAGCGATAGCCATTATCCTTAGGATTAGCAATAAAATCGTTAAACTCTTCGATTATGGGATGCCAAAAATTGTGAATCGCCCCTAGCGCCTTATAGCAATCCGAAACTGAGTCCACTAATACGCGCAAGGCAAAAAGGTCATGGATGTCGCCAAAATCCTTGCCCTGCGCAGTATACCGGCCCATCTTTTGATAAATGCTGTAAATATGTTTCGGCCTACCCAAAACCTTAGCCTTTATGCCAGCCTGGCTTAATTCCTGATGCAGCATCTGGCTAACCTCACTTATAAAGCCTTCTCGCTGAAGTCGTTTTTCCGCCACCAAGCGAGAAAGCCGACGGTATTGCTGTGGCTCGAGATAACGGAAGGCCAGATCCTCCAACTGCCATTTCACATTCCACATGCCTAATCGGTGCGCCAGAGGAGCATATATCTCCAACGTCTCTTGGGCAATTGCCTGGCGTTTCCCTGGTGGCAAAGCGCCTAGTGTGCGCATATTGTGTAGTCTGTCAGCCAATTTAACAAAAACCACTCGTAAGTCTTTAGCCGTAGCCACAAGCATTTTACGTAAGTTTTCCGCTTGAAACTTCGACTTCCTCTCTTCACCTTCGGCTCGGCTTGTGAGCTTGCTCAGTTTAGTCACACCATCAACTAATCTGGTTACTTCAGATCCGAAGTTAGCCTCAACTTCTTCCAGTGATACGCCACAATCCTCAGGAACATCATGCAGCAAGGCAGCAACTAATGTATCAGCATCAAGTCGAAGTCCAGCTAAGGTCATAGCCGTATGTAAAGGATGCTCTAAATAGGGCTCTCTCGATTTACGCATTTGCCCCTGGTGTGCCTGCGCGGCAAACTCGTAAGCTGCTTTAATTAGACTTACCTTGTCACCAGGTAGATATTCGCTGGCTTTTGCTATAAGCGAACTTATCTCCATATCCTAAGTTTATGATAACGTAAGAAGAAAACCAAAGCAAATCTTCAACTTAAATTATGCTAGCTTATTATGCTAAACTAAATAGACACAATAGAAAGGGAGGCTTCGTGTATAAAGCGCCTCGGGGCACATCAGACATCCTACCACAAGAGCAAGCTTACTGGAAATATGTGGAGGGAAAAGCTGCTTCCTTATGCCAGCTTTATGGCTACCAGCTCCTGACCACGCCAATATTTGAAGATTC
>Ga0209609_10002126_pt1 | contig 11413 bp, 9 predicted proteins | sample LakKivw325mmetaG_FD_184136 | JGI IMG/M metagenome (GOLD analysis project Ga0209609, IMG submission 184136) | Anoxic lake water microbial communities from Lake Kivu, Rwanda to study Microbial Dark Matter (Phase II) - Lake Kivu water 325m metaG... | ecosystem: Environmental > Aquatic > Freshwater...
CGTCCAACGGTTACCTCTACATCCAGGACGACAACGACGTGCTCTACTGCCTGAATCAGGCCGACGGTACGCAAATCTGGGCCTGCGACTGCAACTCCTATCTGCCGGGCGGCGGCCGCGGCCCGCGGCCGATGCAGTTGACCGACTACGACCCTAACCCTTCAATCACGTCTACGGGCGACATCATCGTGGTCGGGATGAGCGCGCTTTACTCCGTGGCCGGCTACGTCGAAGGCCCGCTCGACGGCGCGGCAGCCTGGCCCAAGTGGCAAAGAGACCTCTCCAACACGGGCAAGCGGCCTTAGCAACCTCCTGGACCGGGACGGGCCCTCTCTGAGGGCCCGTCCCTTTCGCTCCCGCGCTCCACAATTGACACAGGCCGTTTCCGGGCTATCCTTGTCCCTTGCCCGCAGCGGTCAATCCCGCCTCTAACGGCCGGATTCTCGACCGGCTGCGGCAGGACAAGTATCATAGCCACGGAGGAATCATGGAATCGAGAAGACTCCTGCCGGTCCTGCTCATCGCGCTGGCCGCGCTCCTGGTCGGCGCCTGCGGCAAAGCGCCGCTGGTTCCGGACGCGCCCAGAGGCCCGGCCCAGTGGCTGCGCAACGTCAGCGCGGCCTGCACGACCTCGACCACCGACCCATCCGGGGTCCAGGTCTCGTACCAGTTCGACTGGGGCGACGGCGCCAAGTCCCAGTGGTCCCAGTTCATGGACGGCGGCGTGCCGTTCGCCGACACGCACTCCTATGCCAACAAGGGCTCGTTTGCCATCAAGGTGCGAGCCAAGAACAGCAAGAAGGCATCAGGCTGGTCGGACCCGCTGGACGTCAACGTCATCTTAGGCGAGGGGGCGGTCGCCTGGTCCATCGGTTTCACTGACCCCGAGGACGTCGAGGACTCCTCGGATTTCACCAGCAACTCCTTCGCCATCGGCCCCGACAATACGGCCTACATCGCGTGCGACTACGGCGCTCTCATTGCCCGCCGGCCGTCCGGCAGCGTCGCCTGGAAGTTCATGCTGCCCGAGCTCGACCAGATAACGGCCGCGCCCGTAGTCGCCGACGACGGCACCATCTTGATAGGCTGCTCGAACGACTTCATATACGCGCTCAATCCAAACGGCTCGGTCAAATGGGCCGACTCGGTCGGCAGCGAGGTCTGGGCCACCGGCGCGCTCGGGGCTGAAGGCACGGCCTATTTCCAGACAGCGGATTCCATGGTCATCGCCCTGCGCTCGGACGGCTCGACTCTCTGGACGTTCGACTCCATCGGCGGCAACTCGGCGCCGGTCGTCGGCACTGACGGCGCCGTCTACTTCGTGAACCAGGATGGCGTGGTCTACGCTATCAACCCGTCCGACGGCACTGCCAAATGGACCAAGGGCCTCGGCTCCAACTTCCAGTCGGTCCAGGCGCCTGCGATTGACCCAAGCCATAACGTGCTGTACGTGGTATCCGACGCAGGGCTGCTCCAGTCCGTGGACCTCACGACCGGCGCTGCCGGGAACTCCGCCACCGTCGGGCAGGACGCATCGGGGGCTGCGGTTGGCCCGGACGGGAGCGTCTACATCTGTGGGGGCGGCGCTCTGACCAAGCTCAATCCCGACGACTTCGGCGAGTTGTGGAAATTCACCCCGCCCTTGAACGGCGTCTTGTCGACGCCCGCGCTCACTGTTGACGGCTATGTGTACGTGCTGGCCGTGCCGGGCAAGAAGCGACGACTGGCGCTGCCGGAAGACGTGGACACGCTCTATGCGGTCAACCCGGACGGCACGCGGCGCTGGGCCTGCGGCCTCGGCGAAGGTCTGTCCGACCCTGACTATCCGCTCTCCGCGCCCAAAATCGACGCGAGCGGCTTCATCTATGTCGGTGACGGTTTCCGGGCATGGTGCGTGGGCGGCGTGAGCGCGCCGGCCCAGTCCGTCTGGCCGATGTTCCAGCACGACGCGCAGAATACCGGCAGGGCACGATAGAGGAACCGAACAAAGCAGAATGCAGAGAGCAGATACCAGAATGCAGAATGGTCGGACGGCCCGGAATTCTGATTTCTGCATTCTGAGTTCTGAATTGTCCTGACCATGTTCGCGCCGGTTCCCCGCCAGCCCGACCACCGTGAGATCGAACCGCGCATACTCAAGCTCTGGGCGGACCGCGGCATCTTCCAGAAGCTGGTCGCGCGCAACAGGGGGAAGCCCAAGTTCAAGTTCCTGGACGGTCCGATTACCGCCAACAACCCGATGGGCGTCCACCACGCCTGGGGCAGAACCTACAAGGACCTTTTCCAGCGCTACCGCGCCATGCTCGGTCAGGACCAGCGGTACCAGAACGGGTTCGACTGCCAGGGGCTCTGGGTCGAGGTCGAGGTCGAGAAAGAGCTGGGCTTCAAGTCCAAACGCGACATCGAGAAGTTCGGCATCGACCGGTTTGTGGAGAAGTGCAAGGAAAGGGCGCGGAAATACTCGGCAGTCCAGACCCAGCAGTCCATCCGGCTGGGCCAGTGGATGGATTGGGACAACTCCTACTTTACGATGTCCGAGGAGAACAACTACTCCATCTGGCATTTCCTGAAGAAATGCCACGAACGCGGCCTCGTATATGAAGGCACCGACGTGATGCCGTGGTGCTCGCGCTGCGGAACCGCCATCTCCGACCAGGAGATCGCAACCGAGGGCTACCGCGAGATCACCCACAAGGCCGTGTACTTCCGTCTGCCCGTACTTCATCCTTCGGACTTCGGACTTCGTCCTTCCGATGAATACCTGCTCATCTGGACCACCACGCCGTGGACCCTGACCTCTAATGTCGCGGCCGCGGTCCACCCCGAAATCGACTACGTCCGCGCGCGCAGAGACGGCGACACCTACATCCTCGCGAAGTCCCTTCTTCACGTTCTCGGCGACAAGGCGCAGGTCATCGAGGAACTCAAGGGCGAGAAGCTCGTCGGTCTGCGCTATAAAGGCCCGTTCGACGAGCTGGGACCCCAGCAGGGCGTCGAGCACCGCGTGATTCCGTGGGACGAGGTGAGCGCGGCCGAGGGAACCGGCATCGTCCACATCGCGCCGGGCTGCGGCAAGGAGGATTTCCTCCTCGGCAAGGAATTCAACCTCGCCGTCATCGCGCCGCTCTGCGAGGACGGGGCCTTCGCCGACAACTTCGACTGGCTCAAAGGGATGGATGCACAGGCGGCGGCCCAGCCCGTTTTCGACAGCCTCGAGAAGAAAGGATTGCTCTTCAAGGTCGAGGACTACACGCACCGCTACCCAGTCTGCTGGCGCTGCGGACAAGAGCTTGTGTTCCGGCTGGTCGACGAGTGGTTCATTTCTATGGACTCCCTGCGTGAGGAGATAAAGGAGTCGGCGCGCCAAGTGCGGTGGATTCCCGAATTCGGCCTCGCCCGCGAGCTCGACTGGCTCTCGAACATGTCCGACTGGTGCATCTCGAAGAAGCGCTACTGGGGGCTCGCCCTGCCGATCTTCCGGTGCGAGTGCGGGTGGTTCGACGTCATTGGCTCACGTGAAGAGCTGAGGACGCGAGCCATATCCGGCTGGAAGCAGTTCGAGGGGCATACGCCGCACCGCCCCTGGGTGGACGAAATCCGTGTCTCCTGCGGCAAGTGCGGCAAGCCGGTCGCGCGCATCAAGGACGTTGGCAACCCCTGGCTCGATGCCGGCATCGTACCGTTCTCTACGACCCACTACCTCACCGGCCGTGCCTACTGGCAGGAGTGGTTCCCGTTCGAGTTCATCACCGAGTGCTTTCCCGGGCAGTTCCGCAACTGGTTCTACGCCATCCTCGCGATGTCGACGGTGCTGGAGAAGCGCTCGCCGTTCAAGGTTCTGTTCGGGTACGCTTCGATGAAAGGCGCGGACGGCCGCGACATGCACAAGTCATGGGGCAACGCGATTGACACCGACGAGGCCTTCGACAAGATGGGCGCGGACGTGATGCGCTGGGTCTTCTGTCGCCACAACCCGGTCCAGAACCTGAACTTCGGCTATAGTCTCGGCGACGAAGTGCGCCGGAAGCTGCTCACGCTCTGGAACGTGTACAGCTTCTTCGTGACCTACGCCAATATCGACAAATGGACTCCTGGGGCAGGATTCAGAGGTCAGAAGTCCGAGCCCCAGTCTCTAACCCCTGACCCCCAGTCCCTATCTCTCCTCGACCGCTGGATTCTCTCCCGTCTCAACTCGCTGGTGAAACTGACCCGCGAGCGGCTCGACGACTTCGACCCGTCCTCGGCTCCGCGCGCCGTCGAGGAGTTCATTGACGACCTTTCGGTCTGGTACGTGCGCCGCAGCCGGCGCCGCTTCTGGAAGCCTGCCCTGAGCGGAGTCGAAGGGTCGGCGTCGGACACCGACAAGCAGGCTGCATACCGCACCCTGTACGACTGCCTGGTTACTCTCGCCGGACTCATCGCGCCATTCATGCCTTTCCTTGCCGAAGAGCTGTACCAGAACCTGGCGCAGCCCTCAATCTGCAATCTGCAATCTGCCATCTGCAATCCCTCGGGTCGTGTCCCGCTACCTGAGTCAGTCCACCTGTGCGCGTACCCCGAGCCCGACCTGTCGCTCATCGACCTCGACCTGGAGAAAGAGGTGGGGCTCGTCCGGGCGGTGGTGTCGCTGGGCCGGGCCGCGCGCGAGAAGTCGAACCTGAAGGTGCGCCAGCCGCTGGAGGCGGTGCTCGTGCGGTTGAACGAGCCGGGTGAGGAAGAAGCCATCCTGCGTCACGCCGAGACAATCAAGGAGGAGTTGAACGTTCACGACCTCCGCTTCAGCATGAAGGATCAGAAGTTCCCGGCCGGCTACCGGGTCGAGGAAAGCCCGGAGCGCGCCGTAGGCATCTGTACCAAGCTGACAGAGGAACTGGAAAACGAGGGACTCGCCCGCGAGCTCGTCCACAAGGTCCAGAACCTCCGCAAGGCGGCCGGATTCGACGTGGTCGACCGCATCCGGCTTCATTATCAGGCATCGCCGCGCCTCGCCGCGGCGGTGCGGGAATTCGAAGACTACATCCGGCATGAGACTCTGGCCGTGGTCGTGACCGACGAAGTGATGGCGGAACCCGACATCCGGGAGAGCGCGAGGATCAACCGGGAGCCGGCCGAACTGGCGCTCAAGAGAGTGAGGGAGTAATGGACAAACGCAAGCTGCACAAGTACGAAAGGGCACTACTGGCCGAGAAGCAGCGGATTCTGAAACAGGGTCGTGTCACCGACGAAGTGATGGACGCCGCCTGCCCGGACAAGACCGGCGACCTCTCCACCCACCGGACCCACACCGCCGACCAGGGCACCGAGAACTACCAGCGCGAGATGGCCTCGCGTTTCAAGACCATCGAAACCGACACCTTGCGCCAGATCGAGGATGCGCTGAAGCGGATTGCCGACGGTACCTATGGCATCTGCGTCTCCTGCGGCGGGCCCGTACCCATGGCCCGGCTCGAAGTCGTGCCCCATGCCCGGTACTGCATGAAGTGTCTGGAAAAACGCCGATAGAGTAAGACGCCACAGCCCGGCCCCAATGACCGATGGGGCATTCCGGACTCCTCAGTGCGCAATCTGAAACTGACCATTGAGTTCGACGGCGCGAACTACGCGGGCTGGCAGTTCCAGCCCGACCGCCCGACGGTCCAAGGCGAAATCGAATCGGCGCTGGACAAGATAGTCCACCAAGCTATCAGGGTCTGCGGCTGCGGCCGGACCGACGCCGGTGTCTCCGCCCGGGCCTACGTCGCAAACGTCCAGGTCGACTCGCGTCTGACACCCGACCGCCTCAAACTCGCCATCAACCACTTCCTGCCCGACGACATTCTGATACGCTCCATCGAAGAGGCGAAGCCCGGCTTCCATGCCCGCCACAGCGCCCTGGGCAAGACCTACGTCTATCGCATTGTACTCCGGAAGTCTCCCCTGCGACGGAGACAGGCCTGGGAGTTCTGGTTCAAACTGGATGTCGAGAAAATGCGCAAGGCCGCACCGCTGTTTGAGGGACGCCGCGACTTCCAGCATTTCTGCCAGATAGGCCGAAAGCGGGACGCGCCGGGAGATGACCGCGAAAACAGGGACTGTCCCGCGCGCCGAGCGCTCGGAGGGACTGTCCCTGCTTTCGCAGACGGAATGTGTACGGTCAAGAAGGTCAAACTCGCGGCGTCCGGCGACGAGGTCCTCGTCACGGTCGAGGGCGACCGGTTTCTCTACAAGATGGTCAGACGGATTGTGGGCGCGCTCGTCGCCTGCGGCTCCGGCCGGCTCACGCAGAGAGACATCCGCGCCGCGCTTGCCGGCCGACTCAGCCGTCCCTTCACTACCGCCCCTGCCTGCGGTCTGCTACTCGACTCGGTCGAATACTGACGCCCTGTATGCAGTATACTGTATACTGTATACTGTATACTGTATACTGTATACAGGTTCACTGAGAGCCGCGCTCGTAGCGCGCCGCTGCGTCATCCAGCGCCTGCTTCGGCGTCTTCGCGCCGAGCATCGCCTGCTCAAGCTCCTCAATCAGCGCCATGCGGCCGGCGAGCCACTTGAGCCCGCGCGGCTCGAACACCGCGCAGTCCATCTGGGCGTAGGCCGCCTTCAGGCCCGGCGTCCCTGCCAGCCGTTCCTGCATCCGCGGGTCTTCAAGCGACCGCCGGTGAATCGGCACGTACCAGGTGCCGAGCGACCACTCGACCTGCTGCTCGGGGCTGGTGAACCACTTGATGAACTTCCAGGCCGCGGCCTTCTGTTCCGGCGACGCCCGCCGGAACATGCCGACATTCGTACCGTAGACAATCGCCGCCGGAATGCCCCAGGTCGGCACCGGCGCCATTCCTACCGGGAAGGACTCCTTATCCACGACCGACGCGCGCCAGGTCGAACTGCCGGTCAGTGTCGCCATCCTGCCTACCAGGAAGTCGTCCATCGGGGTCCGGCCCACGTCGGTATTCTGCACCTTGTCCGCTAGAACCATGTCAACCTGAAACCGCAGCGCCTCCACGCCCTCCGGGCCGTTGAATAACGGTTGACCGTCCTCTTTGTCCAGGAATCGGCCGCCTCGTTGATACAGCATCGAACCGAATATCCAGATGTCGGTTCCGCCGGCCGCACCCCACACCTCCACGCCGCCGGCCGCGTCGCGCCTGGTCAGCAGGTTGGCCGCCCGCCTGAACTCGGGCCAAGTCTTGGGGAACTCCGGGTAGCCGGCAGCCGCGAACATCGGCACGTTGTAGTAGTAAACGGGTACGCTCTTGTTGAAAGGCAGGGTGAGAAGCTTGCCATCCCAGGAGTTGTTCTCAAGCAGGGCCGGGTAGACGTCGGCCAGGTCCTCGGCGCTCAGCCCGTCCGGGCCGTGAACGAAGCTATCGAGATAGACCAGCTCTCCGCCCGCGTGCAGTTGGGTCGTCCAGTTCTCGTACATCTGCGCGATGACGGGCGGGTTCCTGGCCGCGACCGCGCCCATCAACTTCTGGGAAAGCGCGTCGTAGTTGCCCATCCCCACCAGTTCGACGTGGATATCGGCGTGCGTGCTCTCGAAGCGGTCGACCATCGCCCTCAGGGTCTTCTGCGACTCGCCGCCCATCGCGTGCCAGAAGGTGACGGTCGTCTTCGAAGAGGTGCTCCTGCATCCGGCGACTACCGCCATCAGAAGAGTCAGCGCTATGCAGTTCTTGCCGCTCATGGCCTCATTCTAGAGACGACTCCCGCGCAGTCAACTCCTCGGCGCGGTGAGGCGAATCTCCCTCGGTGCCGGGCAGTCAAAGTATGCGGAGGTATAGGTACATGCCTACAAGAAACAAAGGTAACCTGGTGTGTGTGGTAGAGTCCGCAATACGTAGCAACACCCAGTGGCTGTTGCTGGCCGCAGTGGCCATGGTGGCTGCGTCTGTGGCGGCGGCGCTGTCATAGGTTGAATGACATGGCGGGCTCTCAGTCGAGCTCCTTGCCGAGCGTGTAGACAATCCGTCATGAACAGGCGAGGGCCGGAAAGGCCCTCGCTTTACACTATCGAAACGGCTGACGCTAGTTCAGAACCGAGACCTTGACGTGCGCGACCTGTCCGCCGGCAGAGAGTTCATACACGTATAGACCATTGCCGACCCGCTTACCCGCGTCATCGCGCAGGTTCCAGTTGACCGTATTCGCACCTGCCGGCATCTGCCCATTGACGAGCGTCCGCACCAGCGCACCTGAAGTCGAGTAGACCCGGAGCGTCACGTTCTCAGCCTTGGGCAGGTTGAACTGCACCGCGCTGTGTCCTACGACTGGGTTCGCGCCGATAGCTGAGAACTCAACTGGCTTAACCACCGGCGTCTCACTGACGCCAGTCATGTACTGCTCAATAACGGCACGCATGGCTGTCTCGTTCCACCCAACCGTAGCGTATCTCACTGTATCGTTTGCGTCAACCACATAGTTGGTCGGGATGGAATTGGATATCTTCCATACATTCCACACACCACCGTCATCGCGCAGGAACGTATAGTTGTTCTGACGAGCGTAGGTCTTGACGGTGTTCCAATCCTCCCAGAGGTTTATCGAGAGCGGTACGAAGCTCTGTTCTCCGTACTCGTCCAGCATGGCCTGAAAGCGCGGCAACTCCGCGCGACAGGTCCCTCAGCCCGACTGCCAGAAGAGGATCGCGACGACTTTGCCAGTATAGTCGTACAGCGAATGGTTGACACCTGCCGTATCGGGCAGGGTGAAGTTGGGCGCATGTTGGCCCACGCCAATGCCCGCCATCAGCATAGAAGGCACGGCAGCCAAGACGGCCAGCGCCAATAAGGACTTACGCATATACGAACACCTCCTTTGTGCCGGCGTCCCGGCACAAGTCATGACTTAGGAGCCTGAGTAAATTCTAGACTCGTCCACCTCCGAGTCAAGCCGCGCCGGGAACTTGCCCGAGTATTGACATAGGTCCAGCGGCTTGCTAGCCTGAACCGTCGGCCATGCCAGGCGAGAGCCATCCCGGCCGGCCCGGGACGGCGATTCGTCTCCCGGAAGCACGAAACCGAGGAGCACATCTTGACGGTCCGGCTTCTTATCATCGCCGGCTACCTGCTGGCGCTGCTGGCCCTTGGCCTTCTGGCACGGCGCGGCACGCCCCCCACCCACGAGGGCTTCTTTCTCGCCAATCGCACAATCGGGCCGATTCTCATGTTCCTCACAATGGCCGCGACGAACTTCTCAGCCTTTACCGTGTTCGGCTTCTCCGGCGCCGGCTACCGCATCGGCTACGCCTACTACCCGATAATGGCCTTCGGTACCGGTTTCATGGCCCTGACGTTCATTCTCATCGGTGTGCCCGTCTGGCAGGCGGCGAAGAAGCTGGGCGCGGTCACGCCGCCCGAGCTCATTCGATTGCGGTTCAACAACGCGCCGCTGCACGCCGTCTACCTCGTCGTGATGGTCGTCTTCACCCTGCCCTACCTCGCGATACAGCCGATGGGCGCGGGCTACGCGCTCAAAGGTCTGCTGGACATTCCCTACGTCTGGGGCGCGACCGTCGTCACCGCGGTCGGCGTCGGCTACGTCCTGCTCGGCGGCATGAAGGCGGACGTCTGGACCGATGCCCTGCAGGGCGTCGTGATGCTCGTAGTGATGCTGGCCGTCCTCCTCGGGATAGCGGCTGCCCTCGGCGGGTTCGCGTCGGCCAACCGTCACGTGCTCGAACGATTCCCCGACTTGTTCAGCCGGCCCGGCGGCGGCAACGCGCTGCCGATGTCAATCTGGTTCTCCTACATGGCGCTCTGGTTCCTCTGCGACCCGATGTTCCCGCAGCTCTTCCAGCGGTTCCTCGCCGCCCGTGACGCCCGCAGCCTGAGAGTGACCGCCGCGCTCTACCCGCTTGCGACCGGCGGACTGTTCTTCATACCGGTTGCGGTCGGCGTTATGGGAAGGTTGATTCTCCCCGACCTCGCTGGCAACCAGACCGACCAGGTGCTGCCAATGGTCGTGGCCAGGCTCCTGCCCCCATGGCTCGGCGCCGTCGCGATGGCCGGCGGGCTCGCGGCCCTGATGTCCACGATGGACTCGCAGCTCCTGACCCTGAGCTCGATGGTGGTGCGTGACGGAGCGACGCTTGCGCGCACCTCGCCGGTATCTAACCGCCGGTCAAGGGTCGTCGTCGTCCTGCTCGCCGCGGTCGGCCTGGTTCTCGCGCTCCGACCCTGGGCCCCGATTCTAGAGATCGCCACCGAAGCCTTTACGGGACTGGCCGTGCTCTTCCCGGTCACGCTCGCCGCGGTCTACTGGCGGAAGGCGAGTGCCGGGGCCGGCCTCGCCTCGATACTCGTCGGTGAAGCGCTCGTCGTGCTCTACCATTTCAGACTTCTCCCCACCTTCGGCTTCCTGCCGGTGATTCCGGTCGCCGTCGTCACGACCCTGGTGCTGGTTGTCGGCAGCCTCATCGCACCGGCCCGTGGCCTCGAGCCGCTGGCCCGAACCACGGCCCGCGGCTGGCGCTGGGCCGCATTCTTCGCGCTTCTGTTCCTGCTCGGGAACGACTTCTGGGCGTGGCGTCAGGCGACGCCGCTCTGGTCCGGCCTTCCGTTTTGGCTCTGGTACTACGTCGCGCTGATTCTGCTGTTGTTCGGGCTGGTCGTGCTGCTTATCCGGCCGCGGCGTCAGTCCGGCGAGCCGCCGCCCAGCTCGAACAGCCGGTCGCGGAAGGCTACGTAGCGAACGAGTTCGCCCATGTCGAACACGATGTGCGGGTGCGTCAGGTACTCCATGCCCGGTTTGACCTGCATGCCTTCGGGAACCGCTATCGCCGGCTCGGCGCCGTTCCTGAAGTTGGCGAGGAAGCCGTCGTCCGCGAGCCGCTCGTATGGGTAGTATTGAACGCAGAACTTCCGCTCCATGTCGTGGTAGAGGAAGTCGATGTCGAGCAGCGACTCACATCGGCACTTCGGGCACTGGAACACGTTCACGGCTCCGGCCAGAAGCAGCTCCTTGTCGTCCGGGTCCTGGGTGACGTTCATCGAGCGCCAGACCGTGGCCGACGATTCCTCGCCGCAGGATGGGCATCTCGCTTCGACCGTTTCCTTCACAGACATGAGTCGCTCCGCAGGGAAACCCCAAACCCCAAACCCCAATGACCAATCAAGCAGGAAATGACCAAGCCCGACAGCCGTGCGTGTCGCGAGTCGCTACTCGGGAATTGGGGCTTTCCGCTTTGACTGGTCATTGAGACTTGGTCATTCTGATTCCCTCGCCCTTCATCTATCCGCCCTTATCCTCTTCCCCCGGCCCCAGCGCAGCTTCGCAGTCAGCACGCGGTCGGTTGAGAATACGCGCGCGGCGACGAGGATGCAGGCGGTGGCGAATACCGCCATGTACGCGAATCCGGCGAAAACCAGGCTGTAATTTCCGAAGAGCATTGCCTTGGGCATCAGGAATGGGTACGCGAAGGGTATCGCGT
>Ga0209609_10002128_pt1 | contig 11410 bp, 8 predicted proteins | sample LakKivw325mmetaG_FD_184136 | JGI IMG/M metagenome (GOLD analysis project Ga0209609, IMG submission 184136) | Anoxic lake water microbial communities from Lake Kivu, Rwanda to study Microbial Dark Matter (Phase II) - Lake Kivu water 325m metaG... | ecosystem: Environmental > Aquatic > Freshwater...
AAGTACAACGTCATGCCGGACTTGATCCGGCACCCATCCGGAGAAGGGATGGATCCTGAACCAAGTTCAGAATGACGTGGTTTCTCACATACTCCGAGCTCTTACCTGTGGTCCTGGGCGTTCAAACTCGAAATCTGCGCCGGCCTTCGCAGGCGTATAGACCGGGGCGCGTCGCGCTCGCCGGCAGGTAGGCGCCCGACTACTTCGTCATTATTCCCACAAACGGCCGATCTCAAGCGCAGTACGTGCCTCATCCGGACCGACTCATTGATCCCGTCAGGAGACGACCCGCAATGCGGCGCAGGGAGACAGACGAGGGAGTGTCTTTCTTTTTTACGACTACTTGGTTTAGCTGACTGCTTGTTTTGGGTATCAATAGGTTGTAGCCAGCTTTCAGTGCTGGAATCGTTTCTCGGAGGAAACCATCTCTCTGGTTGGAGGAAAGAAAATGTCTAAGAGGATTATCGTTGTTGCTCTCGTTGTCTTGGCTCTTGGCGCCAGCTTTGGCGTTGCTACCGCCGACGTGCTTCCCGTGACTGCCAGTTGGACCAATTTCTATTGGTCGGGCAGTGCTCCGGTGTATGCGACCCCTTCGTTTACAGTGACCTGGGGCGGTACCTTCCGGCTGTGGGTGACTGACGGCTTCATCACCGGCGATCAGTTTGAGGTCTATGTAGATAACGTCTTGGCGTTTACTACGAACTCCGTGACGAAGGACATCGATACCTTCGCAACAAATGGCGACAGTGCCTGGGGTGACTATAGACTCAGCAAGGGTTCCATTCTTCTTGGCCCCGGCAGTTATGTTGTCGACATCAAGGTTATCGACCAGACAACTCTCGTTGCCGGAGGTGGCGCGTTTATCAGAGCCACCTGTGAGACCGTAGTTCCTGAGCCGTCGAGCGTGCTTGCCCTGGTTTCCGGCCTTGGTGGAGTTCTCGGACTGGCCTGGAGACGCAGAAAGTAGATTCGCTCAAGTCCGAATACGTTCGATTCAAAATGGCGGCGAGGACAGATCCGGTCCTCGCCGCTTTCGATTATGACCCTTCCGATCGGCTTGACGGGGTCACGCAACCATGTTGACTTCTGACTTTCGCCAGTTTAGGCAGTTGTGTCTTATGGGTAGAAACAGAACAGTGTTGCCCGGCAGAGGTAGTGTTCCATCGAACTCAGTTCTCATGACTCGCCGGTGACACCCGAGTCCAGGATTCCCGCAGGAAGCAAGATTCACAATCAGAAGATGAAGGAGGTTGTATCAAAATGAAAAGTCTATCATCTGCGCTTGCAGTAGCGGTGGCGTCGGTACTGCTCTGTGGAGTCGCGATAGCGGATACCGTTGTCACATACGACGGTTTCGCTGATATTGTCGGGCTGACACTCAGCGGGAGTGCCGCGGTGGTTGCGACGGGTGACGGTCAGGTCTTGCGACTCTGTCCGGCAGTCGGCAATCGGGCGGGGAGCGCGTTCAGTAGCGTGCCGCTAAATGCCGCCGGTTTCAGCACGTTCTTCAAGTTCCGCATAACCGACCCGGGCGGAACGCTTTTCGACGGCAATGACAAGGTCGGAGCTGACGGCATCGTGTTTGTAGCCCAGTCGGTAAGCGCCAGCATCGGGGGTATTGGCGTCGGGATTGGATACGCCGGAATCCCCAATAGCGTGGGTGTCGAGTTTGACACCTGGCACAACAGCTCCGAGAACGATCCGGATTCGAACCACCTGGGAATCGACATCAACGGCTCCGTGAACCACGGCCCGGGGAGTCTGAATACTCAGCCGATGAGCCCTGACTTTGACGACGGGAATCTCTGGTACGCGTGGGTTGACTACAATGGAATCCAGGTGGAGGTTCGGGCTAACCAGACGGGCATCCGCCCACTGCTTCCGGACCTGAGCCGTGCGCTGGACATCACGTCGATTTTGGGGCAGACCACAGCTTACGTTGGCTTCACGTCCGGCACCGGGGCTGACTGGGGAAACCACGACATAGTCTACTGGACCTATCGCGACTACTACAATCCTGTGCCCGAACCCGGTAGTCTCGCGGCCCTCGCAGTTGGCCTGGGCGGGTTCGGCATGGCGTTTGCACGGTCTGCCAGACGACGGCGCCAGGCATAGCGCTGCGCCAACTGTGGAGTAATGACAGAGCGGGACGGGATATGATGATCTCGTCCCGCGTCTTTTTGCCAAGGTCCGCCTGGCCGCGCTATAATGAAGAACCACCATCGTTTGCGGGAAGAGAGTATTTCCATGGATTTTGGCGACGTATCCAGTTCCACCACGCTCGGGGACGAGCAGGTCAGGCAACGCGTGCACCAGGCAATCGACGGGGCCGGGCTTGCAGGCAAGAGGGTGCTTGCCGTGATACCCGACCATACGCGGACTGCGCCGATTCCGCTGATGTTTTCGACACTCTACGAAGCACTAGCCGACCGCGCGGCGGCATTCGATGTGCTCATCGCTCTCGGCACGCATCCTCCGATGACGGACCAGCAGATATATGAGCGCGTCGGGATCACGGCCGATGAGCATAGAACTCGCTACCCAAAGACGCGCTTCTTCAACCACCTCTGGAAGGATCCTGCTTCTCTTGCTCATATTGGGACGATTGACGAGGAAACCATCGACGAGATATCCGGCGGCCTTTTCCGGATGTCAGTAAGCCTTACGATCAACCGCCTTGTGTTAGACTACGACCATATCATGATCGTCGGGCCGGTGTTTCCTCACGAAGTAGTCGGTTTCTCCGGAGGCAACAAGTATCTCTTCCCCGGCATCGCCGGTCAGGAGATCATCGACTTCTTCCACTGGCTTGGCGCGGTGATCACCAATCCTGAGATAATAGGCACAAAGTATACGCCGGTTCGCAAGGTTGTCGATGCGGCGGCCGCATTCGTTGAGGTCGAAAAGAGCTGTTTTGCGATGGTGGTCGAGGGTCACGACCTTGCCGGACTCTACTACGGCACGCCGGAGGACGCTTGGTCGGAAGCGGCCGATCTCTCGGAGAAACTGCACATCTGTTACAAAGAGAAGCCCTTCCACACTGTGCTTTCGTGTGCCCCGAAGATGTATGATGATCTCTGGACTGGCGGCAAGTGTATGTACAAGCTGGAGCCGGTGGTTGCGGACGGGGGAAGATTGATCATATACGCGCCGCACATCGACGAGATATCCTACACGCACGGCAAAGTGCTGGACGAGATCGGTTACCACACCCGCGACTACTTCTCAAAGCAGTGGGACAACTTCAAGCACTATCCCTGGGGCGTGGTTGCCCACTCCACACATGTTCGCGGAATCGGCAAGTATGAGAACGGAATCGAGAATCCCAGAGTAGATGTCATTCTGGCTACCTCCATTCCCGAGGAGCGGTGCCGCAAAGTGAATCTGGGCTACATGAGCCCGGCTGACGTGTGCATTGATGACTACATCGACCGTGAGGATGAAGGTATCCTGTATGTCGCCAAGGCTGGCGAGATGCTATACAGGCTCGGGGCGAAGAAGTAGGAGCGCGGTCTCCGGTTGAACATGGATGTGCAAGATATTCAGGATAGGACTTCCAGCGTCCGTCGATGTCCATCTCGTTCATTCTGTCCACCCATGTCCATAGTCCATAATGAACAGTACTCGGGCATTGGGTTCGTTGGAGTGCTGCGGGAGATGTGATATAATATTCGAACTCAAGGAGGGTAAATCCGAAATGGCTAAAGCTGACATAGGTCTTATTGGTTTGGCGGTTATGGGTGAGAACCTTGTTCTCAACATGGAGAGCAAGGGCTTCACAGTCGCCGTGTTCAACCGCACGGTGGCTAAGGTGGACGATTTCATGAGCCATCGCGGGGCCGGCAAGAAGTTCATTGCCTGCCATTCAATCGAGGAACTGGTGGCCAGTCTTGACAGGCCGCGCAAGGTCATGATGCTGGTCAAGGCCGGTCAGGCTGTGGACGATTTCATAGAGAAGTTGATACCGCACCTGGAACCCGGCGACATCATCATCGACGGCGGCAACTCTCACTTCCCCGACACCATCCGCCGCACACACTATGTGGAGAGCAAGGGGCTTCTCTACATCGGGACCGGAGTCTCCGGGGGTGAAGAAGGCGCGCTGCGTGGACCGTCCATGATGCCCGGGGGAAGCAACGCAGCCTGGCCGCACGTAAAGGACATATTCCAAGCCATCTGTGCCAAGACCCCCCAGGGGGAGCCATGCTGCGACTGGATCGGCGAAAATGGCGCAGGGCATTTCGTCAAGATGGTGCACAACGGCATCGAGTACGGCGACATGCAGATGATCTGTGAAACGTATCAGTTCATGCGCGACGTGCTCGGAATGTCTAACACCGAGATGCACGAGGTCTTTACTGACTGGAACAAAGGCGAACTGGACAGCTACCTGATAGAGATCACTCGCGACATTCTCGCCTACAAGGACGAAGATGGCAAAGAAGTAGTCGATTTGATCCTCGATACGGCGGGCCAGAAAGGCACTGGCAAGTGGACTGCCATCGCAGCACTCGACGAAGGCATGCCGCTGACCCTGATCGGGGAAGCAGTATTTGCGCGATGTCTGTCGGCGATGAAAGAGGAGCGAGTCGAGGCGAGCAAGGTCATTAAGGGCGAGGTTATTCCATTCGCTGGCGACAAGAAACAGATGATCGAGGACCTGCGGGCCGCTCTATACGCCAGCAAGATCGTCAGCTATGCCCAGGGCTACCAACTCATGCGGGCGGCAGCGAAGTCCCACGGCTGGAACCTGAACTACGGTGGGATCGCGCTTGTCTGGCGCGGCGGGTGCATCATTCGGTCGGTATTCCTCGGCAAGATCAAGGATGCGTTCGATGCAAATCCGAACCTGGTCAATCTTCTCGTAGACCCGTTCTTCAAGGACACCGTTGGCGCGAGGCAGGCCGCGTGGCGGCGAGTGATTGTGGCGGCGGCGCAAGCCGGTATTCCGATGCCTGCGCAGAGCTCCGCGCTGGCGTATTTCGACGGGTATCGCTGCGAGCGGCTGCCGGCCAATCTGCTCCAGGCCCAGCGCGACTACTTCGGTGCGCACACCTATGAGAGGGTCGACCATCCGCGCGGCAAGTTCTTCCACACGAACTGGACCGGCGAGGGTGGAAACACCACCTCCAGCGGCTACGAGGTGTAGCATTTCGCAACCGAATCGGGTGGCGGTACGTCCGCCACCCGATCTCAGATCGCGCCCTACCAGGGTCATCTCCCCCCTGCGGTTGAAACGGCCTGGCAACCTCTAAGTCCCCTTGTAAGAGCTCAGAGTATGTGAGAAAACACGTCATCCTGAAGGTGGTTCAGGATCCATCCCTTCTCCGGATGGGTGCCGGATATCCTGAACTTGATTCAGGACCGGCACGACGTAGTACACAGCGAGACTGAGCTCTTGCGTCCCCTTCCTCAAAACCCGCATGTTCTGGTAGAATATAGTTGATGGAATATTCACAGAACAACATACGCAACTTCTGCATAATTGCCCACATTGACCACGGCAAGTCCACTCTGGCTGACCGCATACTCGAACACACCGGAGCCGTTGCCCAGAACGATATGAAAGAACAACTTCTGGACAGTATGGACCTGGAGCGCGAGCGTGGGATCACGATCAAGATGACGGCGGTTAGTCTCAGCTACACCGCCCGGGACGGTCAGCAGTACGAAATCAACCTGATTGACACTCCGGGCCACGTGGACTTCAGCTACGAGGTCTCTCGTTCGCTTGCCGCCTGTGAGGGAGCCGTGCTCGTTGTAGACGCATGTCAGGGCGTGGAAGCGCAGACTCTGGCCAACACCAGCCTCGCGATGAATCACAACCTGGAAATCATCCCGGTTATCAACAAGATCGACATGGAGTTGGCAGACCCTGAGAGAGTTGCGGAAGAGATCGAGAATGTGCTGACCATCGACGCAAGCGAGGCAATTCGAGCCAGCGCCAGACTGGGGATCGGCACGGAAGAGATTATGGAGGCCATAGTCAGGCGAGTGCCGGCTCCGTCAGGTGATCCTGATGGTTCGCTTCGAGCCCTCATATTTGACTCCCATTTTGACCAGTATGTTGGCGTTGTAGCCTACGTTCGGGTGATGGACGGCAAGATAGAGCCGGGTATGGGTATCCGTATGATGTCCAGCGGCAAGGTGTTCGAGGTGACCGGCGTCGGCGTGTTCAAACCGCAGATGGTGTCGGCCCAGTGTTTGCGCACTGGCGAGGTCGGCTACATTACGGCCTCGATGAAGAACGTTGGGGACACCCGGGTTGGCGACACGATTACTGATGCCGTTCGCCCGGCGACTGAGCCGCTTCCTGGGTATCGTGAAGTCCGCCCGATGGTCTTCTGCGGGCTGTTTCCGACAGCGAGTAATCAGTACAGCACATTGCGCGACGCGCTCGCCAAGCTGCAGCTCAATGACGCGGCGCTTACGTACGAACCCGAGTCGAGCGCCGCGCTGGGGTTCGGTTTTAGATGCGGTTTTCTTGGTCTGCTGCATATGGAGATAGTCCAGGAGAGGCTGGAGCGTGAGTTCGACCTGGCCCTGATCGCCACTGCGCCGAGCGTCATATATCGTATAATGCTAACCAGCGGCGAAATACTGGAGATTCAGAACCCCAACGACTTGCCTGATCTCAGCGAGATCGACTCCATGGAGGAGCCTTACGTCGACGCTACAGTGTTCACGCCAAAAGACTATGTCGGTACGGTAATCGACCTCTGTCGCGAGCGGCGCGGGATCTTCAGGACGATGGAGTACCCGGCTCCAGACCGCGTAATGGTCGCCTACAAGCTGCCGCTAGCCGAGATTCTTATGGATTTCTTCGATGCCCTCAAGAGCCGGACACGCGGCTACGCTTCGCTCGACTATGAGTTCATCGGATACGAGGAAGCCAAGCTCAATAAGCTTAATGTATTGCTGAATGGCGAGCCGGTGGATGCGTTGTCGTTTATAACACACCGCGACCGAGCGTACACGCGGGCGAAGGTGCTCGTGGACAAACTAAAAGAAGTGATTCCGCGGCAGCAGTACGAAGTTCGCGTCCAGGCTGCCTTGGGGCACAAGATAATCGCGGCCGCGACCGTGCGCGCCTATCGCAAGAATGTTACCGCGAAATGCTACGGTGGCGACATCACTCGAAAGCGCAAATTGCTCGAGAAGCAGAAAGAAGGCAAGAAGCGCATGAAGAATATCGGCAGCGTTGAGGTCCCGCAGGAAGCGTTTATGAGCGTGCTGAAGATCGGAGATGACCGGTGAGCAACCAGTCGTCTCCGCCTCGCCCTCATTGGCTGCGGGCCAAAGCACCGGCTGGCGAGAACTACGAAGATGTGCTGAGACTCGTGGAGTCGCGAAAGCTTCACACCGTCTGTCAGAGTGCCAACTGCCCGAACATAGGCGAATGCTGGCGGGAGCGGACGGCCACATTCATGATCCTCGGCGGAATATGCACGCGCAACTGCCGGTTCTGTGCGGTCGACCACGGCGCCCCATCCGCGGTGGACGAGGACGAGCCCCGGCGGGTCGCAGAGGCGGTCGCCCACCTGAATCTGAAGCACGCAGTGATAACCAGTGTCACTCGCGACGATCTGCCGGACGGGGGCGCATATATCTTCGCACGCACCATCGAACTCGTCCGCGAAGCAACTCCCAAGTGCACGGTCGAGGTGCTCATACCGGATTTCCAGGGCAGCGAGGAGGCGCTTGCTACCGTCCTCGCCTCCGCCCCGGATGTGTTGAATCACAATGTCGAGACTGTAGAGCGCCTCTATCCGCTGATTCGTCCACAGGCCATCTATTTTCGCTCAGTGGACTTGATTCGTGCGGTCCGGCGTCTCAGCCCCGGCACACGCACCAAGTCCGGGCTCATGGTGGGGGTTGGAGAGACCACCGAAGAGCTGATCGCGGTATTCTCTGATCTTCGGGATGCGGACTGCAACTTCCTGACTGTCGGCCAGTACCTGGCGCCGTCATCACACCATGCGCCGATAGAGCGCTACTGTACCCCTGAGGAGTTCGATGACCTCAAGGCTCGTGCGCTGGCGATGGGCTTTGCCCACGTTGAAAGCGCGCCGCTGGTCAGAAGCTCGTACCACGCCGCACAGTCTATGTAGACGGGGTAATTCCGCAATGGGAATAATGGGAGAGATGGGAGTGATGGGAGACTGGTCACATAATTTCCAGCGATTAACCAGGTCAGCAAGGTGCTCGAGAATGAATGATCCGATCGCGCAGAGATTGCCAGCGGTAGCGGTCGCACCGGGAATGAGCGGGGTTCGGATCCAGAGCCTCATCATATGCGGTTTCGTCTCGTGACAGCCTGTGCGGATCGATTCCGCAACCGTCTGGAGATTCTTCAGTATCAGGGCGTTTGACTGCCCGGTATACTTCAGGTGCAGATCTGCATCCATCATCTTCAGGTCAAAGAGAACGTGGTCAGTGTAAGAAAGTACGGCATCGAACGCCTCTCTGGGCGCCATCCCGCACGTATCCAGCGCGGTATGCACTCCGAGTTCGTGCAATCGTTCGAAGAAATCGCTGACGAACCTATACTGGCGCAGCGGCTCGCCGCCCGAGACCGTCACCCCGCCTCCGAAAGTGCGGTAGTACTCGAGGTCCTTGATTGACTCCGCGACGAGAGAGTCCGTATCCCACTGCCTGGCGGTGTAGTCCATTGCTCGCGATGGGCACGCCTCAACACAGGCGCCGCAGTGTGTGCAGAGGGACCGGTCGCGCCTCAGACCGTCGGGGCTTTCGGCGATAGCGGACTTGGGACACGCCCCCAAGCAGTCAAGGCATCGAATGCATTTCTCGGCCTCCCAGACGATATCGGGCTCGGCGCTAATCCCTTCGGGGTTTTGGCACCAGAGACACCGCAGGGGGCATCCCTTGAGGAAGATTGTTGTGCGCATTCCGGGGCCGTCGTGGGTGCTCCCACGTGCCACTTCAAATACCTGGCAAGTTGACGGTGGCAATTCTACGCTCCCCTTAGCCTCTCAACGAACTCCTCCTGATAGCTCCGGTTGAGGCAGATGAAACGGCTGGCGTATCCGGTGACCCGCACAACTATGTTCTGGTAGGCCGGCGTCTCGGGATGGTCCATTGCATCGCGCAACTTCTCGGCGTCCATAATGTTGAGGTTGATCTGTATTCCGCCTTTTCGGAAGAACGCCAGCGAGAAGTCCCTGATGTACTTCCAGAGCTCGTCCTGGCCGTCAAAGAACCTGGGCTGCACATCCATCTGCATCGTGCCGCCCTGGAACTTGCGCTGATCTGCCTTGGTGATGGAATTGGCTGTCGGCAGCGGGCCTCGAGTATTGCGGCCCATCTGAGGGTTGATGCCGTGGGCCAGATGCTCATCCGCCAGACGTCCATCCGGCGTGGCTCCAATATCCGAACGGAACGCTTGATACGAAGCCGGGTCGGAGGGCCGCACGTGGAAGTTGAAACTGTAGAGCGATGCACGGAACTCTTGCCCTCGCTGGTTGACCATACTCCCCAGTATTGCCGCCACCGATTCCGTAATGCGGACGAACAGGTCGTCCACCTCGTCCAGATCGTTGCCGAACTTGTCCTCTCTGAGGAATCGCTGACGCATGGGCTCACAGCCCGACCAGTTGTTCTCGGTCGCTTCCAAGACCTCCTGGAGCGAATACGCATTCCTCTCGAAAACTAGCTTCCGTATCGCGTGCAGGGAGTCGGTGACGTTTGGGATGCCCAGGATATTCACCGAGGTGAACTGGTAGTCCACTCCGCGCGGAGCGACCATATCAAGACCACGCTCGATGGGGCCGTGACTGTTCATCGAGGTAAACATCTCAGGCCACAAGCCGCCGAGCAGATCATACTGGCTGTTCTTGAGTTCGCGCATGGCGCGCGCTGTTCTGGTAAGCTCTTCCTCAAAGAGGCCGTAGAATGCCTCGAAGTCCCGGATATCCCGCTCGATAGCGCCTTTGAGAGTTCGTTTCATCGGCTTGATCAGGTTGAGCAGGTTGGTGTCCTGGTCGCAGTACTCCTTGCCGGGAATGCAGAACCACTGGCAGCCGCTGTAGGATACCTTCCAGGCGTCTTCCTCAGGGATGCCTGAGCGCAACTGCGCTTCACGCATCAGGTCGTAGTTCACCAGCACCGGAATGCTTTCGCCGTGCCGAGCGAGAACATCGCAGGCGAAGTCGTAGAACTCCGGGTTGATGTCCGGATGCCACATCACGCCCAGGTTATTGTAGTCGCCGATAAGATCATACGCCTCGAGGACCACAAAGCTCATTTCGTTTGTAGCGTCTTTCAGCTCGGCGTCCCTGCCGCCCAGCGAGAAGAAGTGCCCGCGCAGCTTCAGAAACATCTCGGAAAGGTACTCGCGAGCTTCCTCGTCAGACAGCTCACCCGCTGCTCTGCTCTTGCGGTAAAGATCGATCAGGTAGAGGTCGAGTCTACCGTATCCGTTGCCGTGGCCTACCATGCGATCCATCAGAACCGCAAAGTAGATCCACTGAACCCCTTCGTAGTAGGTGCGCGGCGGATGGAGGGCGATGTGGGCGCAGCACTGCGCGCTGCGCTCATAGGTCTGCTTCTGCCGGGGGTCCGTCTCGCTCGCCGCCAACTCGAGGGCCTTGTCGGCGTGGCGCTGAATGAAGCGAATAACCGATTCACAGATCATCTGCAGGCCATAGAGATATGAAGCCTTGGACGGGTTGTCGAGTTTGGTGTACTTCTCGCGGCTGCGTTTGATCCTCTCGAGGATGCCGCCCCAGCCCTGCGACAGACCGATGGACAGGTCGGGGCACGTGTGCTGCGAGCTCATCCCGACAGCGCCCAGTTCCTCCGCAGCCTTCGCCACTTCGAGCGCGCTCTGGGGCCAGACATACTGCCGCACCATGTGCATCTCCCAGTGGATTTCGCCCACGATGCGTTCGTCGCTGTAGATGCCGACTGGCGAGTTGTCCACAAGGAACGCGTAGTCGCGTCCCCAGCTTTCGCCAGTCGCCTCGTAGCCATTGACCCTGGATGGCATCTCATCAAGTCTGGGGAATGGGCCGATGTCGATCCAACAGGCATGGTCGCCGAAGGACACGTCAATGTCGTCCGGTGTCATAGCCCCGGAACCCAACCGCCTCTTTCCGCTGATTGCCAGCTCGCGGCTGCGCTGCGCAAGAATCTGAATGCGCGACGACTGCTCCAATCTCGTCTCGATTGGCGCCATCGTATAGTCCAATTTGTCACCGCAAAGTGTTGCCATATTCCGCCTGTTTCTTAGTTTGGTTATCGGGGCTTCGCCTTCGGAGAGCACACTTCACGCACTCGCGTACTTCGCGTACTCGTCCACCGCCCACATCTGCCACTCGGGATCGATGCCGAGCGACTTCGGGTCGCCATAGTATCCGCAGACAAATCCGCCGCCGTTTGACCCCAGCTT
>Ga0209609_10002131_pt1 | contig 11404 bp, 11 predicted proteins | sample LakKivw325mmetaG_FD_184136 | JGI IMG/M metagenome (GOLD analysis project Ga0209609, IMG submission 184136) | Anoxic lake water microbial communities from Lake Kivu, Rwanda to study Microbial Dark Matter (Phase II) - Lake Kivu water 325m metaG... | ecosystem: Environmental > Aquatic > Freshwater...
GGAGATCGCCAAGGGGGCCTTTCCGGTCCTCATCGGCTTCGGCTTCGGGCTGCCGGTGGCCGTCGTCGCACTATCGGGCACGGCCGCCGTCGCAGGGCAGATGTGGCCACTTGTGCACGGCCACGGGGAGAAGGGCAACAGCGTCGCAGTCGGTGTGCTCGGCACTCTGCTTCTCGTCTATCGCACCTACTGGCCCCTGACGGCCTTCGCTCTCTTCGCCGCGGGGGCCGCGTCGCGCTACTTCACGCTGTCGGCGGACAATCGCGCCTCCGGAGGAGGTGACCATCCTCTGGCCCGCGGTTTGCCGGTCGGCATGCTTCTCGGGTTCGCGGCCGCTCCACTCATCTGCCGGCTCACGAGTGCCTCGCCGGGAGTCACGCTGGGTCTGTTGCTGGTCTTCGTGCTCATCGCCGTGAGGAGAATGACCGCGGGCCTGATGGCGGACCTTGCCGTTGGCGCGAGGATGGGGCCGGTGCTGCTGCGGAGGCTCCTCTTCGACGAGTCGCTCACCGGGCGTGGCTGACGTGGGTGGCGCCCGTGGCCGTTCGCACTCCCGGCGTGCGCTGCAGCGCTCTTCGGAGGACGGCGTAGCCCACCACCGCGCTGAGGCTGATGGTGGTGCCGATGATGATGGCGAGGATCCTCGGGTAGTCCGTGGGGTCGAAGGAGCGCGAAGCCGCCGCTCCCAGAGCCCCTGCCGCCATGAAAGCTCCTTCCCAGATGGCTATCTGGCCGGCGACGCAGGCCAGGAACCTCTTCGGGTCTATTCGCGACACGCCACTGAGGAACGACGTCAAGACCGTGAAGCCGGGGGTGAACCTCGCCAGGATGATGGTCGGAACGACGAGATACGCGAGACGCTCTTTCAGCAAGGCTACTCGCTCGGGTGTCAGCTTCAGCCGGTGGCCGTAGCGCGTCAGGACGCTGATGCCCACTCTGCCCGACACTCCATAGACGGTTGTGGCTCCGAGAAACCGGCCGGCAAGTGCGGCTAGCAGGAATGGCGCGACGCCGGCGAACGGCGAGCCGTGCGCGAGCAGAAACCCGTAGAAGACGAGTATCCCCTCCATCACCGGACACGTGAAGGGCAAACCGAGTTCGCCGAGCAGTGCAAGAACGACGACCACGGAGAGCCAGAGGGCTCCGCTGGAGCCAGCCGAGTTCAGCAGGTCCCAGAACCACTGCGCCACCACTAGATTGTACTACTTGCCTCTCAGTCGCCCTTGTACTATCCTTCCTGCGCGTTGGCTGAGGGTTCGCGACTGAAGGTCGTGTTCCTCAATCCCGGCGGAGGGCCGAAACCTTCGGGGGACGGTTTCGTCTTCACCGAAGGAGGCCTCATTCACGCCGTCTATTCCTTCGTGCCCCTGGCTCATCGGTACGACGTCACCGTCATATGTCCGAACGTGCCGCGCAGCAGTGAGGGCCGGGAATACGATTTCGGAGGCGTACACATCAAGTGTCCGGAAGGCGTGCCGCTGCCGGCCGGGCTCCACCCTGGTGAGCTTTCCATCGCCGGGCCAAGGCTCGCGACGCTGCTGCAGGGGCCGGTGGCGATAAAGAATTTCGTGCGTGCGGTGCGGAGCACACGCAGCACAGCCCCCTCGGTCCTGCTCGCCAACGGCACCCTCGGTGCCTACCTGCTGTCTCGGAACCAGCGGCACGCTCCCGTCATCGCAGTCATCCACCATCTTTACCACGACGCGCGGACGACCGGCTCGGAGGCGTCCGCCGCGACTCTCACCGCGCGACTCGAGTTGATGCTCGTTCGCAGGCTCTGCGTGGACGGCATCGCGGTGGTGAACCCCACGGTCAAGGACCGGCTCGTCGAGTGCGGCATGGACCCTGACCGCATCGTGTGCGTCGGCAACGGCGTCGATGCGACCCGCTACACGTTTGCCGCGTCGAAGCCTGGCGTTCAACTGACCTTCGCGGGTCGACTGCGCAGACTGAAGTGCGTCGACCGCGTCGTCGACGCCTTCGACATCGTGCACCGTCACCACCCGGAGGCCGTCCTCAACATCGTGGGCGACGGCCCGATGAGGCGTTCACTGGAGCGGCAGGCGGCGACGCTCGGCCTCGGCGGCAGTGTCGTCTTCCACGGCTTCCTGTCGGAAGACGCCAAGGTTCGGGTGATGCAGGCCAGCAGCGTCTACCTCTCGGCGTCGCAGTTCGAAGGTTTCGGTATTCCGCCGCTCGAAGCCATGGCCGCCGGGGCGGTGCCCGTCATCAGCAACATCCCGGCGCACGGCTTCCTCTTCCAGAACCGCCAGGCCGGCTTCCTTTCCGGCTCCACGGAGGAAATGGCTGAGCGTGCGTTGCAGTTGCTCGACGACGAGGCGCTGCGCACGCGCATGGCGCTTGAAGGTCGGGACCTCGTTTGCCGCACGTGGACCTGGGAGGCGGTTGCCGAACGCTACCGGCAACTCATCGAGCGCGTGCTGACCTCGCGTCGCTGACTCGCGCTTTCTTCTTGACAGCCTGCCGCGCGCCGGGCTAGCTTGAGGTTGGAGGGTGTGGGATGGCCGGTGTGGCTGTGGTGACCGACAGCACGGTTTGTCTGTCGCCCGAGTTGACGTCGAGCCTCGGCATCGAGTCGGTCCCGTTGCGGTTTTTTCTCGACGGCCGGACGTATCTTGATGGCCTCGAGATTACTGCCGACGAGATCTACCGGCTCCTGCCGGAAGCGCGGACGCTGCCGACCACCTCGGCACCCACGCCGAGTGACTACTATGCGGCGTATCAGCGGGCGGCTGCGTCGCACAGCGCCATTCTCGTCATCACCATCACTAGGAAGTTCAGCGCCATGTACCAGTCCGCCGTTGCGGCGGCTGAGACGGCGCAACGCAACTTGGCGGGCGTCTCCATCGAGGTACTGGACAGCCATACGACCGCAGGAGCGCAGGGGCTGGTGGTGCTGGCTGCAGCGCGGGCGGCGCAACAGGGCGCCGACCTGCCGGCCGTGGTGCGTGCCGCCGGCGACGTCATGGCGCGCGTCGACCTCATCGCCTACCTCGGGACGCTCTATTACCTCGCAAGAAGCGGTCGCGTGCCGATGGCGCTGCACTGGGCCAACGCGGTGGTGCGGGTGAACCCGCTCTTTCGCGTTGCCCCGATGTCCGGAGAAGCGCGGACGGTGCGCGTCGCGCGCGGCCGCGCGAGCGCCGAGCGTCAACTGCTGGAGATCGTTGAGGCAGGGGCCGGGTCCCGTCCTCTCCACGGAATCGTCTTTCACAGCTACTGCCCGGATGAGGCGGCGCGGCTTAGAGCGCGCGTCGAGTCGTCTTTCAACTGCGTCGAACTGTATGTCAGCGACTTCACACCAGCCATGGGCATCCATACCGGCCCGGGCGTGCTCGGTCTGGCATACTACGTCGACCGGTGATGTGGCATACTGGTCACTCTCCCGGCTTCTCGCAGGCGCTCCGGCTGCAGGGGAGCGCCGGACACAGCGTATTGCACAGGAGGGCATTCCTTGCGTGACGATGCTGCTTACGGGCTCGACGGCAGGACGGCAATCGTTACCGGCGCCGGCTCCGGCATCGGCCGGGGCATCGCGCTGGAGATGGCGAACGCGGGAGCAATCATCGTGGTGGCGGAATACCGGCGGGACGCGGCCGAGGAGACGGCGTCGATGGTCCGGCAGCTCGGCGGCAGGGCGATGGTCGCCGTCATGGATGCCACCTCGGAGGTGAGCGTGGCCGCGGGGCTGGAGGCCGCGCTCGCCGAGTTCGGCGGAGTCGACATCCTCGTCAACAACGTGGGCGGCCTCGGACCGCAGCCGAAGAAGACGACTATCGTTGAGCTTGCGCTGGCCGAATGGGAGTCGCTGCTGCGGCTGAATCTCACTTCCCAGTTCATCTGCAGCAAGGCGTTCATCCGCTATCTGCTCGAGGCCGGTCGCGGAGGCAGCATCGTCAACATCGCCTCGCTCGGAGCGCTTGTCCCGTACGAGACCTCCGTCGCATACGGCGCGGCAAAGGCGGGTGTGGTCAGCATGACCATGACGCTGGCGAGCGAGTACGGCAAGAACGGCATCAGGGTGAACTGCATCGCGCCGGGCCACGTGCGCACTCCCATACCCGAGTCGCTGTACCGGAGCAAGCCCGAGTTGCGGGCCGCGCAGAACCGCATCATACCGGTCGGGCGCTGGGGTGAGCCGGATGAGATCGGGCGACTGGCGGTCTTCCTCGCCTCGGATGCGTCGAGCTACGTGACGGGTCAGACGATAGTCGCCAGCGGCGGCATGACCTACTTCCTCACAAAGCTGCCGTGACCCCGCGATGCGGTACCTTCCGGTACGGGGCGCGTGTGTTGCGGGGGCGAAGAACGGTTGCTAGAATAGCCCGAGGGCTCCCGTATGGTAGACGCTCCGGTTCTCGTCCTCAACCAGGGCTTCGAGCCTCACGACGTGTGCCGCACCCGCCGCGCCATCGTGCTGGTGTACTGCGGCAAGGCCGAGCTGGTTGAGGACAGCCGCGGCATGCTGCACACCATCTCCGCCTCGTTCGCCATTCCGTCGGTCATCCGGCTCACACAGAGGGTGCGACGTCCAGAGCACGAGAGGCGCCTGACTCGGGCCGAGGTCTTCACCCGCGACCGCTACACCTGTCAGTACTGCGGCCGGGTCACGCGCGACCTCACGCTCGACCATGTCATGCCGCGCAGCCAGGGAGGCGGCCACTCCTGGGAGAACGTGGTGAGCGCATGCAAGCAGTGCAACCGGCGCAAAGGCGGAAGGACGCCGGAAGAGGCGGGGATGAAGCTCATGAGCGTCCCGAAGAGACCCTTCAGCTACGGCTACCACGTGCCGTACCACTACTTCTGCACGCACTCCGAGTGGCAGAAGTACCTGCCGCACCAGACGCTTGTCAGCTCTGGCCTTCGGCCAGTCGAACCTGCTCCGGAGACAGCTCTCTAGTCGCTGTCTCGAACTGCACGGTCACGGTGTTCTTCAGCACGTTCAACGCCACAACCCGGCCCTGCCCGAACTCTGTGTCCACGATGCGGTTCACGCGCGGCATGTGGGACTTGGCTTCCGCGTACATCTGCTGCTCGTAGTTGAGGCAGCAGAGCAGCCGGCCGCACACGCCTGAGATCTTCATGGGGTTGAGGGCGAGGTCCTGTGTCTTCGCCATCTTGATGGACGACTGCGCGAACTGAGGCAGGAAGGTCTGGCAGCAGAGCTGGTAGCCGCACTTGCCGACGAGGCCGCAGAGCTTGCCCTGCTCGCGCGGACCCACCTGACGCAGCTCGATGCGAGCGCGCAGGACGTAGCTCAGCTCGCGGACAAGCTTGCGGAAGTCCACTTTGTCGTCCGCCCGGAAGAAGATGGTCACGTGGCGGTCGTCATCCCACCGGGCGGCCAGCGGATGCATCCTGAGGCGAAGCTGCTGCACTTTCTCGCGGCACAGCTCCAGCGCCCTGAGGGACTCGGGGTCCGTTCCCGCTTCGAGCATGATACGGGGGCGCTGCGGCTCGCTTCCTTCGGCACCGGGCTCCCCGCCACCGTCTCCCTGCATCGGGCAACCGGGGCACGGTCGGCCGTCCGGCAGAGCTGCGTCGGGCGATGCTGTCTCGCCTGATGCCGCTTCGCTCGCGGCCTCTTCACCACCAGCGGAAGGGAAGTCCGCTTCCTCCGAAGGTGCCTGGCGCGTACCTGCCTCTTCGGCCTCTTCCGAGTCCGTTCTGGAGACGTCGTCTGTCGCGTGGAGCGCTTGCTGACCCGGAGCGCCACCCGCCTGTCCGGCCTCGGCGAAATCGGGGCGCAGGGCGCCCGGCTCGTCGCCGGGGTGTACGCCTGGCTGCTCTTCGTGTCTGTCGGTATCGCTTTCGTTCATTCGGTCTCGCTTGCTTCCTGAAGCACGGCGAGCGGGACAACGTCCTGGCCCGGGCTTCTGGCAATGCGCGGAATCGCGTAGATGAGAGAGTCGAAGACAAGGCGGGAGATAACGTTGAGGTCGAGGTCCTGTCTGGACTGAGTGAGCTTCCCGATGAAGTCGCGTATCTGCTCAAGCCCCAGGCGATTCGCCTGCTCGTTCAGGTCGTTGAGGTAGTCCACGTTGACCACGTTCTCAGGGTTGCCGGTCTTCACGAGCAGCAGGTCCCGCCACCACGTGGTCCAGATATCGAGCGTCTCGAAGACGGCGCGGTCGTCCCTGCGGTAGAGCACATCCATCTCCCGCGAGAAGTCGAAACGCGCTGTGTACGTCATCTGGATGAGCTGTATCATGCTCTCGACGCGGGAGGTGCGTGCCGCCGCGACCGACTCGTCGGCCAGCGCCGAGAGCGCCCAGCCGGTTCGGCCGCGCGACACCCGGGCGAGCAACCGCGCGCGGTCTTCGGGGACGCGGCGAACGGTCACGAGGTGCCTCTCGAGTTCGGCTGTTCCCAGTGGACGGACCTCGACCCGCTGACAGCGTGATACCACTGTGTCCAGCAGCCGGTCCTCATCCTCGGCCAGGAGCATCCAGACGACGTGAGCCGGGGGCTCTTCGAGCGTCTTCAGTATCCGGTTGCCCGCCTCGGCGGACATCCGGTCCGCGTTCTCGACGAGCAGCACCTTCCAGCGCCCTTCGAAAGGGGGCAGGGTAGCCGCGTGCTGCAGGTCCTCTATCTGCTCCGTGCTGATCCGCGTGCGGCGGCGCTCCTCGTCCACGGCTTCAACATCCTCCGCCGCTCCGGTGGAATCGAGCGTGATGGCGTGTACGTCCGGGTACTTGCCCTCGATGATGCGCCGACATGTGCTGCACTCACCGCAGGGGGCGTTGGGCGCCGTGCAGTTCAGCGCACAGGCGAGGTCGGTCGCAAGTGTTCGCTTGCCCACGTGCTCCGGACCGACGAACAGGTAGGCGTGGTGAAGGGCGTTGTCACGAATGCTGCGGGAGAACCGCTCAATCGTGCTCTCCTGTCCCAGTGTGCGCCACATAGCTTAGAGGCTGTCCAGCCCGTAGAGGTCTTCGTTCGTCTCACGACGCCGCACGACGCGCGAACGGCCGCGGTCCACGAAGACGATGGCCGGACGCGGTATCGCGTTGTAGTTGCTGGCCATCGGCACACAGTAGGCCCCGCAGACCGGGACCGCGAGAACGTCGCCTGTCGCCACGCGCGGCAGCTGGATGTCCTTCACAAGTATATCACCCGATTCGCACAGCTTGCCCGCAATCGTGACCGTGTGCACGTCCGCATCGGCGGCCTTGTTTGCCACGAGCGCCTCGTACCTCGCGCCGTACAACGGGGGGCGGATGTTGTCCGACATGCCGCCGTCGACGCAGACGAAGCGCCGGACGCCGGTCACTTCCTTCAGGGCGCCCACGGTGTAGAGCGCGACTCCGGCGCGTGCGATGATGGCCCGCCCGGGCTCGATGGTCAGCCTCGGCGGCAGCAGGCTCATCTTCATCAGCAGGCTGGACATCGTCCCGATGATGGCGTCGGCGTATACCGCGACGGCCGGCAGGTTGTCTTCCACCGTGTATGCGACGGGGAAGCCGCCGCCGACGTTCAGCTCGACCATGTCGAAGTCGTTCGTGCGCTTCATTTCCCTCGCCCACTCGAGGACGATGCGGATGGCGGCCTCGTAGGGCGCCGTCTCACGTATGGGCGAGCCCAGGTGGAAGTGCAAACCGAGCAGATTCACGTTGCGGAGGCGCATGACCTCCCTGACCGCTTCTTCCGCCTGGCCCGTGGCGATGGGGAAACCGAACTTGCTGTCTAGTACGCCGGTCGTGGTGAACTCATGCGTGTGGGGATCGACGTTCGGCGTGACCCGCAGCAGTATCTGCTGCACCATGCCGTGCTCACGCGCCAGCGTGTCCAGCAGGTGCAACTCGTGCATGTTGTCGACCACGACCCGGCCGACGCCCCAGTCGAGTGCCTGGTCCAGCTCGTCCTGCAGCTTATTGTTGCCGTGGAAGTAGACCCGCTCGGACGGGAAGTCGACCGAGCGCGCTATGGCGAACTCGCCTGTCGACACGACGTCCAATCCAAGACCCGCCTCCATCACCAGCTTGGCCATGGCGCGGTTGAGGAAAGCCTTCGAGGCGTAGCAGACCATCGTGTCGGGGTAGCGCCCGGCGAAGCGGTCGACGAACTCGCGGCACTGCTGCCGGATGGTTCCCTCGTCAAAGACGTATAGCGGCGTGCCGTACTCCCTCGCCAGATCGAAGGCATCGCAACCCCCGATCTCGAGGTGGCCTGCCGAGTTGACGGTCGTATCCCTGGGGAAGAGCGGTAGCCGGGGGCTGCGTCGGGAAGTCGTCATGCGGTAGATGGTACCGCCGGGAGGTGTTGGCGTCAATGAGTGTCGTACGCGGACGCTCGTGAGTCGCCGGCCCTCGCGCGCGTGCGGACGACCTCTGAGAGACAGCGATGCAGGCCCGCCGGGGCGGCCTCGCATGCATGGAAATCGGACCGCCGGAGTGTTAGAATCGCGAGCGCCCCGCCTCCAACCGTCACCGCGCGGGGGATTCAGACCGGCAGGAGGACGTCGCACATGGACAAGGGGACCGTTGGCGTCGTGGGTGCGGGCACGATGGGTCGCGGCATCGCTCAGGTGGCGGCTGCGGTCGGGTACGATGTCATACTCAACGACACGACCTCGGAGCTGGTGGACCGCTCTCTGGAACGCCTGCGGCAGGACCTCTCGCGGCTTGTCGACAAGGGCAGGATGGAAGGCGCCGTGAGGGACGCGCTCCTGTCGCGCGTGCGCGGCAGCGTCGACCTCCGGGATATGTCCGCCGCGGACATCGTCGTCGAGGCCATATACGAGGACCTCGATGCCAAGAAGAAGCTCTTTGCCGCGCTCGACGAGTACTGCGGTCCGGACGTCATCCTGGGCAGCAACAGCTCGTCGCTGTCAATCCTGGACCTGGCTATGGCCACGAAACGACCGGAGAAGGTCGTCGGCATCCACTTCTTCAATCCCGTCCCCCTGATGAAGGGCGTCGAGCTTGTGTGCACCATCATGACCTCCTTCCAGACGCTCGAGTACGCGCGGCAGTTCTCGGTCTCCCTGGGCAAGGAGACCTGGGTAGCGAAGGACGCCCCGGGCTTCCTGAGCACGCGCCTGCTCATCCCGTACCTGCTGGACGCGATGCGGCTGCTGGAGAGCGGCTTCGCGACGAAGGAAGATATCGACGCCTGCTGCGTCCTCTCGTTCAACTACCCCATGGGTCCTCTAACGCTGTCCGACCTCATCGGGCTGGACGTGCTGCTGAACATCTCAAACGGCATGTACGCCTCGTTCAAGGACCCGAAGTTCGCGGCGCCCATCCTGCTCGAGAAGAAGGTCAAGGCCGGTCAACTCGGGCGGAAGTCCGGCAAGGGATTCTACGATTACACCTAGCCGCGGTGGTCGTGATGCCGTGCGCATCGCCGTACGTGAATGGCGATGTGAGGCCGGCAGGCGCTGGATGCGAGGATGCCGGGCCGGCGGCAGCCTCCTCGCCGCAGCGGAATTGCAGCTCTGGGGGGCAGCCGGGGAGCCGGCGCGCCCTGTGTGGCAGCCGATCTGTAGAGTGATCAAGGAGGGAGACCGACATGCTTGAAGTCCGCTTCCATGGCCGTGGCGGCCAGGGTGCTGTCACGGCAGCGAACCTGCTGGCGGCGGCAGCGCTCCGCGACGGCAAGAAGGGGGTGCAGGCCTTCCCGCACTTCGGAGGAGAGCGGCGCGGGGCGCCGGTTGCGGCGTTCGTCCGTATCGCGGACGAGGAGGTCAGGCTGCGCAGCCGCGTGTACCACCCGGACATCGTGGTCGTGCTCGACCGGCAGACGCTGGAGTCGACCGACGTGACGGCGGGTGTGAAGGAGGGCGGCACCATCATCATCAACACGCGCAGGAAGCCTGATGAATTCGAGTTCTCGGCGAGGTTCAGGGTCGCAGCGGTCGACGCCGCCGGCATCTCCATCGCCCGCGGGCTGCTGGTCAGCGGCATCCCGGCGCTCAACACCCCGATGCTGGGCGCCATCGCGAGGATGACCGACTATGTGACACTGGAGTCCGTCCAGGAGGTCATCCGGCAGCAGTGGAAGGGAGCCGCCGGGGAGGCCAACGCTGCGGCAGCGAAAGAGGCATACGACAAAGTGGAGGTCAATCGCTGATGGAGCGCTACGAAGCCGATACCACCCTGTCCTATCCGTGCATCGCGGCGGCGGGCAAGACCGGCGGATGGCGTGATTTCAAGCCGGTCATCGACCACGCGAACTGCATCAAGTGCCTGCGGTGCTGGGCGTACTGCCCCGAGAATGCCGTGAAGCGGGCCGAGGACGACTCCGTCAGCATCGACTACGACTTCTGCAAAGGCTGCGGCGTCTGTGCACACGAGTGCCCGAAGAAGGCAATCGCCATGGAGAGGGAGGACTAGCGATGACGACGATGTTCGACGTCGGCAACAAGATCGCGGCCAAAGCGGTGCAACTGTGCAGGCCGGAGGTCATCGCGGCCTATCCCATCACCCCCCAGACGGTCATCGTCGAGGAGCTTGCCAGGATGGTCGAAGCCGGTGAGCTGACTGCCGAGTACCTTCGCGTGGAGAGCGAGCACTCCGTGATGGCTGCCACCTGTTCTGCGGCCTCGATGGGAGTGCGCACGTTCACCGCTACCTCCTCGCAGGGATTGGCGTTCATGCACGAGATGCTGCATTGGGCCAGCCTGTCCCGCCTGCCTATCGTCATGATCAACGTGAATCGCACACTCGGCCCCGGCTGGAGCATCTGGGTCGACGATACGGACTCGATGTCGCAGCGCGACACGGGTTGGATTCAGCTCTACTGCTCCTCGGCCCAGGAGATATTCGACACGGTGATTCAGTCCTTCAAGCTGGCCGAGCACCGCGACGTCCAGTTGCCGGTGATGATCAACTACAGCGCCTTCACTATCTCCCACACGATGATGCCGGCGGAGGTACTCTCGCAGGAACAGGTGGATTCGTTCCTGCCGCCGTTCAAGCCGTACTGGCGCCTGGACTGGCGCAATCCGGTTACGTTCGGCAATGTGCTGTCCGACGAGTACCACATGGAGAAGCGCTACACCATGCAGCAGGGCATGGAGCGGGCGAAGCAGCTCATCCCCGAGATAGCGCGCGAGTACGAGCAGCGGTTCGGACGGTTTCACGGGGGCCTCATCGAGGAGTACCGCGCCGACGATGCGGAGTACCTGCTGCTTGCGGTCTCGGCGGTCGGGTCCGAGGCGAAGGTGGCAGTGGACAACCTGCGAGCCATGGGCTACAAGGTCGGACTCGGGCGCGTTCGCGTCGTCCGGCCGTTCCCCGATGAGGAACTGCGGCGCCTTGGCAAGGGACGCAGCCTCATCGCGCTCGACCGCAACATCTCGGTCGGTTCCGGCGGCATCGTCTACCACGAGACGCGCTCGGCCGTGCTTGGCGTTGCGGGCTGCAAGGTGTACGGC
>Ga0209609_10002133_pt1 | contig 11402 bp, 7 predicted proteins | sample LakKivw325mmetaG_FD_184136 | JGI IMG/M metagenome (GOLD analysis project Ga0209609, IMG submission 184136) | Anoxic lake water microbial communities from Lake Kivu, Rwanda to study Microbial Dark Matter (Phase II) - Lake Kivu water 325m metaG... | ecosystem: Environmental > Aquatic > Freshwater...
CCCAAGCGGGCACCCGCGGCCAAGGTGGCGCAACTGCTCATCTTCGGCGCCCAGGTGCTAATGATCGATGGAAACTACGACCAGGCCTTCGACCTATGCCTGCAGGCAGCGGCGGAGTATGGTTGGTACAGCCGTAGCACAGCGATCAATCCCTACATGTCGGAAGGCAAGAAGACCGCATCTTTGGAAATCTGCGAGCAGCTACAATGGCAAGCTCCGGATAGAATGTTCGTCTCGGTGGGCGATGGTTGTATCATCGGTGGTCTGTGGAAGGGGCTGAAAGATCTCTACGCGCTGGGCTTGATCGACCGCTACCCGCAGTTGGTCGGCGTTCAGGCCGAAGGCGCGGCCCCCTTGGTTAAGGCCTGGAGCACCGGCAGCGAGGACATTCCGCCCATGATCCCCGAGACCATTGCTGACAGTATCTCCGTGGGCATCCCACGCGATGGCATCAAGGCTCTGCGAGCAGTGCGTGAATCCAAGGGCCTGTACGTAGCCGTGAGCGATGCCGAGATCCTGGAGGCCATGCGCGTGCTGGGCCGCGACGGAGCCGTGTTCGCTGAACCGGCCGGCGCAACTGGATTTGCCGGGCTGCTCAAGCTCGTTCGGCAGGGGCAGATCAGGCCAGATGAACGTGTTGTTGTGCTGGTCACAGGCAATGGGCTGAAGGATGCAGAAACGGCGATCAAAGCGGCCGGGGAAGCCCATGGTATCGAGCCCAGCATGCGAGCAGTGAAGGAGATCGTCAGCAGTTGGAAAGCGAGAGGAGGTGCACACTAGAAAAGCCACAACGCCTATATAGTTTCGTTTGACAGCACAGAGACACAAAGGAGGAGCAAGATGTCTGAGCGAAGAGCATTGACAATTGCCTTGGGCTTGATGGTGGCCCTGGCCATGGTGTTGTCCGCGTGCGGGCCGGCAGCAACGCCGACACCTCAGGTTGTTATCAAAGTGGTGACGGCCACCCCCGTGCCGCCAACTCCCGCGCCAGGTCCCGCTCCCCTGCCGAATGTCATCAAGATCGGTGTCAATGAGACAATGACTGGCTGGGGAGCTCCCTATGGCGACATGACATGGAAAGGCATTCAGTTAGCTCACAAGAAGAAACCCACAGTCCTGGGCAAGCCGGTGGAGCTGATCCTGGCCGACAACAAGAGTGACAACACCGAGTCAGCTCTCGTGGCCCAGCGATTCATTGGAGAGAAGGTCGTTGCGGTTATTGGGGTGAACTCCAGCTCCAAGGCCATTGCTCAGAACGAGGTGCTGGATCCGGCCGGCGTTCCCGCCATGGGTTCCGCTTGCACCAACCCATTGGTGACCCTGGGCAAGCCGCATGCCTTCCGGGCCTGCTTCATCGACCCATTCCAAGGACGAGCTGGTGCCAAGTACGCCGTGGAGGGCATCGGAGCCAAGACCGCCTGTTTGCTGGTGGACATCGCAGAAGACTACCCAGTCGGTCTGGCGAACTACTTCCGGTCGGCCTTCATAGAGATGACAAGCGATGTCAAGTCTGTGCTTGGCTATTTCTCGTTTCAGACGGGTGACACTGACTTCACGGCGCAACTCACGGCCATCAAACAACTGAACCCCGACATCGTGTACTGCCCCGCGGAGTACGCGGAGATCGCGGCGATACTGGTTCAGGCCAGACAGCTCGGCCTCACCCCTGGCATTCCGTTCCTGGCCGGTGACTCGGCCGATGTGCCGGAGCTCGTTCAGATTGCTGGCGCTGCAGCGGACGGATTCTGCTACACCGCGCAGTTCCTCCCAGAGACATACACACATCCTGAAGCGGTCGAGTTCGTTGCGAACTTCCGAAAGGAGTACAGCCTGGAGCCGGAGACCTTCTCGGTAACCGGATACGATGCCTATCTGTTACTGATCGATGCGATTGAGCGTGCCGGTTCTGTTGACGGAGAGGCGATCACCAAGGCACTCAAAGCAACAGATGGCCTCGTAGTCGCTCGCGGCGCGATTCGCTTCGACGAGAACAACAACGCAGTCCTGGGTTGCCCGGTTATCTGCTTCAAAGGTGGGAAGAAGACGGCTGGCTTTCTTGTACAGCCGTAGCAGCGCCGGCTGGCAGAAGGGCGGCGGCAACCCTTTCGGGGGCAAGCAGCCGCCCCGAAGCCCTACCCTCAACCCGGAATCGCCCTTGAGGTCACGTTCGGACGTGTGCGATTCCATGCGCGAATTCAATGAAGCTTCGCACGCTCGGTGCTGAAAGGAATGAAGAATGACGATTGATTCCTTTGTTCAATACCTCGCCAACGCCATCGCTTTGGGAAGCATGTACGCCTTGATCGCTATCGGTTATACCATTGTATATGGCGTCGTGAGGCTGATCAACATGGCACATGGCGACTTCTTCATGGCGGCTGCGTTTCTAACGGCGTTCGGCGTTTCAAGTTTCGCCCTTCCCTGGTACGTGTCGTTTGTCTTGGCCACCATTGTGACAGTGGGCGTGGGTCTGCTTGCTGAGCGAGTAGCGTACAGGCCGCTCCGCAAAGTGAGGATCTCCTCATTCATCGGGGCCACCAGCGTGTCCTTTCTCATACAGAACTCGTTCGTCGTCTTTTTCTCCTCCAGATCAGTACCATTCCCTCATCCAGAATTCCTTGATCGGGTGATCAAGTTTGGTGCCATTTCTCTCCCAGTGGTTGTTCTGTTCATCATGGGTGTGTCGGCTGTCCTGTTTTTGATTCTGACCTACATCGTCACCAGGACGAAGATGGGCAGAGCAATGCGCGCAGTATCTAAGGACATGGAAGCAGCGCTGATGGTAGGTGTGGATGCGGACAGAGTGATAGCCTTCGCTTTCGTCCTCAGCACCACTTTTGCTTCCGCCGGTGCCTTTCTGTGGTGCTCCCGCTTTCCCTTCGTCAGTCCCTTCACGGGTGTGATGCCTGGCCTGAAGGCATTCATCGGCGCGGTCATGGGCGGCATCGGTAGCATACCCGGCGCTTTGGTGGGCGGCTTCCTGCTAGGCCTGGCCGAGATCATGCTAGTTGCGTTCCTGCCGACCTTGACAGGTTTTCGGGATATCTTCGCGTACCTGCTTCTGATCCTTTTTCTCCTTTTTAGGCCTGGGGGCCTGTTCAACGTCAAGATTAGAGAGGAAAAGGTCTAGATGAAGCCGCAGAAGAAGGTGCGCAGAGCGCTATCAATCGCCGCTGTGATCGCGGTCCTGCTCTTTTCGGTGTGGGCTGAGAGGCACATGGATGGCTTTCAGGTACGGATTATCCATATGTGGGGCATATACGTCATACTTGTGAGCAGTTTCAACCTGATATACGGATTCACCGGACAATTCTCGTTGGCGCACGCTGGCCTCGCGGCGGTGGGAGCATACACCGTTGCCCTGCTAACGCTGAGCCCAGCGGACAAGCAGGTTAGTTTCATGCTTGCGCCTCCTGTATGGCCCATAAGCGTTGTGCAGTGGCCCTTACTACCTTCTCTGCTGCTTGGTGGGCTGTTGGCGGCGCTCGCCGGGTTCATCATTGGTGCGCCCGCGCTCAGACTGCACGGTGATTATTTGCTGATCACGACTCTCGGATTCTCAGAGATCATCCGGCTTTTGCTGTGCAATCTCCCTGGTGTGACCAACGGCGCTATGGGGCTGAAGGGCATTCCCAAAGACACCAACCTCACCTGGGTTTGGGGGTTAGCGATCATTACCTTGTTCATCACCAAGCGCCTCGTGGACTCCAGTTATGGAAGAGCCCTCAAGTGCATTCGCGATGATGAGATTGCGGCGGAAGCGGTGGGTGTCAACCTCTCTTCTCACAAGGTTATGGCCTTTGTGCTCTCCTCTTTCTTCGTCGGCATCGCGGGCGGGCTCATGTCCAATCTGCTGGGCACTGTCGCTCCTAGCACCTTCAAGCCTGACCTTACGTACGCTGTGATCACAATGGCTGTTCTTGGTGGCGTACGGAGCCTGACGGGAGGTGTGCTCGCGGCTGGCATCTATCCTGTCGCCTCCGAACTGCTGCGAACCATAGAGACTCCCCGACAGATCTTGGGAATCAGTTACCCAGGAATCCCTGGGCTGAGATCGTTGGCCTTTGCTGCAATGTTGCTGTTCCTCATCTTGTTCTACCGGCGTGGTCTCATGGGATCGAATGAGTTCTCCTGGGGCGGCATCCTCTCCAGGGTTCAGCGGTTGTTCGGGAGGCCAAAGATGGGAGGTGAGCAGGGGTGAACGTTCTCGACGTCAAGGGTCTGACAATGCGCTTTGGGGGCCTCACCGCTGTTTCGGATTTCAACCTGACGCTGCAGAAGGGCGAGTTGGTGGGGCTGATTGGGCCGAATGGCTCTGGCAAGACGACTGTCTTCAATATGATAACTGGTTTCTACAAGCCGACACAAGGCCAGATCATCGTCAACGACAGGGATGTAACCGGCCTCAGACCCGATCAAGTGACTGCGCTAGGTACCGCCCGCATCTTTCAGAACAGCCGCTTGTTTCGTGAGCTCCCTGTCTTGGACAATGTGTTGATTGGCTACCACGTCAGACTTCGCTCCTCACCTTTTGACGCTGTCTTGAGGCTACATGGCTACGCCAAGGAAGAGAAACAGGCACTTGATGAAGCGATGACGCTGTTGACCGGCCTTGGTCTTGCTGATCAGGTGGACGAGATCGCCGGTTCGTTGCCTTATGGACTCCAAAGGAAGCTGGAGGTAGCCCGCGCTCTGGCGACAAAGCCATCCCTGCTCCTGCTGGATGAGCCGGCGACGGGCATGGGCTCTGAAGAAACCGCTGAGATGATGGATTTCATTCTCAAGGTTCGGGACGACTTCGACATGACTATCCTGCTGATAGAGCACCACATGCAAGTGGTGATGGGCATCTGCGAACGAATGGCAGTGCTGAATTATGGGAAGACTATTGCCAAGGGCCGCCCCGAAGAAATCCAGAACAACCGGGAAGTAATCGAAGCCTACCTGGGAGCGAATTGACTATGCTTGCGATTGAGAACCTTCATGTCTTCTATGGCGGTGTGCACGCACTCAAGGGCATATCACTGAATGTTCCTGAGGGCAAGGTGGTCACTTTGATTGGCGCCAATGGCGCAGGCAAGAGCACGACCCTGCGCAGCATCTGTGGCCTGGTTCCCCCTCAGGAAGGGCACATACTTCTTCACGGCAAGGACATCGTTGGAGTAAAAGCTCCGGAGAGAGTCAAGCTGGGTATCGCAATGGTCCCAGAGGGGCGAAGGGTGTTCACCAACCTGACCGTGTTCGAGAATCTCTTGATGGGGGCTTACCCGCGCTCGGACCAAATTGGCATCGCGGAGGATTTGGCCAAGATCTATACACTGTTCCCTGTCCTGGAAGAGAGGCGATCCCAAAGAGCCCTCACCTTGTCGGGCGGTGAGCAACAGATGTTGGCGGTTGGCAGGGCTCTGATGTCCAGGCCCAGGCTCTTGCTGATGGATGAGCCTTCTTTGGGCCTTGCTCCGCTGTTGGTGTCAACCCTCTACAGAACGATTTCTGATATCCACCGGGAGGGTTTGACTATCCTGCTGGTTGAGCAGAACGCCAGAGCTGCCCTCGAACTGGCAGATTATGGATACGTGTTGAAGGTTGGAAACATCGTTCTGGAGGGCCCCGCACACGATTTGGCGAACGATGAAGGCGTGAGGAAAGCGTACATAGGCGCCTAGTCATCCCTGTGTGCGTTCTTTGCCTTCTGCATCACAGAAGGGGTGCACAGGCTACGGATTCTGTCTGCGCGTAATCAGGCGGATCAAAACACTTTGGGAGGAAGAATAGAAATGAGAAGTTTCCTGGGGCGCGACATTTTGTCACTGAAGGATTTTGAGCGTGAAGAGTACTTCCGTGTGTTCCAGGTTGCAGATGACCTGGAGCCCTACGCTCGCGACCGTCATAATGGTGATCTCCTCAAGGACAGAATCCTGGTGACCGCCTTCTACCAGCCCAGCACTCGCACTCGGATGAGCACGGAGGCAGCGATGCATCGCTTGGGTGGACATGTGCTCGGATTCGCCGATGCCAAGATGACTCGGGCTGGTGACTGGTACCAGGAATCAATCAAGGACGTAGTACGCATGATCGAATGCTACGGCGATGTGATCGCCATGCGCCACTTTGAAACAGGGGCGCCTGCCGAGGCGGCCAAATGGGCGAGCGTACCCATCATCAATTGCGGCGACGGATGGGGTGAGCATCCCACTCAGGTCCTGATCGATATGTATACCATCTGGCGTGAGAAGGGGACTCTGGATGGGCTGAAGTTTGCTCTGATCGGCGACATGCGCATGCGTACGATGCATTCGATGGGATATGCCATGAGCCAGTTTGACATCGAGGCCAGCTTCGTAGCTCCACCCGATATGGCTCTCAAGGAGGAGTTCAAGAAAGAACTTCGCGAGCGCAACCTTCGCTTTGAGGAAGTGGAGACCGCGGAAGAGGCCATCATCGGTGCTGACGTCGTCTACATGGAACCGGTTGTCCAGCCTGATTACAGCAAGCCAAGGCAGGAGGCGACCGCTGATCGAGGGCTTACACCTCCAGCGTACAGGGTGACCCGAGAGCTCTTGCGCGACAAGGGCACGAGCGATGTGCTTGTTCTTCATTCGCTGCCTCGCATGGATGAACTCCCTCCAGAGGTTGACCTGACACGTCATTGCGGCTACTGGGTGGAGGCCTCCAATGGCGTGCTGCTGCGGATGGCGCTGCTGGCGCTGGTCTTGGGGGGCATAGAGTGACAGGTTGACTTCTGGGCACCTTCTGCAATCCTACGTCCGAAGTGCTTTAGGAAAATCGGTACATCAGACGCGGATCTGATGCACTGGTCTGTGTCGAAACCAAGAGAAAGGGAAAATCATGACCAGTACGAGCAACCTGATCACAGGGCCTACCTTTGAGGAGATGTTGCATCCAGACAAGATCGATCCCAAGGTTCGACAGAAAGCCTTGGAGATGCGCGACAAGGACCCGCTTGACCCCATCAATCTGTACAACATCACCTGGCGTTCGCCGGAGGGCAAGATCTACGCCTATGTTCTGCCCAAAGGGATAACCAACGTTGAAGCGCCCATTGTCGTACTCTATTCCAAGGAATTCCCTACCGGCAGCCACAAGGTCGGCGCAACGTATTCCGTGCTGATTGACAAGGAGCTGTTCGGAGAGGTGGACCCGGCTGCCCATACCCTGGTATGGCCATCAACGGGGAACTACGGCATCGGCGGTGCCTATGTGGGTTGTCGCATGCACTTTGATAGTGTAGTGATCCTGCCCGCTGAAATGAGCCGAGAACGCTTTGACATTATCCGCAGTTACGGGGCGCGGGTGATTGCCACGCCGGGCTGTGAGAGCAATGTGAAAGAGATCTATGACAAGTGCAAGGAGCTGAAAGCAGCAGACCCCGAACGAATCCGCATCCTGAATCAGTTCGAGGTCTTCGGCAACTATCGCTTTCACTACTACGTCACCGGCAATACGATCGTCGAACTAGCTGCCGAGCTGCAGAGCCAGGGCATTGGCAAAGGCAAAGTGGCGGCGTATACGTCAGCGATGGGCTCGGCGGGAACGATTGCTGCGGGAGATCGGCTCAAGCAGGTATGGCCTGACCACAAGATCATAGGCCTCGAACCAATCCAGTGCCCCACGCTGTTCATCAATGGCTACGGAGGACACGATATCCAGGGCATTGGGGACAAGCACGCCACCTGGATTCACAATGTGAACAACATGGATGCCATAATGTGCATTGACGACATCGAGAGCAAAAAGGGCCTGCAGTTACTGGTGGAAGCTCCTGGTCAGCACATGCTCAGCACCAAGTACGGCATTCCAGAAGACATGGTGCGCCTAATGAGCCAGACCTTTGGCATCTCCGGGGTCTGCAATGTGCTCGGTGCGATCAAAGCGGCCAAGTTCTATGGCTTTGGCAAGGACGATGTGATCGTTACCATCTTGACCGACGCAATTGACCGCTATCGCTCGGTGATGGCGCAGATGACGGCTACCTACGGTGCGATGGATGAGAAAGAAGCGGAAGTGCGACTGGTCAGCATCTTCCACAGCCAGAAACTGGACTGGATCCAGGAGGGCACTCGGGAAGCGCGAGCTCGCTGGCACAATCTCAAGTACTACACCTGGGTGGAACAGCAAGGCAAAACCATAGAAGAGCTGAACGCACAGCGCGACCCCGGGTTCTGGTTGTCAGAGCAGGCTCGTGTCTCTGAGATCGACGCCAAACTGCGGAGCGTTCGATGGGCATAGCGGCGCGAGGGACAGAATACACTTGTGCGAGGCGGAGCAAACAACGTACAGCCTTTCTTCTTGCCGTGTCTGGGAGCAGTGACGATCACAGATCTCCGCTTTGTGTTCTTTCCGGAGAGTTTCCAGACCCTGCAACGCTTGTATCAGAAGATCTTAGCCCGCTGCAGCGCGCACCGGGCAGCCCACTTGATGACCTATTCGGTTAGCACTGCAAAGGACCTGGCACAGGTCTACGGCATTCCTGCAGAGAAGATATCGGTTGCCTTCCCAGGGCTGCGTGTCGCGCACACAATTGGTTGCACCTTGGAAATCAAAGACATATCTTGTGGCGTGCCTGCTAATCGTCGCGATATCAAGTTCTTCGTCTTGCCAAAGCGTCCAAACGCGCCTGATCATCATCGCTCGATGAAGACGGGTTTGGCAGCGCATCTGACCAACGTCGGAATGCACATTGCCGGGGCTTCTCGGGCAGCCGCTGGGTTCTGAGCGCGACGCGCCGCGAGGGTATCGGAAGCGAACGAGAACAGGCAGGGGCAGGATGATCTACGCGGCGTCGAGACGCCTCAGTTCTGTCGTCTTGAGACAGGGCTGCGCATCCTGATACACAAAACCTGCCGAGGCAGGTTGGGGAAACGCGCTACCTCCACCCGCAACCTGCTTCAGCAGGTTTTCGCTTATCAGCCGCCGGATTCATCCGGTGGCGACCAGAAGGGCATCGCGGGCCTGCATCCTAGGCCTCACACCGTTCGCGCGGCAAACAGCCGGCGGCCGGATCCAACGCAGTCAGCAGCTCGGCCACCGTTGCTCGCAGGTCGCGTCCCCGGCCGCGGGCCTGTGCTGCTTCGAGCACAGGCGAGGGAAGCGCGGCTTCCGCTGCAGCGATGTGTCTGGTGCAGACATCGCGGCACCACTGCGAGTTGGCCACCGCCGGATAGCGCAACACCAGGGCCTGCAGTTCCACTGCCCGCTCCTGCGCGCCCTGGGCTGCCAGCAACAGAGCCATTGCCTGTACGGCTAGCAGTTGTAACGTGCGCCCTTGTGTGCTGACCCCCATGCGCAGCGCCTCCCCAAGCTGCTCGCTGGCCTGGGCCAACTTGCCTTGGCCCTGTGCTGCGATGGCCAGATAGGCCTGGCCCAGGCCGAGGTCATCCCACGCCCGAATCTTGCGACAAATCGCTACGCTTTGTTCCAGCCAATCCTCCGCTTCGCCGCACGCGCCCAGCGCCAAGGCGATCAGCCCTAGCACGCCGCAGCACACCTCGATTGCCCACTGGCAGCCGGCTGCTTTGCACAACGTCAGGCAGTGCTGCGCTGCGACCTGCGCTTCTCCGTAGCGACCGAGGTGGAGATGGATCACAGCCTTGGCCAGGCTCAGCAGGCCATTACTGGTACTGTCGTTCGTGGTCTTCTGCGCCGCCAATTCCTGCTCCAGCAGATCCTGCGCCTCGACATACCGGCCCATGCTCATGGCCGAGCCTACTTCCTGTAGCAGACTGGCCACGGCGCCGCGTGGATCGGTTTCTTCCAGCGGGCCACCGCTCTCCCATGGCCCGGCTTCAGGCTCTTCGCCTCGCTCGCCGTCGCCGGCGGCGTCAGCAAGCCGGCGCAGTGCACCCAGCATGCCCCTCTGGTCGCCCAACCCTCGATACAAGGCCAGGCTCTGCGCATAAGCCTGTTTTGCTGCCGAGTGGTAACCAAGCCGAGTAGCGGCCTGGCCAAGCGCCTCCGCCACGCTAGCCAGCCCCCAACGATCGCCCTGCGCCTGGTAGAGCGCCTGGCTCTGCTGGTACAAACGCATGGCATGCGTGGCGCTGGCCTCCAAGGCGACGTTCCCCATGCGCCACAAGCCGAACGCTCGAGCAAGCCGCGTGTCCTGCCCGGCCAGGCCCGGACTCTCCAGCATGCTGAGGCTGCGCTGCAACAGCTCCTCAGCGGGCTTGGCCCGCCCCAACGCGTGCGTAAAGACGCCCTGCCACGCCAGGGCCCTGGCCTGCACCCGCAGATCGCCAGGTGACTGTGGCTTGGCCGAGAGCGCTTCGTGCGCCCTCTGGCACGCACTCTCCGCCTGCGTGTAGCGGCCAGTCCATTCGTAGAACGTGCACAGGCCGTCCATGCTCCTGTCCAGTTGTGCCACCTGTGGGTGTTCGGCCGCCCATTCCCAGGCAAGGCTCAAGTTCTCGGCATCCGCTCGCATTTCAGCCAGCGCCCTCGCTTGCTGAGATGCCTGCAAGTCTGCCCACCAGTTGTGCAGTGCTGAGGCAAAAAAGGCGCTGTGACGGTTGCGCAGGCTCTCACCGCCATCTGGAGATGCCCGCAGTTTCTCCAGCGCATGCTGGCGCACCAACGCGTGCAGTTCGTACCGCCCCGCTGGATTTCGACGCAGGCGCGACTTGTCGACCAGCGCCCGCAGCACGCGCAACGAAGCCCCGCTGACCTCACGGGCAGCGCCCTCGCTGAAGCCACCCCGAAAAACGGACAACCCGCGCAACGTCGACTGTTCCTTCTCTGTCAGCAGCTGGTACGAGTGCTCGAGGACGGTGCGCATGCTGCACTGCCTTGGCGGGGCATCGCGCCACTCCGCCCACAGGAAATCCAGGGGTTGGCTGGTCGTGCCGGAGATGCGGGCGGCAATTTCTGAGGGGGTCAACATCCCCATCCAGCCCGCGGCCAGCAGGATGCACAGGGGCAGCCCGTCTAGCAGGCGGCAAATGCGCGCTACATCGGCCAGGTCATCGTCCGTTGGGCGAAAATCTGGGCGCACCCGCCGCGCGGCGGTCACGAACAGCTGCACGGCAGCGTACTGCTCAGCGCCAGAGCCGGTCTCGAGCGGAGGCACCTTCAGCCCGCCCAGGTGCATGACCAGCTCTCCTTCGAGGTTGAGACGGCTGCGTGAGGTGACCATTACCTTGATTCCGGGCGCAGCCTGGAGCATGTCAGCCAGCAGCCTCGTCCCATCTTCAGCAGGCTCAGCCAAAGCCAGCAGATCCTCCAATCCGTCCAGCAAGAGCAGCACATGCCTGGAACGCAGGTAGGGCAGCAACTGTTGCCGGAGCTGCTCTGCGCGGGAGGCCTGCCGGAAAACAAGGCCAACGGCTTGGGCGATGGCGGCTGCCAGGCTCTGGACCGATTGTGGCGGGGCCAAGGGCACATAG
>Ga0209609_10002138_pt1 | contig 11391 bp, 7 predicted proteins | sample LakKivw325mmetaG_FD_184136 | JGI IMG/M metagenome (GOLD analysis project Ga0209609, IMG submission 184136) | Anoxic lake water microbial communities from Lake Kivu, Rwanda to study Microbial Dark Matter (Phase II) - Lake Kivu water 325m metaG... | ecosystem: Environmental > Aquatic > Freshwater...
AAGAACCACCTCGAATGTCGCGCCAGAATTGCTGTCCAATAGGCGCAACGATCCGCCGTGTGCCTCAAACACCCGCTTAGCATGAGAAAGGCCGAATCCCGTGGAGCCCTTAGTCGAATAACCGTCCTCGAAGATGCGCACGCGGTCGGTTACGGGGATGCTGCGTCCGTTATCGCTGATCCGAATGGCTGTCTGCCCGCCGGAAAGCACGGATGCAAGCACCAGCCGCGGATTTGGCAGACCATTCATGCTCTCAACCGCGTTCGTTAGGAGATTGCGGAAGGCATCAACGACTTCGCCTTTGCGATAGAATCTTTCCTGTCGGACGTCATCGGGCTGCAACCCCGCGATGTCAATTGTCATGGAATCGCTCTGTCCTTCCAAACCCTCAACCGCAGCCAGCAAAATCTCCTCCGGCGATGCCTTGAACTCCTCCAGGATATTGACCAGACGGGCGGCCTTCTTCAGCAGACTATTTCCCAGCGCCTCGACCTGACTTTGAGCTTCTTTCAAGGAACTGCCGTTTGACTTAACCAAGGTAAAATCGCTGGTTAGGTCGGGCAACACAACCGCATTGAGCTTGTCCCTCAACGAACCGGTAAATTCAACATAAGCCAACTCAGCATCTCCCAAAGCCGATCGAAATTCAGCAAGCGTTGCACTCTTCCCCGCATCCCGAAACGCTGGCCTGAGGCGGTTGTGGTGAATTGACCTTGCTTTTTCGTAGAGTTCCTTGATATCCTCCGGATTGAGCTCACCCACTCGCACTAAGATTTCCTTGCGCCATTCGGCGGATTTTAATAATGTAAGGTCATTTATATCGCTTACAGTGGTCCCCGACTTTTGACCGCTGCCACTGTCGACGATGACAATTGTTCCTGTATTAACTCCGACGATTACATTACCAATCTTTGGCTGATCGACGTAATCGACTGCAGTAGGCGCTTTATCATCGTGATCGCCACCTGTTTGGTCAAGTTGTATCTTTAGTCTCGGAGCAGACTGCCTTGTGTTACGCTTGTGAGCAACCTTACGGCCCAATTCTTCAGTCCGGTCTTTGGGATGCGATTTGCCTTGCCAAATTCGCGTTTGTGCTTCTCGCTCATCTTTTTCAATTATCTGTCGGATCTTTCCCAACAGACTCTCGCTGGCGTCGGGGCGCTTTGACCAGAAGTCGTACGCACCGACCTTGACTGCATTCGTGTTCACCTCGCTCTTGTCGTCATAGGCGGTGACCGCGATGATTTTCATGCTCCTATAATGCTCGTGTAAGTGCCGAATTGTCGCATATCCAATTTCAGCGTTCGGTGTGAGGTCATGCGCACCTGCCCTCAAACAAATATCGACCAAGGCAATATCGAAACGCTCTGTAACCAATAGGCGGTAGGCGGACTCCTGGTCGCCGACCGACCGCACATCCCATTGCAGAGGCTTCACCTCGCGTTTCAGTTGATCAACCGACCAAGGGTCGTCGTCTATGATCAAAAGTCGGCGGCTCATTGGTCTCCCTTGTGAAGCAGCAGTTCCACACGCGCTTCAGTTCCGACGCCGACTTCACTGACAAAGCGCAACTCTCCGCTGAAGTCGAAATGGATGACTCTCTGCGCTATCGGAATTCCCATACCAGTGTGGCCGCTCTCCCGCTTCAACGAAGAAAAGGGCTTGAATGCATCCTCAATCTGCTGCTCGGTCATCCCAGCGCCCTCGTCCTTGATTGAGACCATAAACAGCCTTTCTGTCTTGCTGCAGGCAATGGTTACGTTTCTATCATGTGGACTTGCCTCCAAAGCGTTCAAAATCAGATTGCGCAACGCCTGAAGCAGTCGGGATGGATCACCTTTCACTTTCGCCTCAACTAAAGCGCCGGCCCAAATAATCTGCGTGGTGCTATCGTTGGCAGCTCGAAACGCTGAATCCGCCTCAGTTGCCGCCTGCTGAACAATCTGCATCGTATCGATAACTTCTTCCTTTTCCGGATCTCGAGTCAAGTCCGACAGCCCTCCGACAATCTTTAAGAGGTTTTCCATTAACTGATGCAGCTTCATATTGATTTCCTCCGACTCAACATCTGCTGTATGCTTGTGTTCCAGCAATTCCTTGATCAACCCAGACATAGAAAATATTGAAGTCCTCAACTCGTGGGCGGTGATCGCCGCCAGTTCCCGATAATAAATCTGCCCGACCTGCAGGGCGGCGGCGTAGGCTTCACGAATGTTATGAGGATTTAGACGCTTGATTAAAGCGAACAGATGCTCGCCCGTTGGGTCCCGTTTCTCATAGACTTTGATTGTGACTCGCCTAGCTTCGCGCAGAGACTTTTCAGCCGCCCTGCGCACAAAGGGCACTACATCCTTCGAGAGTTGTTGGAGCTGATGGGTGGCTTTGGGATTCACCACCACGCCCAGAGTCTCCGCGCAGGCTTGACGGACTTCCCACTTGGGATGGTTGGCAAGCAGCATGATCCGGTCGATCACCTGCTTTGGCAAAGGATTACCGGGGACGATATCGCGGAGATAGGCCTGGGATTGCCGAAGTCCCTGAGCCAGTTCGGTCCAGGATTCCGATTCCAGAACCTTCAGGATCGGATGCTGATCAGTTTCTATGTCACCAGGCTTATTCAATGACCGTATCTCCGTCGGCGTTCCTCGAAGGCTTCACTGCCGCCTTCCAGGATGGTTTCAATCTCCTGTTTCACCATATCAACATTTCCCTCGGCGATCACCTCCCCATGGTCGCCATCGGAATGCAGTACCACAACCTTCTCCGCGTCACCCAGCACGGGGATATTCGGATTATGAGTTACGAAAATTAATTGACGGGTGCCCTTGGCCTTCCGGACGCTCTTCACCACCGTATCATAAACAAAGGCATTGTCCAGGTTGTCCTCGGGCTGATCGATGATCAGCGGTCTTTCCGACTCTAAGAGCAGAATCGGTAAAATGGTAGTGCATTTCTGACCGGTGGAGAGTCGGTCGGCAGCTTTGTAGGAGGCGCCATCCTTCAACTCGATCAGCGGTTTGTCGTAGAGTTCCACCGCTTCGATTGCAAACAGATCCCGGGTGTTCTGCAACTGGGCGACGATCTTGTTGGCGCGCTCACGGTCGATCTCCAATTTCTCCATTAACACCTGCACCTGTCCATTCTGGATGAGCTGCGTCAGCTCGGTTGGGTGAATCCTCTCCACTATACGTTCGACTATTCGGGTGTACTGCATCTGCGAGCGCTTCATCGCCTCATTCAGCAGAGCTTGATATTCCGAGGCGTTGCCCATCGGAACTATTTGCACTCGGATCATCGGGCTCAGTTGTTGGTTAAGCATGTCAGCAATCTCATCGCGCATCCGGCAGCGTTTATCATTGAGTTCCGAAAGCCTTCTGAGCATTTGGCGTCGCTCCTCCCCAAGACTTTCTTCGTGTTCTTTCTCCTGATCGTAAAGACCCTGTTTAACGACCAGATCGTCGTAATACTTTTGCAGCCGATCCCGCTCCTGAACCTTGACTCGGATCGCCTGATGGCGCACCATGATATCTTCATACTCACTCTGCAGGGTGAGTGCTTTCCCTTCAATCTTCCGACCGACCTGATCGGCTTTCTGACGAAAGGTGGTTAAGGTATTCTCCATCCATTGGACGCCTTCCTGGATTTCCGGCACCAGTCCCTTCCAATCCATCTGTAGTCCTTCCAATAATCCCCTATCAGGACCGGTTAAACTGCCAGGCGGGAAAGCGATATTCGAAATCCGCTCCAAGGATGTCCACCATCGCTTGAGGTCAGCCATCGACTCATCAAGCCCTTGCGTCAGTCGTTCGATAACCTTCTGTTCCCGCCCAATCGCCTGAATCTGGGCACCATGTTGGCTTACTTCCGCGGGATCTTCACCTGCATCGATCGTCAGAGCCTTCAGTCGTTCCCCAATACCCTCGATCTCGGATACATCGTCCTGCAAGGACGTAAGGTTATTGCGAGTGTTCAGGATCTCACCAGCGTTGGTCTCTAAATCCCAGATCAATCCCGATATTTCCTTGGCGAGGACCGTCAGCTCTTCTTCCCGAAACCGGTCGATGATCTTCAACTGGTCGAGGGGATTGGAGGCTGCGTTTTCAATATCGTTCTGACTGAAGATGTCCGCGTCAAAGAGCTTGGCCTTCTTCAAGTCTATCGGTCGGATATTGCCGGCGGTATCCTTGATCACATGGGCGTCGTCGCCAGATTTCCGTCTGACGCTGTATTGGGCGCCCTCCTGAGAGGCAATCTCTAAGGTGATCGCATTCCCCTCCCGGAGGTTGGCAGTGATCAGATTCTGAAGGTCCCGCGCTTTTCTCGGCTCGATCCTCTCATCCGGCATATAACCTAGGGCAAAGCGAATGAATTCGAGAATGGTGGTCTTGCCCGTGCCGCGACCACCAATCAGGCAATTCAAATGGTCGTCGAATTGGATCGTGACTCCCTTTAGGAAGCCACCATCGATCCGGATCGATTTGATTTTATGTGATGTCAAGGTCTCATCCCTTGTGAACCATTACTGTATCTCGATAACTCGCTGAATCTGCGGACTATCATTACTTCCCCCAGCATCCGCATAAAACGGCTGGGATTGGTTTTAAATCCCCGGCTGTTTTGTCGGTGTCCTGTGAGGTAAAGCCGCTGCCTCGCCCGCGTCATTGCCACGTAGAACACCCGCTTCTCCTCTTCGAGGCCCTGGCCCTGAGTTGAGTGATAACTGGGGATTTCCCCCTCCACCACGCCGGCGATGAACACCGTATCGAATTCCAAGCCTTTCGCTTGATGAATTGTTATGATCGGCGTCCGGTTGTCGGTATTGGAGAGGAAATCGATGTTACGTGCTAAGGCCGTGAATTTTATGATCTCCTGCAGCGCTGCCCAGGGATGCAGTTGGGGATCGTCCTGCACGTCAAAGACGCGCTGCAACTGCTCGAGGTTGGCTTGGCGGGTTCCTTTATCGGCATAATAATCTTCCAGACCGGAATCACCCAGAACCAGCTTCAGCAATTCCGTCGGACGAATTCGAAAGGCTTGCTTTCGCCACCGCTCAACCAAGTCGGCCAGGGGCTTGAAAACCGTCATGTTTTTGTTGACTAGCGAGCGCCGAAGTCGGCTGTCCCGGCGAAGCGTCGGCAGCATCTTCAGCAGTAACTCCGCCATGCAGCGGGTGTCGTCCTGAGCCTGGTGGGTTGGTTGGAAGTTAAGGCCCAGGTGTTTGGCGACTTTGGACAACCGATATTGTTTTAAATTAAGGAATCGATGGGCAATGTCAAGCGTGTCGAATGTGTGCAGAACCGGAAGAGGTATCTTGAGGCGGGTCGTTTGAGATTTAAGGATCCCCACATCGAACGAAACGTTGTGACCGACCAGAACCGAAGTATTTAACCAGGCCAGAAAGTGAGATAAAACATCCTGAGGTTCCTCACCGTGCACGCTCAGGAAAGCATCGCTGTAACCATGCACACCTTCAGACGTACCAACCGGCAGGATAGGGCGGAGGAAGGCATGAAATTCATCCACTACCTGACCGGCGTCCAATTTAACAGCAGCGATCTCGATGATTTCGTCGTTGCCGATAGGCGGCCCGTTCAGCTAAGGTGAGCGTCTTGCCGGTGCCGACAGGCGCTAAGACCAGTAATCCACCTTTCAGAGACTCGACAATCTGTCTTTGACTGTCATTCAAACGAACAAACCTCGTAAATAGAAATTCGCCCACGGGGCGACTTCGAAGTCAGTCGAGTGTTTCCACGGGCTCGGCGCGCGAACGCGCAACAGGGGGCGGTTGTGTGCGTCGGAATGTCTGATAAACTCACTCAATCAACGATTCCATGAGTTTGCCTCCACTGCTTCCCATATTGACTCCCTTAAGTTTGGCGTGAGGTGGTCGAAAGCTGCTGCGCGCTGATACACCTCTTCCGCAAAATCGATCATGGTCAGGGATTTAGGAAAGCGCAGGAAGCGGGGATCAGGGTCACCCAGATGCACAGTGAAGTCGCTACGATCCCGGAAAAACTCTTACTAAAAAAATACTCTCCCCATCCCCGATTGCGAAAGTTTCTCAAGGTTAATCCACCGAGACAGGGAGAAATAACCCAGAGTTATGAGTCTCTCGCTTCGATAACCTGAATCAGGGGCTCTGTTTCTGAGTAATCCATTTAGAAGCCCGGATCATGGATTCTTCATCTTATGGAACCCACGCAGGCAATTCACCTGCCTCATGACCTGTAACAATGGTTAAAAAACGCCTAATACAATATATGACCACTTGCTTGCGAATCACCGGGTCTTCGCCGAGAAATGCCCCTTGGTGATCGATACCCGCAACGCCATCCCCGAAAAACTTGAAAACGTGCGCCGCGCTTAAGAAGGTACGCTTAAACTTAAAAGCCGCCGGATTCCTCCAGCGGCTTTTTTGTCTTCCTGACGAAAGTCTAATCTTCAATCGGTGAATTAGTTAAACCGCAGCTGGTCTATAACTCTGCCTCAAGTTTCTGCAACAGATCCCTGATCAGGCGTATGAAATCCTCTTCATCCTGAAACCCAAAACTTACCCGGTCCTTATAGACCCTCACGTTGGGCATGCTCTTCAGGATTTCCCGGAATCCTAATTCAAGTTGGCCTTTGTGCTTGCGACTCTTGCGCCCAGCTTGCTTCTCCTTTTCCAGTTTCTGCTGAACCAATTGCTTCAGCTCTTCCAGATTGTACTTCTCAGCGCGCTCAGCCAACTTTATCTTGTTCTGATTCAGCTTTAGCTTGCCGATCTCCAAGGCCTTTCTGAGCGGCAGCCTGCCTTCAATGATCATGGTCTTCAGTTCAGCCGGCAACCCTAACAGCGCCAGTCGCTCGCTTATAAAACCTATTGATTTTTGAAGCAGAGCCGCTACGCCATTCTGATCGACCTTGGCGGTGAACATTAACTGATTGATGGCTTCACCCTCTTCCAGAGGATTCAGATCACTGCGCTGAAGATTCTCAATCAGCGCCATCTGCAACATCTCGGCTTCGCTGTACTTCCGAACCGCGCAGGGCACCTTCAGCAGTCCGATCTGCCTCGCGGCGCTGAGCCTGCGGTAACCAGCCACCAGCACTTAGTAGTCGTCCTGCGGCGAAACCAGTAGTGGTTGCAGAATCCCATTATCCTTGATGGAAACCGTCAGATCGGCGATATCTTCGGGCTTGACCTTGGTTCTGGGTTGCAGCGGATTGGGTTTAATGCGGTCAACCTCAATCATTGCCACTAACTCCCCCGAGTATTCAGTGGCTTCGGTAGGAATGATGTTTTCTTCACTCATGGAAAAAACTCCTAATGTTTCTTGTTTACGAAAATTTGCTGCGTTGGGCGGCTGTCGTGTCCCCGCTGGGTGAAAATCTCAGACAGTAAATATATGCGCTTACTTCTCCAAACGCAAATGAGAAAATGAGTGATCAGCGCGCTATCCCACAAATCGCTTACCAATAACGACGCTAAGGCGCTGATTCACCAAAGTGCCGGTGAAACAGGCCTAACATCGGACTTCGTTTCACCGAATTAGCGCTGTTTGACTGCGATTGCGCTGTCAGATGTTTAGGCTGACATCCGAGGCGATCTTCTCGAATTCCAGCAACAGGTCCGGGTAGCACTGCCCTAAGAACTCGCGCACCCGGTCGTTATGCAAGATAAGCCGGGTGTAAGCTGCGATCTTCACCAGATTGAACACATTGTCCCGAAAGGTCAGCGAAGCCTTGCGGAACTCGGCCTCCATTACTTGCAGACGCTTGGTCAACTCCGCCTGGGCGGGATTACGGGGCGAAGAAACGGTGCTTGACGCGTTCACCAGCATCTCGGCTGGAGTCGTCAGGACTAAGGCTCTAATGTATTCCGGTGAATAGTCATCGGTCGCCTCCACCAGTTGCAGGATTTCAAGCTGGCGTTCCGGTTTGACTTTTTTCAACTCGTCGAAGAATCGACGCCCCACCACCCGCTGCTTGAGCCTCTCCACCACCGCGGGGGATACTCCTTCGACTAGTTTCTCCATCCTTTGAACCCAGTCCCGCGATACATTTAGAGTGGAAGCAATTCGCTGTGGATCGGCTCCTTGCTTTACAGCTCGGTCGATCATGGCGTGGGTTTGCACCAGCGCCAGGGGATTGACCCGCTTGTTGTAGGTATAAGCGTCGAAGTCCGAACTAATCAGACATTCAGCCTGAGTCAGCCCCAATTCTTTCAAGGCCTCCCAGCGGAGGTAGCCGTCCTTGATGAAGTACTTCCCGCCCTGGTCAACCACCACCAGCGGCTCTATCAGCCCCAGTTCGCGGATGGAACTGACTATCCTTCGGTAGTTGCGAATCCCCCGGACGCCGTTCTGGCGAGGGAACAGGGGCGATAGCTCCGCGACCGGCAGCAGCACGGTCGCGGAGTCAAATCCCGTCAAATTCATATTATCCTCAGTTTTCAAATAAACCCACCAGCAAATTCCCTTTCAACTTTGGGAAATTTGTCAAGCCCTCATCGGCAAGTATCTCACCCCATAAAGGATCTTCTCGAAGCCGCTTGAAGCCTTCCGCCAGCATCACCAGCCGGTTCTCAGCCCGTTGCGATTTCTGCACGAAGGTCTCTTGATTGGTTAAGGTCCGCTTGATCTCCTCGCGCAGGTCCTCCAGGTTCTTGATCTGCCGTCCGTTTTTCTTCCCACTGCCGGAAGGACTTCGGGCTTTGCCCAGCCGGTTCCGGACCTCGATCATCTTTCGAACCAGGCTTAGCTCCCGGACATTGAAATCCCCCTGCTCATACCCCTCCAGCAGAATCTTCTGGTCCTCAGCGGTGGATGCGCGAGCGATTTCAATAGCCACCGTCGCGCTGAGGCGTCCTTGCTCCACCGCGCTGAGCAGGATGTCTTCGCCTTCGTTGATGAGGGTTAGGTAGCCATAGACCGACTCCGTTGATTTGCCCAGGACTTCGCTGATCTCGGCTACTGTCATGCCTCCCTCGTGAAGACCTTTGACCATCTTAGCAAACCACAGCGGGGAAGGCGTCTGACGGGCAGTGTTCTCGGTGATGGACATGATCAAGGCGGTGGGTCGGTCCACATTGACCGTCAGCGCCGGAATAGTGGCCGCTCCCAATTTCTTCAGGGCTTCCAGCCTCCCTTGACCGCAGACCAGCTCGTATCTTCCGGTTTCCCCCAGAAAGCGGTTGTTGACCACAATCGGCCGCTTAAGCCCCACCCGCTTGATGGAGGCGATATTCTCCTCAAACAGGGAAGCGTCTCGTTCTCGGGGATTAATCACTTCAATCTGCTCGATCGGCAGTTCCTGAATCCGCCGCATATCCAATCTCCTGTTTATCGTTGATAATGCTGACATCCCCAAACATATCGTAGAAGTAGTCGAGGCTGTCGAACCGGAACAAATCCAGCGAGACGCCGTTCGTCCAGGCCACCAGAAGTCGCTCCGCTTCCATCGCCATCATGGGGAAGAGGAAGTAATCGCACCGCTCAGCTTGATCATCCATCAGCCGGACCGCAATGGTGATGTCAATCGACCTCCGACGATCGAACCTATAAGCCCACCGCTTCCGTCCCCGACCGTTTCGAACCGAAGAAGCCAGCACCTCCACGTTGATCTGGTCGTTGATCACGAAGTAGGCGTCCTGACTGTCGATCTTCAAGCCCATCTTCTGGAGATTCTCAATCAACTGTGAAGTCAGATTGGTTTCATACTCCATCACTAAATCCTTAAGTTCCAGGTACCGGAAATCCTGTGGCGGCTCCCAGCCCACCAGCCGGTAGGCGTTGATGAGAGTCCCGAACCGCCGCCGGACGGAAGCTGGTGAAAAGGAGGCTGAGGATGATTCTATGATCAGTCCGGTCAACCTGCCGTGCGCAGCCAACAGTTGTTTCAACTGCTCGATGATCTCCTGATCGGTTAAGGCCGGATGCCGCTTTTGGAAAATCGTCTGCGCTTGGGCGAACACCTCCGGGGACACCAACGCTTCATAAGCGCCCGGAACGATCACCCAGCGGTCTCGGGGATTCCTTCGCGAAGGCCCATGCAATCGCTGAGTCTGCCGGTTGTAGACGTTGGCTCCGGTGTAGATTTCATGCTTCAGGATTAACCGGATCGCATTCTCGGTCCACCGTCCGCCACCCGGGGAACTCACTTTCCGCTGATTCAGTTGAACGGCAATCTCCCGCTCCGGCATTTCCATGCGGGTGAACATGTCGAAGATGTCCTGCACCGTGCTCGCTTCCTCCGCCTGACCCGGCACCAGAGCCACCCGTTCGTTGGCGATGGCTTTGCGTTCGCCATCCTTCAAGATACCGACTGACTGGCGTTGCTGATTGAGTCGCATGCGCTCGAAGCCGTAAGGTGGCCGTCCGCCAACCCGATAGCCTTGCGCGGCGATGGTCAGCGATCCCGCCAGCACCTTATCGCCAAGGTTCTTGGAGTACTCCGCCGCCATGGCTCGTTTGATGGACTTGATCACCGTGTCCATGATCGAGTTATCGTTCTTGAACGACTCCGTGACAAAGATGATCTCTTTCCCGTGCTTTCGGCAGATGTACTCGAGATGGGCGGATTCGTCAATGTCCTGGAACCGGCCCCAGCGGGTCACGTCCAGCACCAGGATCACTTGAAAGTCCACCTTCCCGCCAATCACGTACTCGTTGATCAATTGCTTGAAGGCGGTGCGTTTTTCCATTGTGAGCCCGGAAATCCCGTCATCGACCAGGTATTTGACAATCTTGATCTGGTGCCGCTCGGCGAAGGCGTCAATCGCTTGGCGCTGATTGAAGATCGAATTCTCCTGCTGATCGCGGGTGGACTTGCGTAGATAGGCTACAGCTCGCAGATTTACATCTGATGATAATTTTACTGCATTCATTTGCAGAATAACCTCTCGATCAGCTCCTGCTTGGAACGCAGCCTTGAAATATGCTGATCCCGGACCCGATCAGCTAGCGCTTTTCCCTTCAGTAGGAATAAGTCCTCTTCGGGATACTTCTCCTTGATGATGCGAAGGAAATCCTCCTTGGTGCGAGCTACGCTCACCCCACGCTGCTGTGCCAGTTCCTTGAGTTGGATGACACTCAGCTTGGTCAAGTCAGCAGAAACTGGTTCTGAGGGCGGGTCTGTTGGTCGCACCATTGGGTAGGAGATTAACGCATGATCGTCATTCTCCAACTCGACGACCCAGCCTCGAGGCTGCTGTTGAATGATGGTGCCGCTTAAGCCTTTGAATTCCCCCGCAGTGACTTTGACGCGGTCTCCGATGCGCAGTTTGGTTTCGCTCATTTCTGTTTCCTTGATGTAACTTCTGGTAACTGCTTTGCTTAACTGCGACACCAAGTTAAATCCGGGGGTGGAGGAATCAAGGCAGGGTGCGAGCTTTCTTGAGGAGGGTGAAAT
>Ga0209609_10002140_pt1 | contig 11384 bp, 8 predicted proteins | sample LakKivw325mmetaG_FD_184136 | JGI IMG/M metagenome (GOLD analysis project Ga0209609, IMG submission 184136) | Anoxic lake water microbial communities from Lake Kivu, Rwanda to study Microbial Dark Matter (Phase II) - Lake Kivu water 325m metaG... | ecosystem: Environmental > Aquatic > Freshwater...
ATGTTAGAAAACGTAGAACTCCTGTTTTGATTTTTTGATACATCAATAATATTAAAATTCCGTCAATTCCCAGCATTATCCCACCAACAAAAACTATTACCAGAATAAAACTTTTAATTCCAATTAAAAAAAGAGTTAGGGGCAAAAAACAAGTAATTACCCATGCTAATTTTTTTTCAATTCTTAAATCATACCAAAAAACCTTCTTCAAAGTTAGCCCTAAGGCAATAAAAGATGTAAAAGTTGTTAAAAGGCCGAAAATGAGAGCCAAAGAAACTATTCCGTCACCCAAAACATTTCTAAGTCCGGTTAAGGCCGCTTCTGTGGTTTTTGGTCCGGTAATCCCTAAAATTAGATAGATAAAAAAGAGATAAACAACTATCGGAATTAAAATGGCAATAGGGATAATCCATCTTAGTGCCTTCTTTTTTCCTCCCAGCATTTCTTCAACTTCCGGAATTAAGGCCGCCCCCCAGATAGAAAAAAGAATGGCTCCGTAAGGCAGAAATACAAAAGACCAGTCGGGAAGAGGAAAAAGATTTTGGATATTTAAAAAATCTTGACCCCGGAAAAATATGGCAATCAAAATTAAAAAGAACAAAATCAATCCCCAGAATTCCACTTTGGCAATTGCCTTAATCCCGGAATAAATAATAGTAGCCCCAATTACAAAATAAAGAATGGTATAAAGGGTTGTGTTTCCTCCGAAAATCGGAGACAAAAGTTCTTTAAAAAATTCACCGCCAACAATCAAATAAGCTAAAATAGCGCCAAAAAGCCCTAAAATGGTTGAAATTAAAGCTAATTTTTGACCATATTTCCCCAAATAAAGTTTGGCAAATCCGGGTAGTCTTTTATAATCCGGAGTTTTTATCGCCAGTTCTCCAAAAAATAAATGAACCAAAATCACCAAACTTCCCAAAACCAGAAAATAGCTAAGCATTACCCAAAACCCTACTTTTGAGGTAATGTAAGGCAAAGAAAAAAGACCAACGCCAATAATCGTTCCAGAGAGAGTACTTACAGCGTAAATAAAAGTTTTAGCTTTAGACATGAACTTTTGACTTTTGATTTTAGACTTTTGACTTTTTTATGAAATACCATTTGGTGACCTCAATTAAAATTAAGTTTATTATTCCAAATACTATCAGCAAAAACCAATGGAAAGGACTAATTGGTGCTGTCTTTAACAAAAATTGAAATGGCGGGGTATAAACTGCCACCAATAGCATTAAGAGACCAAAAATCAATGAGAAAATTAGATAAGGATTGGAAAGAGGATTATATTGCCAAAGATTTCTCCTTAAATTTTTGCAAGAAAGAAGATAAAAGAAAGAGCCGAGAGCCAAGCCAACAAATGCTATAGTTCTAATTTCAGCTAAAGGTGAACCATTTCTGAGCAACCAAAAACACAATAAAAAAAGCAAAATATCAGTAAAAATGCTAAAGGCAAAAATGATTACTTTCATTTCCCGAGTAAAAAGCGGACTTTTAGGGCTTTCTGGTTTTCTCTGCATAATATCTTCTTCTTTCGGTTCAAAAGCCAAGGCAATTCCCTGGGGGCTGCCTTCGATTAAATTCTCCCATAAAATTTGAGCTGGCAAAATTAAAAGCGGTAAATTAAAAACAATACTCCCTCCAATTAAAATTATTTCCGAAAAACACTCAGCAGTCATAAAAGTAATTGCCTTTCGAATATTATCAATAATCACTCTCCCTTCTTCAACTGCTGCCACAACAATTGAGAAATTATCCGTTAATAAAATCAAATCAGAAGCTTCCTTGGCAACATCGGTACCAGAACCAAGTGCTAGGCCAATATCGGCCTTCTTTAGGGCCGGAGCATCATTAATACCATCACCGGTCATTGCCACCACCTCTCCTTTTTCCTGCCAGGCCTGAACAATTCTTAATTTTTGAGCTGGCTCTACTCTGGCATAAATTTCAATTTTCTCTAATTTTTTTTGAAATTCATCATCGCCTAATTTTTCCAACTCCCCTCCTTCAATTATATTCTCATCTCTGGCTGGTAAATTAAGTTCTTTGGCTATTGCTTTGGCTGTAAGTCTGTGGTCTCCAGTAACAATAATTGGCCGCATTCCTGTCTGGCGACAAATCTTAATGGCTTCTTTTACTTCTTTTCTGAGGGGGTCATGCAAAGCAATAAATCCCACAAAAGTTAAATCTTGAACCAATTCCTCTAAACTCTTAAATCTTAAATCTTTAATCCTAAATCTTCTATAGGCAGTAGCTAAAATTCTCTGACCTTTAGCCGCTAATTTTTCGCATTTTTTATTTAATTCTTTGTTTTTTTCTCCAGATAGAATTTCCTTTCTTCCGTCAATATCGACATTTTTGGATTTCTCTAAAATTATTTCTGGAGCTCCTAAAACATATAAAATACTTTCAGTGTTGGTCGGTTCAAGTAGGGTAGCTGAATATTTATAAACCGGGTCAAAGGAAATATCGTCAATTTTAGGATATTCTTTTTCTAGTTCTTTTTTGTTCAATCCAGCTTGAATACCAGCTAAAAGTAATGCTTTTTCAGTGGGTCTTCCTCGCACCACCCATTTTCCCAAAGGTTCATCAGGGTTTTCAATAAATGCTTCGCTGCACAAAACTGCAATTTTTAGAACCAAAATATGGGAGGCGACACTATCTTTATCAACTTCTTCAGCATACTTTCTTCCATTGTTCAATAATTCTTTTGTTCCAGTATATATTCCTGCTACCTCCATTTTAGCCTCAGTTAAAGTCCCTGTTTTGTCTGTGCAGATAATAGATGTACTGCCCAAGGTTTCGGCTGCCACCATTTTTCTGACCAATCCCCTCTTTTTTAAAACTCTTTGCATGCCAAGGGCTAAAATTACCGTGATTGCCACTGTCAATCCTTCAGGTATGGCTGCCACTGCTACTGCCACGGCTGTTAGAAACACTTCAAAAAAATTCCTTCCCGTTGTTACTCCTAAAATAAAAATTGTGAGAGAAATAAAAATTATTAAAATCCCAATAATTTTACTTAGATGGATTATTTTTTTCTGATGGGGTGTTTTTTCTTCTTTTGTTTCTCTGACAATTTCTGCCACCTTACCTATTTCTGTTTTAATTCCGGTTTCAGTTACTATTGCCTTTCCCCGACCATCTTCTACTACGCAGCCCATATAGACCATATTATCTCTATCAGCCAAAGGAGTTTTTTCGGCTAAAATTTCAATCTTTTTGTCAGCGGAAATCCATTCACCGGTTAAAGAGGCTTCATTAATTTTCAAATTATGGGATTCGACCAACCTTCCATCAGCTGGCACTTTATTACCCGGATGCAATAAAAAAATGTCGCCCGGTACTAAATCAGACTGTTCGACTTCTTTTTCGTTTTCGTCTCTTATCACATTGGCTTTTATTTTAACTATCTTTCTGAGTTCAAATAAAATTCTTGAGGTTTTGTTTTCTTGGAAAAAACCAACGATTGTATTCAAAAAAACAGCGCCGAAAATAACAATGGCGTCGGTATAATCTCTCAAAATCAAAGTAATAATCCCGGCAATAACTAAAACATAAATTAGGGGACTTCTAAATTGCTCTAAAAATATTCTTAATCGAGAAAAAATTTTTTCTTCCGGAAGTAAATTCAACCCCGATTTTCTTTGTCGCGATTTTACTTCTTCCTCAGATAATCCTTTCTCGGGGTCAGAATATAATAATTTTATTACTTCTTTCCAATTAAGATTATGCCAAGAGATTTTTTCCATAACCAGTAGTGAAATTGCTAAAGAGATTTTTAAAAAAAATATTAAAAATTAAATTTGGCCCAAGGGGATAAAAGTTTAAAAGGAAAGCTATCTTCCTTGAAAGCCAAACTTTTTTGATTTTTTCAATCGGAATTTCCAATTTTTCCGGGAAAACGGCAAAATTTTTTCTTTTTAAATCTTGGAATATTCTTTTTAATTTAGCTATTTTTTGAAATTCATTTAAAAAATGCTCTTTCCATAATTTGTCGTAATCTAAATTTTCAATTATTGATTTGGCGGCAAAATATCCCGAGAAAACAGCATATCTTATGCCAAATCTGAAAAGCTGGTCCTGAAATCCGGCCCTTTCGCCGACCAAAAGAGAATTGTTTATTTTCGCCGATTTTGGGACCTGAAAACTTCTTTTGGTAAAAAATTCCTGCAAAAAATCTTTTCCTTTTAAATCTTCGGTTAAATACTCTTTTTTTAACTTTTCCAGACTTTCCTTCAAAGAAATTTTTTCATCAAACCTTTTGCTTATTTTAACAACGGCCGAATTTTGACTCCAAGGATAAAAATAGCCATAACCCAAAGAGGGAGTAAGTTTCTGGTCAAAAATTACTTTGGTTTTATCAGCTTCAAAACCACTTCTTCCTCTGAAAACTTGACCGTAACCCAAAGTCAAAACCTGACTGGAGCCGGTAGCTAAAATATCAAAATCCAGGTCGTTTTCCTTTACCTCAAAATTGGTTATAATTTTTACTCCTAAATTCTCCGCCTCTTGAGCCAAACTTTTTTCCAAAGAACTATCTCCTCCTCTTAAAATTGTATAGCCAACAGGAATTTTTTTTCCTGAGATTAAGATTTTCCGCCCAGAACCCAAAAAAATCTCGATTTCTCTAATTTGTTCTCTCCAGTTTATTTTAATGTTGCACCCCTCCAACTCTTCAATAACATCGCCCTGAGAAAGCCAGTTGGGCAACATCTGAGGATTCTCTGCTTGTTCTTTGCCTACTTTTTGGCAGCTTTCATAAACCTCAACTTTGAAATCAGCTTTAGCCAAATTTATGGCAGAAGTTAATCCAGCCACTCCTGCCCCGGCAATTTTTATTTTCTTTTTTTTCATCATTCAAAATGGAGGCCGAAAATAAAACATATTTGGTCGCCTTCGGCTTCCAAAAACCTTGTTGCGGCCCCATCGGGAGTCGAACCCGAGTTACAAGGATGAGAACCTTGCGTCCTAAACCACTAGACGATAGGGCCACAAAGAGAGAAGAAGGTGGTGATCCGTTATTTTTTACTTCTTTCTTTAATTTCTTTGAGTTTTTTGATAAAAGTTTCCAAATTGATCTCCTTTTCTTTCTCAAGAACTACTCGGTTAGCTCCCCTAATTTCTTCCTCGGTAAAACCTAATCGGTGTCCCCCTATTTCACCTCGGTTAATCTCAGTAAGGATTTCCGCTTTTTTGTCCCAGTTAGCTGACCGAAATTCAATAACTTTCAGAATATGATTTATTAACCATAGGTCTTTTTTGTCTAAAACTCGGTTATTAGCGACTATCGTTTCTATTTTCTCTTTCATTTCTTGAATCATTTTTGGAGAAAAACTGTCCTGAAATTTATCTGAGAAGGGTCTCAAGCCCTTTAGCATTGTCTTTTTTGGTTTTGTCTTTCTTAATTTAGTATATCTTGCCATTCTTTTCTTCGCCTCCTTCTGGATCATCACCTCCTTTTTTTAAAAAATAATAGTAAGAACTATTATCAAATCTATCACAAAATTTAAATTTTGTAAAATTTCAAATAAAGTGCCGCCGTTTTGATTAGCTCAAAACGGCGGCTTAATACTAAAATTAACACTTCTTTCAATTCCGCGCTTCTAACAGGCGACAATCAATTACTTTTCCACGATCAATTTTATCTTTAGGATGATGGACGACTTTTCTCTTGCCGTTTCTCTTCAATTTTATATGAAATTTTTCACGACAACAGGGGCAAAAATACCAACTACCAAGTCCGTTAGATTTATGCTTCTTTGATGCTTTAAGCATAACTCTTCCTTCAGGGCAAACGCAAAATGGACATATCAGCATCATTTCAACTTTTTCCTTTCTTCTCTATTTTGATGTAAAAGTACGACAAAAGAACTATTCACCTCCTTCCCCTTATTAAAATTATCACCTTCTTAAATTATATCAAATTGAAAAATATTTACAAGCACCCGAGCCGCAGCGAAGGGTGGAAAAGAGGATTTATCCTCTTTGACCTAACCGAGCCGCAGCGAAGGGTGGAAAAGAGGATCTATCCTCTTTGACTATCATTCCCCTTCTCGGTAAATCCCCGATAATTCTTTAAGAGCTGGGATATTTCAACCAAATTCAAATCAAGCATTACTCCTACGGCAAAAGCGGAAAGACTGGCATAAATTTCCTCTTTGCCAAAAAGTTTCTCTAACCAGACCGGAACTATATTCCCTTTGTAGTCTATTTTAAAATTTGTTCCGCTAGTTAAAGAGGATAAATTCTCTTTTCCACCCTTCGTTGCGGCTCCGCTGTTTAACTTAATATCAGTAGCCCGAAAATCGGCTCCTTCCTGAAGCCCGAAAGTTATTTTCTTAAGATTAGTCCCATCCTTAATTTCTCTAACCGCCTCATCATCAAAATTTAAAATTAAATAGCCATAAAAAGGCAAAATTCTTACCAATTTTTGGATTTCACCTGTTTTCTCTTTATTGACGCTGAAGGAATCTTTATCAGAAGGGATATCTCCGATATTGGTTAAAATTAAAATTGGCAATGAGGAATTTTTTGCTAAAAACTTGAATTTTTTGAGCTCTTTGAGGTTTTTCAGATCGCTCTCAAAAAGCAAAATCTCCTTTCCGACCTTAAAATACTGCTTCAGAACCTGATAAATCGCTTCTTTAGCCGTTTTTCGTCCCTTACCAGTGACGATGACAACTTTAGGCCGTTTCCAGAGAAATAAAAAATTTGATAAAAAGTTTATATTTGCCATTATTCTTCGTAATCGGGAGGAATTTGATAATAGTCTATTATATATTTAGCAAGTTCCCCAAATATGGGTGTGGCCGAATATTCAGCCGTTCTTGCTTTTGGGCTATCTAACTTTACCAGAATCAAAAACCTGGGGTTAAAAGCCGGAGCAAATCCGACAAAGGTTTGAACAGTTTTTTCAGAATAACCAGATTTGTCAATTTTTAAAGCTGAAAAGGGTACTTGGGCGGTTCCGGTTTTACCGGCAATATAATAGCCAGGGATCTTGGCCAATTTCCCAAAACCATTCTCTACCACGCTAACCAACATTGTTGTTAATTGAGCGGCTGTTTTTTGCGAAATTATTTGCTCTCCCAAAATTTCATCAGAGGAGTCTTCAAAAGATGAGCTTTCCAGCAAATAGGGTTTAATCAATTTTCCTCCGTTGCTAATTGCTGAAAAAGCCCTAAATAACTGTATTGGAGTTATTTCAATTCCCTGGCCAAAGCTAGCCGTGGCAAAATTTACCTCATAACCTTTTTTTAAATTTAAATTCGTAGAAAAAACCTCTCCTTCCAAATCAATTCCGGTTGGCTCAAAAAGGCCGAATTTCTCAATATAATCTAAAAAGGTTTGGTGAGGAATTTGTCTTTCGGCAAAGACCGCTCCGGTATTGATTGATTTTTCCAGAACTTCAGTCATTGTTATTTCGCCCGGATAACTCCTTTGGTCATAATTATAAATAGGCCAACCTCCGATTTTAATTATCCCCGGGTCAGTATAAGTAGTCTGGGGAGTTATTGCCCCTGTATCCAGGGCTGCGGCCATGGTAATAGGTTTAAAGACCGAACCCGGTTCAAAAAGTTTCTGAATTGCCGAATTTTGGAAAATTTCTAAATTCTCTTCTTTCCCGTACTGGTTAGGGTCAAAATTCGGGAAATTAGCTAAAGCTAAAATTTTTCCCGTATTAGGGTCTCCGACTATAATTTGAGCCGACTCTATCTCTAAATTCTCTTTAGCTTCTTTTAACAGCTTTTCGGCCACAAATTGGATATTGTAATCAAGAGTTAGAATAAGGTCAGAACCTCTTTTAACGGGGACGGAAGTCGTCTTGACCAAATAACCGTAAGCTGCTTTTTCTCCTTCCTGAAATCCCTCCGAGCCCTTAAGAAGGTCGTTGTAATATCCTTCTACTCCGTATTGTCCGACATTATCTCCTCCTAAAAATCCAATCACCTGGGATGCCAGAGTCTCCTGAGGATAATATCTTACAATTTCTGACCCCAAATAAACTCCCGGTAAATTTAATTTTTTTAAGAGTTCTATTTCTTCCTGAGTTAGTTTACTTTTTAATAACTCATAGAGGCTGTCCGATTTTTTAATTTTTTCCAAAACTAAGCTTTCATCCAAATTAAGTATCTGGTTTAAGGACTGAGCGGTTTTTTCCAGACTCTGCCCCCGGGCGCTAATTTCTTCCGGAGAAATATAAACTAATTCCCAATTTTTATTGGAAGCTAAAGTATATAAATGCCTTTCTTTATTCCTTCCTTGAAAAAAAATTTCTCCCCTTTCTCCTTGAATCTGGGCAAAAAATTTTTGCTGGCCCTGGGCTAAAGCTTTCCAATATTCATAATTGAGTATCTGGATAAAAAAAAGCTTCCCTAAAATTGCTGCTCCAAATAATGATATTAAAATCAAAATTAGATTTATCCTTTTTCTTTTCATTAAATAGAAAAAATTAAATTTTTTAATTTCTCAGCAGCAATCAGAGAAAAAAAGAAGAAAGAAATAATAAATTTCTTTTAATGCCCTTTTTATTTATTTTTTATTTATTTTGTCTGTAGCAATTTCTCCGCAACAACATGGCTTTCAAGGGCCTGAATATAATGAATTTTTTCTGCTTTTTCAAAATTAAGATTTTTTACCAAGCTTTCAATGGCGGGCAAAGAATTTACCCGAGAGAAATCAACTTGTAGAGCTTTATTTTCCTGAGATAACTCTTTTATTTCTCTTTGATAATTTTGGATCAGATAAATTTTTCCAATCATCGCATTTACCTGAAAAATATAAAATATTAAAAGCGATATTATTGAAAATAAACTTAAAATCCAAAAAAATTTTAAACTAATTTTTGGAAATTTTGGTAAAAGCGCTGACCTCTGCGAAATAAAAGATTGGGCTAAAGAATAACTGTTCATTTTGTTTATATTTTTAATATTGCTCTTAACTTTGCCGACCTTGAACGAGGATTAATTTTAATTTCTTCCTCGCTTGCCCTGACTGGTTTCTTAGTTAAAACTTTAAATCTTTGATTATCTTCGGAAGCTTGGTTCCGGAAGAAATTTTTAACGATTCTGTCCTCAAGAGAATGAAAAGAAATTATTAATAATTTTCCGCCGGGTTTTAAAATTTCTATGGCCTGAGGCAATACTTTTTTAAGATTTTCCAATTCGTCATTTACAGCAATCCGCAGTGCCTGAAAAGTCTTGGTGGCAAAATGCAGTCTTTGATGCCGATATTTGAAGGGAATTGCCATTTTTAAAATTTCTATCAGCTGAAATGTGTCTTTGAACGGTTTTATTTTTCTTTTTTTAATAATTTCCTCAGCGATTTTTCCGGCGAAAGGCTCTTCGCCATACTCTCTCAGAATTTTCTCTATTTCTGATTTTGACCAATAATTCACTATTTTTTCTGCCGTTAAAGGATTCTGCAAATTATATCTCATATCCAAGGGCTCCTTTCGCAAAAATGAGAATCCCCTGCCTGACTCTTGTAAATGCCAGCTTGACATACCCAGGTCAAATAAGATACCTTCTACTGATTTTAGCTTTTCCCTTTGAGTAATCTCTTTTAAATTTACAAAGTTATCACAGACTAAAATTAAATTATTTTTGATTTTTGATTTTTTCTTTTTGCTTTTAAGGCAGCGGATAAGTTCTTCGTCCCAATCAATACCCAACAACTTTCCCTTGGGTAATATCTTTTCAATAATAGCTATTGCGTGTCCTCCCCAACCGATTGTGCAATCAACAAAATTTTGGTTAGCTTTAGGGTTTAAATATTCCAGAACTTCCTTTTGTAAAACCGGTATATGAATCCGCCCCGAATTTTCGCTTTGCTCGGACCTCATATTATTTTAGATTCCCAGCTCTCTTAATTTAGCCGCGAAATCGCCTACTTCTTTTTCTGTTTTTTTCTTATAAATTTCCCAGTTTTTGCTATCCCAAACTTCTAATCTGTTATAAAGGCCGCAAATTACCACATTTTTTTTTAAATTGGCGTAAGTTTTTAAATATTCGGGAATAAGAATTCGGCCCAACCTATCAAGCTCTACTTCCATAGCTCCCGCTAGTATAATCCTGGCAAATCCCCGGGCCTCAAGCTGACCGGCTGGCAATTTTCCCAACTTATCAGACACCGTCTTCCATTCTTTTGAAGGATAAACAACCAAAGAATTATCCAAACCGCGGGTAATTATTATAGTTTTTCCCAGTTCCTTTCGGAATTTTGCAGGAAGAGCCAGTCTTTTTTTAATATCAATTGTATGCCTGTATTCACCTATAAACATAGGAACGATAAGTTATCCACAGATTTAGGGCTTTATCCCACTCTTATCCACAATCTACCCTTTCACCTTTACTATATTCCACTTCATAGTCCTCAGTCAACCTAAATTAAGGTACCTTAAAAATAAGATAAAAAGACATTTCTTTCCACACTATATCCACAACCCTGAAGGGCGGTGGGGCGGGACGCGAGAGCTTCCCGCGAAACGGGAGCTCCCGTCCTTGGGTGGCGTCCACAGCTGTCAAGAACGGTGGTTGGATGACAAACACAAGCCAACCTAAAATCGCCCTCAGGGCGATTTTAGGTTGGCTAATTTCTTATTTTAAAAGATATTTCTCTAAAATTTTTCTCTGGACTTAATGCTTAAAATAACTTTTCCTAAGACTTTCTTTGCCCGGTATTCAATCGCTCCATTTTTTCTTTTTTCAAACCACTCGCTTAAAAAGATAAGATATTTTTTGAAAACTAAAATTATTATGAAAGTTATTGCTAAAGGAAACAAAATATAATCCAATGCCCGGTCAACAATACCGGTACTTACTTCAGTAGCAGCACCGGCCACACCCTTTTTGGTAACAACGACTTGGGCGGTATCGGTTTTGGCAGTATCTGTATTATAAGCCAAAGCTGAATTTGTCAAAGTAGTTGTCCCATAAATAAATTTATCTTCTGAAGCGACCTGAGCTTCAAAGGTGACTACCTTTGACTGGCCGGGAGATATTGTCCCCAAGTTCAAACCTGTTAAGATATTGCCCGTAGAAGATTCTCCGTCAATCTTTAAATTATTCTGATATGTCAGTTGCCAAGGCAAACCGTCTTTCAGCATTACATTTTGAGCGCCGCTACTTCCAGTAGAGGTAATCAAAATGTGAAATTCTACCCTTTCTAAGGGGTCTGCCGCCACAGATTCTTGAAAAGCGGTATTATCGGTAATGTTTCTGACAGTTTTTGAGATATTTAATACATAATAAAGCGACTGCTGGCAGTTTGCCTGACAGGAGCTTAGACTTGAGTAGGTTCCTGAAGGACAATAATAGCCTGAATAGGTTTGAGAATAACAAGTGTTATTACTACAGTACCAACAAGTGACTGAGGACTGTTGA
>Ga0209609_10002142_pt1 | contig 11376 bp, 10 predicted proteins | sample LakKivw325mmetaG_FD_184136 | JGI IMG/M metagenome (GOLD analysis project Ga0209609, IMG submission 184136) | Anoxic lake water microbial communities from Lake Kivu, Rwanda to study Microbial Dark Matter (Phase II) - Lake Kivu water 325m metaG... | ecosystem: Environmental > Aquatic > Freshwater...
GGGGGGGGGGGGGGGGGGGGGTAGAATTCTGTCAAGGACGCGACAATGGCTGGTTGACTACCGCTGCGGACGACGCGAGGCAAGCGCCGCCGGTTCGCAGTGGTCGTTCGACGCAGGCCAAGCGACTCCGCGAGTACGGCAAGCTGACCGACCGGATGCCGCGTCAGAAAGCAGTCTGAAGGAGGAGTCATGAGTCGGATATTGACACTCATGGCACTGATACTGGCGGTCGCCGCCGTCACGGCGAACGCGCAGTGGGTCGAGTTGAGCCCATATGGCGGTCCCGACGCGCTGCCGGGTAGCGCCTTGTGTGCCGGCATCGCGCCCGAACCAGGCAGCGGTTCGCACCTGTCCGTCTGGATGCTACACGGCTCGGCTGTTTCGTTCTGGAGATACGATGTGCTTATGGATACCTGGTCGCCGAGGGCTGACATCGGCGGCGCTGGAAACGTCGGCCCGGGCGGTGCGTTGGCATTCGTGCCGGACCCTATACCAGAGCCAACAATCGGTTGGATATTCGCGTTCAAGGGTGGAGGCTCCCGGGAATTCTGGGTCTACTATCCCGAGGCTAACCAATGGCGACAAGGCCCACCGGTCCCGGACCTGGACGGCGTCACTACGGGCGGCGCGCTCTGCTACGGCCGCGACACCGTGGTCGATGAGGCACCGGCCAAGATAGTCTACGCGCTCACCGGCAACGAGGACCTTGACGGCCATGGACGCTTCTACCGATACGTCTTCCCGGTGATGCCTCGCGCCCGCGCGGAATACGGTTCTTGGCAGACCTTGGATGCAGTTCCATCTGTCGTCAACGCGGGAGCCGCAATCACGTGGTGCGACCTGACTGCATCGGCGTACCCGCCGCCCTGGGCCGTCGAAACTTTCACCGGTGGCACCAGCCTTATGTACGGCTACTGCTCGACATACCCCTGGCCCTGGCAGCCCTTTAGCACCACCCCTGTAGGCCAGGGGCCGGGCGCGTGCATGGCCACTCTACCTGACAGCTCCAGTTCTGTCATGCTGTACGGCGGGGATGGCCATCGGTGTGACGTCTTCACGCACGTTACTGCCGGTGGGGCGTTCATCCCACAGCCGTCCACTCCGGATGACCAGCCGGTGCGTGAAGGCGCCGGGATTGCCGTGGTCAGCAACCGCATCTTCGCAGAATTCGGAGCGAGTAACCAGCGACGGTTCTGGTACCTGCCCGTCCCGCCGACGGATGGCGGACAGAGCGCTGGCAGCGTCGATCTGGACACGCGCACTGTGAGCGTTCGCACCGCCGGAGGCCAGACGGTCTTCTACCTGCGGTGCGCAGACGGTCCAGTGGCCCTTAGGGTAGTGAACACCGCCGGGATGGTGGTTGCCTCCGCGGCGAGCCGTTCGCAGTCCGGTCGTGCTGAACTGACTTGGCAGCGCGGTTCATCCCCAAGCGGCGTATACCTGTACTTCATGACGACCCCGTCCGGGTCTCTGGGCGGAAAACTGTCAATCGTGAAGTAGAAGACGCGGCAGAGCGTGAGAACTCTGGCGGCGGCAGGCGGCAAGTACAGGTGGCCGCCTGCCGCTGCCGAGTCGAAGCCGGCCGTGACTGACGTTAGGCGACCACACGCCATCATTGCGCTACTGGTCTGCGTGTGCTTGAATCACGCGATGGCGGTCGTCACTTTCGAACTTGTGCGGCACTTCGGAAGGGGCAACAACTGGGTCTACCAGGTCGGACAGGCGGATGATGGCGGATACCTTGTGTCCTTCGACAGCGGCGATTCCGTGGTTCAATTGGCCGTCGGGCTGCTTCGCACGGACTCGCTGGGCAACGTCAAGTGGTGGAAGACGTACCACTCGCCGACCCAGCGGATGGTCTGCGGTGGGAGTTGCGTCACGCGTGATGGCAACTACGTCGTAGCCGGTATGTTCTCCGGCGTGGGCATGGGCGACGGTTGGGCGGCGAAGGTCGACTCAGTCGGCGACACCATCTGGACCTACGTCCATGCCGGCCCGGGCTCGGATGACTTCCGGAACGTCACCGCGACCTCGGACAGCGGCTGCGTGATAACCGGGCGGCTTTCAGAGGGCAGGGCGAGCGGTATGGGCATGCTTAAGTTGAGCCGGGACGGCCAGAGGCAGTGGTTGCGGATACTCCGTCCCCCGGGCATGGCGACCGAGGGACTCGACGCCTGCGAGACTCGCGACCGCGGGATCGTTGCCCACGGGGCGATATTCGCGGACTCCAGCGCAACGCCTACGTTCGACTACATCGTTCGAATGGACAGTGTCGGCGAGACGCTGTGGACTGCAACGTATGCTCCGCCGAGAAGGGACACCTACGCGGTGTTCCATGGGTCGGTCTGCACAACTGCCAGCCGCGGCTATGCACTCTGCGGTACGAGCGTTGCAGATAGCGGCCTTGATGCCAATGCCTGCTTCCTGACCAAGTTCGATTCCACGGGCTCCTGCCAGTGGACGCGCATCATGTTCGACGAGAGCCTATCCATAAGCCGTACGTACCTGCACTGCGTCACGGGCACGCCAGATGACGGGTTTGTAATTGTCGGAGAACGTTGTGAATATCAGCAGGGAAACCAGGCCTACAAGCTCCTGTTGGTGCGCACGGATTCGCTTGGTGACACGCTCTGGACACGCCAGTTCGACGGCCTCGACCCAACGGTCACGGACTTCGGCGACTGGGTCATCACCACACGCGACCATGGCTTCGCAGCCGGCGGGACAGCCGAAGCCGGCGCTGTCTATCTGATAAAGACCGACTCAATGGGACAGGTGTACAATGCTATGAGCGAGCGCGGGCCCGCTCCGCTGCAGGACGCGATGCTGATAGCCGAGCCCACTCCGTTCCGGCGGGTGGTCAACATCCGCCTGGGGCCGGGTACAGGCACGGTTTTCCTCAACGGAAAGCCGTGCCAGTCCCCGGCTTTGTCCGTCTACGACGCAGCCGGGCGCGAGGTCAGGAAGCTACCTTTTCGGCTGAGCGCGACCTGGGACGGACGAGACGACGGCGGGCACTTGCTTCCCGCGGGTGCGTACTTCATCGAAGCCCGCACGCAGTACGAGCGCAGGCAGGTCAAGGTTTTGCTCGCTCGGTAGCCCCTGGCGCTTGGCCGGGAGCGGTGTCCCGTCCCTTGTCAACGCCGTCGCCGCACCGTAGCCAGGGACCCGCAAAGGCACATGCCCAAGGCCGGCTCGGCGCCATCGGTCCGCGTCCAAGTGCCGGATTCTGCCGAGGAACTTCCCAAGTCTCCGGCGCAGGACGTGCGCCGGGATTGCGGACATCACTTGCGCAATCAGTCTGAACTTGAGTCCGGACTTGAGAGAGCAATTCAATCTCGCCCTGAACCTGCACGTCACGCCGGATTTCAGTCCGCACCTGAACTCGGACTTCACTGCCGAGTTCAGCCTCGCGCTGAACTCGGAGGTAACAAGCGGATTCAGGCCGGCCCTGACGGGTGAATTCAGCCTCCAATTCATCCTTGGCCTGATGGCAGAGTTGAATCTGCATTTGGTCCCTGAAGTGACAGCCGAATTCAGCCCGGCTGTCACTTCACGATTCACGGCCAAATTCAGCCCGAGATTCAATCCCGGATTCAATCCGGGGGTGACCCTTCACTTCCCGCCTCAAGTCCTCCATCTCCCTCTGTAGTCAGCACCTATCCTCCCGCCGCCGTTGACCCGCATGAGTCTTATTGGTATCATGCGGGTGGTATGAGCCGAAGTGAAGAGATGTTCCGTTTTACAGAGGAAATGGGGCTGCGGCTGCGTGCGCTCAGACTCAAGGAAGGGCTCACTCAGCAGGAGCTGGCGGTTCTGATGGGCAGGCAGGGCAAGGGGAACCACCAGCTCATCGGCAAGGTCGAGCGAGGCCACGCGCCGTATCCTTCGCTTGGATTTGTGGCTGACTATCTGCGGGCGTGCCGGGCTTCGTTCGCGGACATTGCTGACCTGCTTGAGGCCTATACCTCAAAGCCTACCGTCATCGAGCAGCGCGGGTACAAGCGGGTGCGGAGTCTGGCCGAGAAGTTGCCACCCAAGGTGTGGGACGCGGTGTGGCGGTTCGATGACAGGGTCGCGCGCTCAAGGCGCAAGCCTGAACCCGAGGGCAAACGGTTGAGCCGGGCCGAGGCCTACGCCCGCACCCAAGTCGCGCAGCACCGCCTCGACGGAATAGTTGCCGACGAGCTCTCCAAGGCCGGCATCAGTTCCGGCTCCACCATCGCTTTCCGTACGCGCCTGTATGCCCGGAAGCTGTGGGGCGTGTTGAATCGAACCGATGGCGGGCACAAGCGCAAGCTCAAGCTGGAGGAGCTTGACCGCTGGACGGCGGATGTCGGCCTCGCTTCGCTGCCGGTTCTGGCCTCGCTCGCGGCCGGCATAGCCGAACTCGTGAACGCTGATGAGCCCAGACCTGGCGATTGACGTCCCGGCCAGACCGACCGGGAATCTGCCGCAGGGCAGATCACTCGCCGACCTCGAACGGAGACTCCAGCGGGATTCGCGACGCTGGACGCGTTGCAGCGGCGACTCGCGGAGTCGAATGGTCCGTGCCTGCCGATTGGCCGTTGGCCACGGCCTGCACGGGCGACGGCCTTGTGCAGGGACGCGAGAAGGTCGTTCTTGCGAGGATAATCGTCTTCTCTGTCCTGGGGCCGTCAGAGTCCTGGCACCTGCCGCCTTCGGGCGTCTCGGCATTTGCCTCTCGGCTCGCGCGTCCGTCGCGCGCTGTGAGCTAACGTTCTGGCGGCAACTCGATTCCTTTGACAACGCCTCGTTGGTCAGGACAATGAGTCAATGGCAATGACCGAAAGGAGCAACGACGATGAGCAGACTGTGTCACTGGGAGATACCTTCGACTGACCTGTCGAAGTCAACGAAGTTCTATTCCTCCATGTTCGGGTGGAAGATGCAGAGCTGGTCTACCGACTACGCCATGTTCGATGTCGAGGATGGAGTCGGCGGCGGCATCGCCAAGGTGGAGAAGATGCCGGAGCCGTGCATCGACGTGTATGTCAGTGTTGATGACATTCCGGCCGCACTCAAGAAGGCCGAGGAGTTGGGCGCGAGGGTCGAACGACCGAAGACCGAAATCGGCGGCGGGATGGGCTTCTACGCCTACTTGCGTGACCCGTGCGGGTGCCGAATCGGCATCTGGTCCAAGGCCTGACCTGTTCCACCGACGAACGCACCTGTGTCATGATGCAACACTAGGCTAAGCTACAGAGGATACGAGCTTTAGGGCGGCGGCGTGAGCCGCCGTCTTCTCTCTCCGTCTCAATCCGCCATATCACCCCAGCGAAGGCCTGTTCGATAACCTTCTGTAAAACCTGCGGTTAGCGTCTCGGATGAGTCTGGCACGCGCCGTGCATAATCCTGAGCGATGTTGCACATAGTTTCGCAAGGACCGAGCAAACCGGAGGTAATGATGATATCGTTGCGTTCGACTCTGATATTCGGGGCGGTGTTGGTTGCGGCGGTGGTCGGCGTAGTTCTCCCGAACGGCCTGCGGAGGGCGGGTCTGCTGCAGGCTCAGTCGTCCATGCTCGCGGTGTCGGGGCAGCAGGCGGTTGGGCTGGCCGACCGGGTCAACGCTCTTCTGGCCAGCGATGCACCGGAGGAGCGGAGGCTGAGGGTCTTCGTCAAGAGCGCCGAGCGGTGCGTCAATGGTGACGATGGGGCCTGCCGGCAGATGGGCGAACTTCTGCTCCGGCAGCAGGAACTCGAGCGGGAGGGTCGGAGACCGCAGGTTGCAGCGCTCCTGAAGAGCGTACGCGAGGCGCGGGCGGGTGGAACGCCCGAGCCGCAGGTGCGCTCAATGGTCAGGACCGCATTGGCGAACGGGGAGCTGTCGCTGAGCGCCGAGTCTGAGTGCCGGGCCATTCGGCAGCAGATTGAGGAACTTAACCGGGAGCTAGTCGCGGAGGAGATGCTCGCGGCCGGCGGACAATCAGGGCTGATTCAAGTCAGCGCCCGCTAGTGTAGAGACACGTCCGCCTCCTTAGGGCCGGCAGTAAGGGGAACTGCCGGCCCGCGCTCTTGGCCCGAATCCGGTATTGAACCACAGGGCGCGCCTGACGCGCCCTGTGTCCTCCGTGGCCACTGTGGTTAGTCCTATCTCGGGTCCGGGGGTCGGGGCGACGATTTGACACTGCCGCTGCCCCGGCTAAGATTTCCCGTCAGCAACCCTTGAACATCATGCCATTCAACAAAAGGAGTTCCGGCCATGCGTAAGATTGTCGAATGCGTGCCCAATTTCAGCGAGGGCCGCCGGCCCGAGGTAATCGAGAAGATTGTCAATGTCATCAAGTCGGTCAACGGCGTCTCGATGCTCGACCAGGAGATGGACGCGGACCACAACCGCGCAGTCATCAGTTTCGTCGGCGAGCCGGAGGCGGTGCTCGATGCCGCATTCAAGGCGGTCAAGACCGCGGCCGAGCTCATCGACCTGAATCAGCACAAGGGCGAGCACCCGCGGATGGGCGCGACCGACGTCGTGCCGTTCGTCCCGATTTCCGGCACGACGGTGGAGGAGTGCATCGAGATGGCCAAGCGGCTGGCCAAGAAGATTGCCGATGAGCTCCTGATTCCGACCTACCTGTATGAGCTGGCCGCGACCCGGCCGGACCGCGTTGACCTGGCGCAGATACGACGCGGCGAGTTCGAGGGCCTGCGGGAAGCGATTCGCACCGACCCGGACCGGGCGCCCGACTTTGGCCGGCCCGAGCTTCACTCGACCGCGGGCGCGACCGTGGTCGGCGTGCGCGCGCCGCTGATTGCCTACAACGTGAACTTGGCGACGACCGACCTGAAGATTGCCGAGCGCGTAGCCAAGGCCATCCGGTTCCGCGACGGCGGGTTCCGCTACGCCAAGGCGCTCGGGTTCGAAGTCAAGGAGAAGGGCTGCGTCCAGGTCTCCATCAACATGACCGACTACACCAAGACGCCGCTGTACCGGGTGTTCGAGACCGTGAAGCGGGAGGCGGCGCGGTACGGCGTGAACGTCGTCGAGTCGGAAATCGTCGGGCTGGTGCCGCAGGGCGCGCTGAACGCGAGCGCGCGGTACTTCCTGCAGCTCAACGGTTTCAAGAAGGAGCAGATACTCGAGAACCGGCTCGTACCGGCCAAGGGCCTGCCCGACTTCCTGAACGACCTGGCTTCGGCGGCCCCGACTCCGGGCGGCGGTTCGGCTGCGGCCCTGAACGGCGCCGTCGGTACGGCGCTGATGACGATGGTCGCGAACCTGACCGCGGGCAAGAAAGGCTACGAGGAGTTCTCCGACGAGATATCGGCCGTGCGCGACAGGCTGCTGCCGCTGCGCGAGCGGTTCGTCTCCCTGATTGACGAGGACGCCGAGTCGTTCAAGAAGGTGATGGCCGCCTACAAGCTGCCGAAGATGACCGAGGCGGACAAGCAGGAGCGGAACCTGGCCATCAGCGAAGCCCTGAAGGTCGCGGCCGAGACCCCATTGCGGACGATGAAGATGGCGCTGGACGTGCTCAAGATGTCGAAGCCGATTGTGGAGTACGGCAACAAGAGCTCCATCAGCGACGCCGGCGTCGGTACTATGAACCTCGACACCTGCTTCCGCGGGGCGCGGCTCAACGTGCTCATCAACCTGGCCGGCATCAAGGACGAGCAGTGGGTGGCCGCGAAGCGCGAGACCATGGACGATATGGCGTCGGAGATGGACGCGCTGGTCAAGGAACACACCGCCACAGTGGCGCGGCGGATGATGTAACGGCGGAATTACTAATTCCCAATTCCTAATTCCTAACGAATGACCAAATTCCGAGTGGGCATTGGACATTGGGACTTCGTTGGTCATTGGGGTTTGGGAATTGGGAATTGGCAAGCCCTGGCCGACGCCCGGACGTAGGCAGCGTTGCCGACCTGTATCGACAAGCCGACTGTGCGCAGCCTTGGTCTCGTTGACCTCCACGCCCACACGGTCTTCTCCGATGGTCTGTTCACGCCGGAGAAGCTTGTCACTGAGGCGGCGCGGCTGAAGCTGACCGCGGTCGCCATCACCGATCACGACGCGGTCGGCGGCATCGACCGCGCAATCGCCGCGGGCAGGCAGCTTCAGGTGGAAGTCGTGCCCGGCGTCGAGATGAGCTGCAACGCGAGCGGGGTCGACGTCCATATCCTGGCCTATTACATTGATTACCAGAACCCGGCGGTGCTGGAGTTCTTTGAGGTCGTGCGGCGGAAGCGGGCCGAACGGGCTGAGAAGATGGTAGCGAAGATGAAGGAGCTGGGCGTCAACATCTCGTTTGACCGGGTGCGCGCGTTGGCGCAGGACGCGGCGACCGGCCGGCCGCACGTGGCCCAGGCCCTGGTCGAGGCGGGCGCGGTTCGCACCGTCGAGGAGGCTTTCCAGCGTTACATCGGGTATGACGGTCCGGCGTACTTCCCGAAGATGCAGCTCACGCCCAAGGAGGCGATGGAGTTCATTCACCGCCACGGCGGAATCGCGGTAATCGCGCACCCGGGCACCTATCATAACGACGGCGCGGTCTACTCGGCGATTGCGGTCGGGGCCGACGGCATCGAAGTCTGGCATCCGGACCATGCCCCTCGGAATACTGACCACTACCGTGAGGTCGCGACCAAGAACGGACTGATAATGACCGGTGGTTCGGACTGCCACGGCGGCCGAAAGCAGGGCAAGATCTTCCTTGGCTCAGTCACGGTGCCTTATTCGTGCCTGCAGGATGTCAAGAACCTGCGGGACAAGCGCCAGGGCCAGGGCTAAGTACAAAGTAGTAAGGACAAAGGACTGATGCGGAAAGGACAAAGTAGTAAGGACAAAGGACAAAGCAACCGGGAAAGGACAAAGTACGGAAAGGCCGGCCTTGGTGCTTGTTACTTGCTTTGTCCTTTGGACTTTGTCCTTTGTACTTCACGCACTGGTGGCAGAACGCTGCTTGTTCTCGCACTTCTCTGCGGACTCGCCAGCGCCCAGCTCCAGATCGCCCGCCTGAAGTACTCCGGCGGCGGGGACTGGTACAACGACCCGGACGCAGTGCCCAACCTGGCCAAGGAGGTCAACTCCCGCACTAACATCCGTATGGCGACCGACGAGCCGCAGGTGGGCCTGCTTGACGAGAATCTCTACCGGTACCCGTTCCTGTTCATGACCGGGCACGGCAACGTCAGCTTCTCGGACGACGAGGTGAAGCGGCTGCGCCAATTCCTCGAAGCCGGCGGGTTTCTGTATGCCGATGACGACTACGGTATGGATGAATCGTTCCGGCGCGAGATGGCGCGGGTCTTTCCCAACAGCCAGTTGGTCGAGATGGACTTCGCCCATCCGATTTACCACCAGGTTTACCAGTTCCCGAACGGACTGCCCAAGATACACGAGCACGCCGAAGGCCCGCCCCACGGGTACGGCATCTTCGTCGGCGGCCGGATGGTTGTCTTCTACACGTTCAACACCAACATCTCGGACGGCTGGACCGCGGCCCACAAAGACCCGCCGGAAGTCCGCGAGCAGGCTTTCCGGGTCGGCGTCAACATCGTTTCGTACTTCCTGACCAACTGATACCTGGGCATCAGGGACACGGCGCCGATTTCCGGACAGGTCGTGTCCGGCAAGGGATTTGCACCTCACAGGTGTCTAAAAGGCGTCTAACGATATCAAGGACGTGACTCGATGAGCAATAAGAAGCCCCGTGGAAGACTGATACTGGTACTGACCGTGGCCTTCGTCGTGGTCGCGGCGGTGCTGTTCCTCCTTCTCCGACCGAAGAAGGCACGGTACAGGACCTCAGCCGTTGAGCGCGGCGACATCAGCGTATCGGTGTCCGCGACCGGTACGGTGAATCCCGTGAACCAGGTTACGGTCGGCAGCCAGGTGTCTGGTACAATCGAGAAGCTGTACGTAGACTTCAATGACCACGTCACCGCCGGTCAGCTCCTAGCCAACATCGACCCGCGCAACTACGAATCCACCCTCAAACAGGCGAAGGCCAACCTCGCGTCGTCCGAGGCGTCGCTCACGCAGGCGCAGTTGAGCAGCGCCCGCGCCGAGACTCTGTATGCTTCCGGCCTGATGGCGTACAGCGACTACCTGCAGGCCAAGACCGATTTCGAATTGGCCAAGGCAAAGCGTGACCAGGCCCTGGCCAGCTACGAACAGGCCCAGACCAACCTCGCCTACACGACCATCACCGCGCCGATGTCCGGAATCGTTGTCGCCCGCAAGGTTGACCCCGGTCAGACCGTGGCCGCGAGCCTGCAATCGCCGGACCTGTTCACCATTGCCGACCTGTCGCAGATGCAGGTAGAGGTTTCGATTGACGAGGCCGACGTGGGCAAGCTCGATACCGGGCTTGCGGCGACCTTCAACGTTGACGCGTATCCCGAGAGCACGTTCGAGGGCAGGCTCGTGCAGGTGCGCAACCAGCCGGTCGTAAGCTCCAACGTGACCACCTATATCGGTATCGTGCGAGTGGCGAACCCCGGCATGCTGCTGAAGCCGGGAATGACGGCAAACGTGAAGATACTCGTGCGCGGGGTCAGCGATGTGCTGGTGGTACCGAACACGGCATTGAGCGCAAAGCTGGCATCAACACTCGGCTTTTCCTCGGCCTCACGCGCCCAGGCGTTCGGCCGTCAGTCTGCGGCCGGCGTCGGGCGCGACTCGCTCGCACCGCGCTCGGGCCCGCGCGGGCCGGGCGGGTCAGGACCTTGGACAGGTCGCGGTTCGGGCAGACGCGGCCAGCACCGCGGGTCCAGACCCGGTGAGATGGCCGGCGCCGATTCGTCCCGTACGGCGACGCAGCCTGATACGGCAGCGCCGGCGACTCCCGCTCCAGTGACAAAGACCGTCTACGTGCTCAAGGATGGCAAGCCGGTTCCGCGCGAGGTCGAAATCGGGATGGCCGACGGCACCAACACCGAGGTTGTCCACGGTATCGAAGAGGGCGAACTTGTCATCACCGGCCTGGGCAAGTCAACGAACGGCACCAGTACACGGCAGAACCGCATACCGATGATGGGCGGGTTCGGCGGGCCCCCGCCGGGCGGCCGGTAGACGCAGACACAACATGGAAAGCCTCAAGTCCCAAGTCCCAATGACCAGGCCACGGCCATTCAGGGTTGGCCATTGGTGCTTCCGTCATTGGGGCTTGATTGAACATCGGCGCTTGGTCATTGGTGATTGAGGTACAACCACTTGGCTACCGACGTAATCCGCGTTGACTCAGTCAGTAAGACCTACAAGGTCGGGGAGACCGACGTCAAGGCGCTCCGCGACGTCTCCATAGCCATTCCGTCCGGCCAGTTCGTGGCGATAATGGGCCCATCCGGCTCGGGCAAGTCCACGTTCATGAATCTGCTGGGGTGCCTTGACCATCCGGATAAGGG
>Ga0209609_10002145_pt1 | contig 11369 bp, 9 predicted proteins | sample LakKivw325mmetaG_FD_184136 | JGI IMG/M metagenome (GOLD analysis project Ga0209609, IMG submission 184136) | Anoxic lake water microbial communities from Lake Kivu, Rwanda to study Microbial Dark Matter (Phase II) - Lake Kivu water 325m metaG... | ecosystem: Environmental > Aquatic > Freshwater...
GCCGTGAGTGGCCCAGCGGGTATGGCCGATGCCGACCGTACCGGGCAGCGGCTCCTGCTCAAGCAGTTCCTCCATGTTGTCAAGCTTGCCGACGACTTTGCGCACGTCGAGATGTCCGTCACGCACGACGGCGATGCCCGCCGAGTCATAACCGCGATATTCGAGCCGCCGCAGTCCGCTGATGCAGATTTGCGGGGCCTGGCGCTTCCCGATGTAGCCGACTATGCCGCACATTTGCAGTGATACTCCTTGTCTATTGTTGGAGGTCGCTGGAGGACCATTGTGCACTGAATAATGTGTCGGGCTGAGAAGCCCGACTGGCGTTGCGCACTACTGAACGGGCAGGAGGAAGCTGGCATGAGAGGCTATGCCCCGGTCAGCACGACCTCGTCATCCCTGACATCCACAACGATGGTGTCACCCTCACCAAAGCCGCCGCGCAAGATCGCGCCGGCGGCCGGGTTCTCCACCGTCTTCTGTATCAAACGCCGCAATGGCCGAGCGCCATACCGGGGATCGTAGCCCCGCTGCGCCAGCCACTGCTTGGCCTCATCCGTGACCCGGAGGCCCATATTACGCTCTTGAAGTGCTTTTTGCAAGCGCTGCAACATCAGGTCCACAATCTGCAAGATCTCTTCCTGCGTCAGCGCGTGGAACACGATAATCTCATCTATGCGGTTGAGGAACTCGGGACGGAAAGTGGTGCGCAACTGCTCCATCACCTGATCCCGCATTTCCTCATAGTGCTTGTGCCGCCGCTGCTCATCCCACTGCGGCTGCGGGGCGGTGATGAAGTGGCTGCCGACGTTCGAGGTCATGATGATGACGGTGTTCTTGAAGTCCACCGTGCGGCCGGTGTTGTCGGTCAGCCGCCCGTCCTCGAAGATCTGCAGCAGGATGTTGAAGACGTCCGGGTGCGCCTTCTCGATCTCATCCAGCAGGACGACGCGGTAGGGGCGGCGGCGGACGGCCTCGGTGAGCTGTCCGCCTTCCTCGTAGCCGACGTAGCCGGGGGGCGCGCCGATCAGCCGCGACACCGAGAACTTCTCCATGTACTCGCTCATGTCTATGCGCACCATCGCCTCTTCGTCGTCGAAGATGAACTGGGCGAGCGCCTTGGCAAGCTCGGTCTTGCCTACGCCGGTGGGGCCGAGGAATATGAAGGAGCCGATTGGGCGGTTGGGGTCCTTGAGGCCGGCACGAGCGCGCCGAATCGCCTCGGAGACGGCGACAACGGCCTCGTGCTGGCCCTTCACCCGCTCGTGCAGCCGGTCCTCCATGTGCAGGAGCTTCTCGGCCTCCGCCTCGAACATCTTCAGCACCGGAATGCCCGTCCAGGATGAGACGATCTGGGCGACATCCTCGGCGTCCACGCTGTCGTCTATCTCCTGCTTGGCCGCCCACTTCTCCTCGGCGGCAGGGAGCTTGGCCTGGAGTTCATCAAGCTGGCGTTTGATGGTGTCGGCTTCCGCATAATTGCCGTCGAGCGCAGCCTTGGTGCCCTTCTGTTCGAGTTCGGCAATCTGCTTGCGGATGCTCTCCGGCCTCGGCGGCAAATCGTAGATGTCTATGCGCAGCTTGCTGGCGGCCTCGTCAATCAGGTCAATCGCCTTGTCCGGCAGGAAGCGGTCCTGGATGTAGCGGTCGGAAAGCTGTGCGGCGGCGTCCAGGGCCTCGTCGAGTATCTTCACGCCGTGATGCTTCTCGTAATCCTCGCGCAGACCGCGCAGAATCTCGATGGTGTCCTCAACGCTCGGCTCCTCGACCATGATCGGCTGGAAGCGGCGCTCCAGGGCGGCGTCCTTCTCGATGTGTTTGCGGTACTCGTCCAGCGTGGTGGCGCCGATGGCCTGCAATTCGCCCCGGGCCAGCGCCGGCTTCAGCATGTTGGAGGCATCCATCGCGCCCTCGGCGGCGCCTGCACCGACGACCGTGTGCAGCTCGTCTATGAACACGATAATCTGCCCCCGGGACTTGATGATTTCGTCCATGACGGCCTTGAGGCGCTCTTCGAACTCGCCGCGATACTTGCTGCCTGCGATCATGCCGCCGAGGTCAAGCTGCAGGAGCCGCTTGTCGAATAGCATCTGCGGGACCTGCCGGTTGACTATCTGCTGGGCCAGGCCCTCGACGATGGCCGTCTTGCCGACGCCCGGCTCGCCGATGAGCACGGGGTTGTTCTTGGTGCGGCGCGAGAGCACCTGAATGACGCGGCGTATCTCCTCGTCGCGGCCGATGACCGGATCGAGCTTGCCCTCGCGAGCCAGTGCCGTCAGATCGCGCGAGTAGCGCTCCAGGGCCTCGTAAGCCGACTCGGCACTCTCATCGGCGACCTGGTGGCTGCCGCGAATGCTCTGCAAGGCGATGAGTACGCCCTCGGCATTGATGCCCGCACCCTTCAGTATCCTCGCAGCCTCGGTGTTGTCGTCCTCGATGATGGCGAGGAAGATGTGCTCGGCGGCGATGTAGGCATCGCCGAACCGCTGGGCGACTTCCCACGCCAGGTCGAAGATGCGCTGGGTGTGAGGGGTGATGTAGATCTGCCCTTCGGCACCGCCGCCGGAGACCTGCGGGCGCTTGCCGAGCTCGCGCTCGACTTTCTGCGTGAGCGACCCGGTGTCCACGTTCATCTTCTCGAGCATGCGCTGAACTACGCCGCCCTCCTGCTCGAGGAGGGCGAGCAGTATATGCTCAACGTCAAGCTGGGTGTGGCTGTAGCGCTGCAGTATCTGCTGGCTGCCTGCCATCACCTGCTTGGCCTGATTAGTCAGTTTCTCGAAATCCATCGTCTATCACCTCAGTTCTGCAGCAGCGGTTGACCAAGCACTGCTGCAAACCTGCAAGCATCCTGCGGCATGTCACTGCCTGCGCCGCTCTCTGTGGCGTTGCAGCTCTACTCGGGTGTATCGCCCCGGTAGTCGGCGAGAACGGCTTCCGCGTCGTTCTCACGGTCTTTCGGGACCAGGATGACAATGGGCTGGGCCATTATACCGACCAGGATCGTGGACGGCGCTTGCACGGGGAAACGCGTAGCGGGTATATCGTCCGCCTCTAGCCGCGCTATCAGCATGTTGGCCTCAAGATCACTGTCCGATCCCGAGAACTCGGCGATAGGGACCCATCCTTCTGTTTCCATGTATCTCACTTCACTTTCTCAGTCGCGTGTAGCCGTTTCCGAATCGTTGGCCTGCTCCGACCCATCCATGATTCTGATCTGGGTCGAGGGCTGTGCGGGCGGATTGAGCCGCCTGGGTCCTAGCTGCAGATCGCGCTGCAGCCGCTGTACTTCCTCCTGCAGCCGCTCCATGCGGGCAAGCAGGTTCAGGATGATCTCCACGCCTGCCAGGTTGACGCCCATCTCCTGCGTGAGACGCTGGATCTGACGCAATTGCTCGATATCCCTGTCAGAATAGAGGCGCACATTGCTTCCGGATCGCGAGGGGCGGATCAATCCCATGCGCTCGTACGTCCGCAGAGTCTGGGGATGACAGTCCACCAGCCTCGCGGCCACACTTATCACATAAAGCGGCTCACCTGAGTCGCGCGCCATCGGTGACACCTCCAGTTCCTACCATGTCGGCGCCCGCGCAATCGCTCCGACGCCGGAATGCGATGATGATTGCCGTCTAGAGCCCGGTCGGAAGACCCTTGCGCGGGTCCTCGTCCCAGACTTGTCTCAATTCTTCGACCGCCTTGCGCTGCTTGGCGTTGAGCTTTCTGGGCACGCTGACTTCGACCTGTACGTATTCGTCGCCGCGCCCGTGGCCGCCCAGCCTTGGGAAGCCCTTACCCTTGAGGCGGAATCTCTGGGCGTTCCTCGTGCCGGCTGGTATGGTCAGACTTACGCGCCCATCCGGTGTGGGGACGGACACCTTGGCCCCCAGCGCCGCCTCAACGAAGGTGACCGGCACAGTGGCCTGAATGTCGTCGCCCTGGCGTTCAAAGAACGGATGCGGCTGGACCTTGATAATCAGGTAGAGGTCGCCGTTTGGGCCACCGCGAATGCCACGGCCGCCTTCGCCGGCAATGCGCACCCGCGAGCCGGTTTTGACGCCGGTGGGTATCTTCACCTTGATTCTGCGGTCGCGAGCCACCTCGCCGGCTCCGCCGCACTTGGGGCAAGAGCCGGTGATGACCTGGCCGCTGCCCTGGCACTGCGGACATGCCGAGCCCATCCCGAACAGCCCGCCGCTGCTACGGCCGCTGCCGCCGCAGTTGGGGCAGGTCTGCGAGGTGCCGCCCATCCCCTCACAGTCGGGGCAGCGGTCGGCGATGCGCAGGTTGAGCGTCTTCTCGACGCCGTTGAAGGCCTCCGCGAAGGAGACTTCCATCTCATGCTCGATGTCGGGGCCGCGCTGGGACTGTGTGGCGGCATACTGGCGCGCGCGGCCACCGCCGGTATGCATGTTGCCGAACAGGTCGCCGAATATCTCGGCGAAGCTGCCTGCGCCATACTGAGTGAAAACGAAATCGGCGAAGTCAGCACCCGCCTGCGGGCCTCCCTGCTGTCGGGCCTGCTGGTAGGCCTGGCCGAAGCGGTCGTAATCCTTGCGCTTCTCAGGGCTGCTGAGCACCTCGTAGGCCTGGCTGATCTCTTTGAACCGCTGTTCGGCCGCCGGGTCGTTGGGATTGACGTCCGGATGATGCTTGCGGGCCAGCTTGCGGTAGGCCTGCCGGATCTCCTTCTGGGAGGCGTTCCGACTCACGCCCAGCACCTGGTAGAAGTCTATGCTCGCAGCCATGTCGCCTTCCGCTTTCCTGACGGCCCGTCTTGATTGCTAAGGCGCCCGCCCCGTGTGGAGCGGGCGCCGCATGTTGCTCCGCCCTACTGGTCTTCGGCTTCGAAGTCGGCGTCTATCACATCATCGCTGGCCGTGCCGGTCGCACTGCCGCCGCCTGCGGCCGCGTCTTGCTGTTGCTGGCCGGCCTGCCCTGCCTCCGCTGCACCCGCCTCCTCGTACATCCGCTGCGACACGCCGGCGAAGGCCTGGTTGGCCTCCTCAATGGCCTTGCGGATTGCCTCGACGCTGTCGCTCTTAGCCGCCTCACGCAACGCCTCGACCTTCTCCTTGATCGGCGCCTTCTCGGATTCGGACACCTTGTCGCCCAGGTCATTGAGCGTTTTCTCCAGTTGATACGCCAACTGGTCGGCCTGGTTGCGGGCCTCGGCAATCTCCCGGAATTTCTTGTCCTCCTCGGCATGGCTCTCGGCGTCGCCGACCATTCTCTGCACCTCGTCGTCCGAGAGCGTGCCGGCACCGGTGATGGTGATGTCCTGCAGCTTGCTGGTCGCCTTATCTTGCGCGGAGACCTTGAGGATGCCGTTGCTGTCGAGGTCGAACTTGACCTCGATCTGCGGCATGCCGCGCGGGGCCGGCGGAATGCCGGTCAGATGGAAGCGGCCCAGCGACTTGTTCTGCGATGCCCGCGAGCGCTCGCCCTGCAGCACGTTGATCTCGACGGTGGTCTGGAAGTCGGTGGCCGTCGAATAGGTGCGCGTCTGCTGGGTCGGGATCGAGCTGTTGCGCGGGATGACGACATCCATCACGTCACCGAGGGTCTCCACACCCAGGGTCAGCGGCGTGACATCCACCAGCACCATGTCCTGCATGTCCTGGGTGAGGACCGCCGCCTGGATGGCCGCGCCCACCGCAACGACCTCGTCCGGGTTGATGCCCTTGCGCGGCTCCTTGCCCGTCAGCTTGCGGACCAACTCCTGGACGGCCGGGATGCGCGTCGAACCGCCGACCAGCACGATCTCATCTATGGCGTCCCGGTCAATCTCGGCCTCGCGGATGGCGGTATTCACGGATTCCTCGGTTTTTTGGATCAGGTCGCCGATAAGCTCCTCGAGCTTGGCCCGCGTCAGGGTCATCTCCAGGTGCTTGGGCCCCTCGCCGTCCACCGAGGTGACGAAGGGGAGGCTGATGGCGGTCTGAACCGTGGTCGAGAGCTCCATCTTGGCCTTCTCGGCCGCGTCTCTGAGCCGCTGCAGCGCCTGGCGGTCCTTGCGCAGGTCAATGCCGTTCTCTTTCTTGAACTCCTCGGCAATGTAATCAACGATGCGCTGGTCGAAATCATCGCCACCCAGGCGCGTATCGCCGGAGGTGGCCAGCACCTCGTAGTAGTCGCGCTCCTCGCTGGCCTTGTCCACCTCTACGTCGAGAATGGAGACATCAAAGGTGCCGCCACCGAGGTCATAGACCATGATGGTGGCTTCCTTCTTCTCCTCGCGGTGGCCGTAGGCGAGGGCCGCGGCCGTCGGCTCGTTGATGATGCGCAGGACGTTGAGGCCCGCGATCTCACCGGCGTGCTTGGTCGCAGTGCGCTGGGTGTCATCGAAGTACGCCGGCACGGTAATGACGGCGTCCTTAACCTCTTCGCCCAGATACGCCTCCGCATCCGCCTTCAGCTTCTGCAGGATCATCGCCGAGATCTGCTCGGGCGTGTAATCCTTGCCGTCAATGGTCGCGGCTTCGCGAGTACCCATCTTGCGCTTGATCGAGGACACGGTGCGCTCGGGATTCAGAATCTCCTGCCGCTTGGCCTGCTGGCCGACCAGCCGCTCACCGTTCTTCGAGAAATGCACCACGGAGGGCGTGGTGCGCCCGCCCTCAGGGTTGACGATGACCGTGGGCTCGCCGGCCTCGACGACGGCGACACACGAGTTCGTGGTCCCCAGGTCAATACCAATAGCTTTTGCCATTCAAACTTCACCGCCTTAGTTTTCGGGACAGATGTTGTGTATGCTTGTGGCTGCGCTGCAGCCGGTTTGCATGGTTATATTGCCGCCATTATAAAGCTTGAGTGTACTACTGTCAAGGCTTTTGACGACATTCTTTAGGGTATCCGCAAGCCCCACAAACGCCTGCAGACGGCACGCAAGCAAGAAACCACCCCCGCAAGGGAGGTGGCTCTGCACACATTCCGCGCAAACGGCGCCATTACCGGCGGCTTACTTGTTGACGGAATAGTAGTTGTTCGCTATCACCGTATCTGGGAGCAACCACTTGGCATGGCCGTCAATGAAGCCGTAGTTGCCGCCCTCGTTGTGTGTGGTGGGAAGCCGTGACAGTGTGCCGGCAGCCAGATATCCGCGCCAGCCGCCGGCGATGTCGGGATCATCTGACACCGTCTCTTCCCCGATGTTAATGGTTTCGGCGGGGTAGGGTATCTCGCTTAGTTTGAGCCGCTTGCCGGTCCAGGTCCTGACAGTGAGGTTGTAATAGCCCATGCCGTTGGTGGCCACGTTCCAGCCGTAGGTTTGCAGACGGTCTGTGCGGTGGCGGTACGACCTCCAGGACGGACAGATCCAGCATTGCTCGTTCTTGACATAGGGGGCAATCAGGTGGAACCAGCGGAGCAGTGCCGTGGAGCCGGAGTCATCGTTGTGCGCCAGCGGAAAGGTGTCGTCATAGTCGCCTATGTACATCAGAATCGCCAGTTGGAGCTGCTTGACGTTGTTGATGCAGGTGGACTGCCGCGCCTTCTCCCTGGCCCTGGCGAAGACAGGAAATAGTATCGCCGCCAGAATCGCGATGATGGCTATGACAACCAGCAACTCAATCAACGTGAAACCTCGTCGCATTCCCGATCCCTCTTTTCTTTGCATCGCTTTGCGCGCTTGTGAAGCAAGAGATACCCAATCGGTAACACAATTCAACTGCGAGGCCGTCCTGCGCGGGACATGCTACGACCTCGCCGTCCGCTCAGTTCTCGAGGTGCTCAAGTTGCAGGACAGATACGGCTACGGCGCGTAGCGCCAGGGCGCGGCGACGCCTGACACGCTCTTTGCCACTTCGTTAAATGCATACCACTTGGCGTGGCCGTCGCAGAGGCCGAAGTTGCCGCTGCCGTTGTGTCGGGTGCACATGTTGGCTGTACTGCGCCTGTAAAGGTAGGCGTGCGTACTGGAGGCCTGGAGGCCGTTGTCGCCGAGCAGGATGGTCTCCGCCGGTAGGCCTATTTCGGCCAGCTTGGTGCACCAGCCGGTGCCGTGGGAGCCGTAGTAGTAGCCGAATTCCGACCAGTTCCAGCCATAGTCAACGTAGCCGCCAGGCAGGTTAGGGCATTGCAGCATCTGCGCGTTCTTCAGATATGGCTCCAGAATGCTATACCACCGGAGGGTGGGCGTCTCAATTGGATACGCGCCCGGGATCAGCGTCTCGTCATAGTCCTGAGCGTACATCATGACCCCCAGCATCAACTGCTTGACATTGCTCAGGCAACTCGATGCCCGCGCCTTCTCGCGGGCCCTGGCGAAGACTGGAAAAAGTATCGCCGCCAGGATGGCGATGATGGCTATGACGACCAACAGTTCAATAAGGGTGAAACCTCGTCTGCTACGCATGGCGCTTCTCCTCCTCGGACACATGCATGTGATAGTGTGATATGGTATTAGAGCCAACTTGTTGCAGTCTTAGCTACGGCTCCACAGGTCATGGCTGTACATATAGTCGTTCTCATGATACCACTTGGCGTGCCCGTCGGCAAAGCCGAGGTTGCCCCCGCCGTTGTGTCGGACCCCAACGTAGTTGTACTCCCAGTAAGTATCGCCCGGGCTGGGAACATAATTGTAGCGGGCGGGGCGATAGAGGACATGGCCTCCGGAATCGCCAAACAGCAATGTCTGTGCCGGTCTGGCGATCTCGGCGAGCTTGTGCCAGGAGATGAACTCGTAGTTCCATCCGTAGTGGATACCGACACTCCCCTGGGACGGGCAGAGCCAGACGTGCGAGTTCTTGATGTAGGGGTCCACCAGTGTCACCCAACTGATGGTGGAGGGATAATGGGGCCTCGGGTCGCTGCGGTAAGCCGGCAGGCGCTCGTCATAGTCCTGGACATACATCAGCACTCCGAGGGCGATCTGTTTGACGTTTGACAGGCAACTGCTCTGCCGTCCCTTTTCTCTGGCCCTGGCGAATACCGGAAACAGGATCGCCGCCAGGATCGCGATTATCGCGATTACGACCAACAACTCAATCAGCGTGAAACCCTTACCTCTACTCATCCTACTCCCTCCTCAATGCCTTAATGATCGAACTGCGATACTAATCGCACTCAACGTACCCAGAATAAGCCTGCGACGCAACGGCAAATTGTCCTTTCGATGTCCTTTCTTGTGCCCGTTCCCCACTTATCCCCCTTTGACTCCCCCCCTGCAGGGAGGGGGCCTAGGGGGTTGGGCAGGCCAGGAGGGCTCAGTCCGCGTAAGGATCCCAGGCCCGCGTATCCGGAACTATGGTACAGCCTTCGCGCCACTTGGCGTGCCCGTCGCAGTAGCCGGCATTGACGCCGTGGTTATGCCGACCGACGGTCCAGTCGTAAAGCGCCGTTGCACTCGCAGCGATGTTCTTCGGCGCAGTGCCGCTGTCGGTTTGGCCACATGCCGTGCTCGGAATGTAAGCGTATAGATAACATACTGTTCGACTGCAGTAGTAGGCACACGAGTCCATCATGAGAAAGACCTCAGCGGGCCTCTTCACCTGGCCCAGCTTTACCCGGGCCGTCTCTGACAGCAGGCAAACAGCGCTGTTGACGCCGTAGCTGTGTGCGCCTCCATATGATGGGCACACGAACACCTGCCAGTTCTTGACATAGGATTGCGCCGGATCCTCCCAGGTCACCGGGTCCACCGGCGCATAATTGTACGCCGCAGGGTATGTCTCGTCATAGTCCTGCACGTACATCATGATGGCGAGCGTCAGCTCCTTGACGTTGTTGAGACATGAGGTGGCTCTGGCCTTCTCCCGCGCCCTGGCGAAGACGGGAAACAGGATTGCCGCCAGGATCGCGATTATCGCGATCACGACCAACAACTCGATCAACGTGAAACCTTTCCGTCTCTTCACGTCCATCAGCCTCCTCCCGAATTCACCTCTCACACCCACAATGACATTATACCCATTCTACGCGTCTGCAATAACCTCCTGCTGACTTTGCACGCAGGTTCAGCTCGCCTCAATTGCCCGCCGCTCTCACCTCGGGGTCATCGCTCCGCCTTCACCATCGTCGCCGCCAGGGGTATGGCGAAACTGTTTCCGCCTTCAATCTTTCGCCGTGGGAAGAACACTTCCTGCGTTGTATTGCCGTCTATCTTGAGGCCGTGATCAAAGCTGACTACAATCGCCCGCTTGCCACCCGTTTCCTCGATACGCTCAATCTCGTAGCCGTGCGTGTAGCCGTTGCCGTGCGTGACGATCATCCATACCCCTTGCAGCGTGTCGCCGAGCGGCAGTTGCGCGTCCGTGATGAAGGCGTCGCTGTCGGCGCCCTCGGCCTTCCGCGTAGCCGCCGATATCTCGCCCGCATAGCCTCCCGTCTCCGTGCTGATGCGCCACTGCTTGCACCCCAGCTCCTCGCCCTGGAACAGCCATGCGCCGAGGGTCTCTTCCCCTCTCTGGCGGACGATCCCGAGGCGGCCCCTCATCGAGACACCCGAGGCCGTCTTGCGTTCCGGGTATGGCGCTTCGTCCAGAGTGCTGATGATGGTGTCAACGCTGTCCCCGTGCGTTACGCGCAGCGCCACTGCTCCTGCGCCCGGCGGTGTCAACGCCAGCGGTTCTATCGCCGTGAGGAACGTTTTTCCATCAAACGGCTCCTCAACTGCTACGAACATGGAAGCGAGCGGCCCCTGGCCGGTCTTGCGCACCACGAGCTGCGGCATCCAGTAGTCGAACGCCTTGCGGGTGTCGCTGCCGGCTCTGCGCGGTGCGACGCTCTTGCCCAGGTAAACCTGCGTCGGCGCAGGCACCGCTGCGCTGCCGGGGTCGGCGGCCAGCAGGTGTATCCGCACGCCCTTTTGCGGCTCATCCACATAGCGGAACACCGTCTCGACCATGCCGTTCGCCTTGCCGTCCGCCACGTCACGGATGCAGCCCCACACGTTGTAGCTGGACTGCTCATCGCGCGGCTCCACCCATTCCTCCCCCTCTTCCAGCATGTTCTGGCGCTTGCCGGTGAGCTTCACGTTGCACTCCGCCGTCATGTCATCATCGCCGCTGCCGTGCACCAGCCAATCGTGCGTGGAGCCGCCCTTCACCCGAAACACGTCCACCACATAGGCATTCTCCGCCGACACGGGCACCAGCACCAGCATCCGCCGATACTGCTCCAGCCCCTCGATCTCCTTGTATGCCCGTCTGCCGTCCGCCTCCACCATCGCCGCTCCGTTGGCGTCGGGGAAATATGCCAGCAGGTCCCCGTCGGACCCGCCGCCCGTCTGCTGCCGTCTGTCTATCGCCACCAGGTTGTGGCTTATCGTGGACGAGTTCCAGCGCCGCACCTGCGTGTGGTTGTAGCCCACGTCGCAGAGCAGCTCGCGGCCCTTGGCGAACAGCGTCAGGTTGAGGTTGTCCAGGTGCGAATGC